>Ga0256833_1002460_pt1 | contig 12984 bp, 9 predicted proteins | sample 356284metaG_FD_190535 | JGI IMG/M metagenome (GOLD analysis project Ga0256833, IMG submission 190535) | Hydrothermal vent microbial communities from Mid Atlantic Ridge, Atlantic Ocean - 356-284 | ecosystem: Environmental > Aquatic > Marine > Hydrothermal vents | place: Atlantic Ocean: Mid...
TGACAATGACCTGTTCCATGTCTTCAAAAAGTTTCGGCAGGTACTCCGATAGCGCTCTTCTTTTTTCTTCGTCCAAGTTCACCGTGGGCTCATCGAAGATCACGAATTTTGAACGTGAAAAAACTTCGTTCAACGCGGCTCTTATGCACAAGGCCACTATTACCTGTTCCCCACCGGAAAGGTGAGAAAAGCGCCTGTCGGATTTTTTGTCACCAATCGAGGAGATCAGATGTACGGCGTAATCGTTCTTCCACTCTATCACATCCGTTTTGCCGGTTAAAGATTGGTATTTCAATGTGGCTTTGATGGAAATGCCTTTTCTGTAACGTCGTGCCATCTCGCTTCCCATTCCATTCAACATCTTGCGAAATTCACTCACGAATCTTTTCTTGTTTTTCATGATTTCAAGTTCTTCATTTATTTTTTTAAGCTCCGCTTTTTTCTTTTTCAAATCTTGCAGATCTCTTTTCAGAGTTTCGATCTTATGTTTATGTTCTCCAATTTTCATGTTGAGATTTTTCATATCGGCTTCCAATGCTTTAAGGTCGTTTTTCAATTTTTCGCTTTTTTCTTCATCAAAGGATTTTGAAAGCTCTTCAACACTCTTTGAAAGGGCGTTCAATTCCGCTTTGATTTTCTTTTTCTCATCTTCCGTTTCTTTCACCTTTGTTAAAAGATGCTCCAATTCCATGGCGCTTTCAAAATTCTTGTTGTATTCATCGTAAAATGTTTTAAGACTCTTGGCGTTCTCACGCTTTTTCGCCATTTCATCTTTTAGAATTTTCAGTTCTTCTTCCATTTCCTCCAAATTCTCCGTCTTTTTGAGAAGAAAAAGCTTGGTTTCTTCCATTTCCTTTATTCTTTTCGTGTGAATTTCCATTTCCTTTGAGAGCTCCTTTAGGTTCTCTTTTTTTCTTTGAAGTTCCATTTCAAGTTCACGAACGGCGTTTTCGATCATTGTGATTTTCTCTTCAATTTCCTCTTTTTTGACTATGAGCGAACGTCTTTGGGATTCGAGTTTTTGAAAGTTTTCCTGTGAATTTTTCTTGACATTCGTAACTTCTTGAAGAATGTCACGTGATTCGATTTCGTTTGAAAGCTTTTGAATTTTCAAAAGTTCTCTCAACGAAAAAATCATTCCTTTTTCTTCATCTTCCAGTTGCTTCATTCTCAACGTACTTTCGTTGAACATCTTTTCGTTTTGTTTTTCTCGAATCACGATCTTTTCAATTTCTTTGAGTGAAGAGATCTCCCTTTCGATTTTCTCCACTTCATCGTCTATGCCATCGAGTCGTGTTCTGAGAATTTCACGTTTTTCATGAAAATATTCGGAAATATTTTTACCTTCAAGATTTAAACATCTTTCGTTCAAAAGAGGACAAATTCCGTTTTTTAACGATTCCTGGGAGAGAGTGAGGTTTTCCATTTTTTCTTTCAAAGAGTACTTCTCGGCGTTTAAATCATTTAGTTTGTCTTCTTTTTCTTTTAAAGCTTTCAACTTTCTTTCGAGTTCTTTCACCTTCTCGACTGAATTTTCAAGTTTTTTCAAATTTTGAGAGATCTCTTTTTTTCTCGATTCGATGTTGAAGATCTCGTCAGCGAGTTTTTCCACCTTTTCCGAAGTTTTTTTCGCTTCTTCGACGGAGACGGAGAGTTCATCCGTTGAAGAAGAAATTTCACGCTTTTCATTCAAAAGTTTCTCAACTTTTTGACGATTTTCAATGATGTTTTCTTCTATTTTTCTGACCTCGTGCGAAATTTCCTTTTTCCTTTCTTTTGAAGATAAAAGTATGGTGTTCAACCTTTCGATTTCAGCTTTCACGTTTGAAAGTTTTTTATCTTCTTTCCTAAGGGCATCTACATTTTTTTCTTTCATACAAAGAAGCTCTTCATCTTCTTCTATTTCGGCTAAAACCCTTTCGTATTCGTCGTGTTGTTTTTTGAATTTTTCACATTTTCTCTTGGATTTCAGGGCCTTTTTCATCCTTTGATTCAACTCTTCAAGCTCTTTCTTTTTATCCTCGAGCCTTCTTAACCATTCTTTTCTTTGATCGTTAAATTTTTCAATTTGAACTTTGATTTTTTCATTTTTTTCCAATTCTTCTTCTCTCATCAGCTTTAGAGTTGAAAGACTTTTGACTTTTTCTTCCAATTTTTCGATCTCGTTCAAAGCTTCATCCAATTTTTCCCGCGTGTCCTTCAAATTTTCCACCGTTTCCTGAACACTTTCTCGTTTCGTTTTCAATTTGAGCTCCGTTTTTTCCATTTCGTCAACGTATTCCTTTAGTTCATTTTGGGCTAGCTTTTTGTATATTTGCGTGTTGAACAGTTCATCGAAGAACGTTTTTCTCTTCGATGGTGGCATCGAAAAGATGGAGGTGATATCGTTTTGATGTGCCGTTATGACGCGTTTGTACACATCGGCCATTTCTCCATTTATTCCGGTTAAAACTTTTAAAACGTTCAAAACTTCACTTTGCGTTTTCCATGCCAGGCCGTTGGAGGAAAAAAGCTCCCAAGTCGTGTGTTTTTCTTCTATTTTTCTGATTATTTGATATTCCAAATCATCATTGGCGATGAATGAAATTTTTACGATCGCGACTGTCGAGTCGTTGAAGTTCGTTATGAAATCACCGTAATTTCCCTCCCATTTTACTCCAGCTAAAGCGAAACCCAACGCTTGAAGAATGCTGGTTTTTCCAGCGCCGTTGAGTCCCAAGATGAGGTTAAGGCCTTTGGAGAAATCCACTTTCGTTCTGACGTGAGTTTTGAAGTTTTCAAGTTCAACGCTGTGTATCCTCATCTTTTTCACCTCTTATCTTGAGGAAAAGCTCATCCAAAATTTCGAACGCTTCTTGAGAATCAGATGAATCGTGAGCACTCTTCAATTTTTTCAATGCGTGTGCCATATCTAAAGAGTGAGAAGCGAAAAATGGATTTAACCTTATGATTTCCTCTTCCAACGCATCCGTTTCGCTGAACGTCTCCGTCTCATCGTTTTCGCGGATGTTGGTGAAGTTTATGGAAACTTTCGCCTTAAGCGCTCCGTTTTTTTCCAATTCCCTTTCAACGGCGGCGGTGTCAACGTCCAAAAAGGTTCCAAAAGGCACTTTCACGTTCAAAACGTAAAGACACCCTTCCTCAAGTGGATTTTCTTTCAAGGCTTTTTGAAATTCGTTTGAAAACTCCAAAGCCGTTCCTTTGGTAAGCTTAATGGAAGCGGTTATCTTCGTTCTCTTTTGTGATTCGTAAAAACTGGCTTTTTTCTGAAGCGTATCGAATATGAAAAAGCCCTTTTCTCCATTTTCTCCCAGATCCCAATACTCGGGCGCGCCGGGAACGAAAAGTTTCACATCGTTGAAGATCCTTTTAGTGTGAATGTGACCGCCGGCCACGTAATCACATTTTTGAGAGATTTTCTCGATTTCCTCCTTTTTCACACAGCCGGGTACCATATCCGGATCTCCGACGGACGTGTGAATTAAAACCACGTTTTCTTTCGAATCATCCAATTCCGAATTCAAAGCTCTCAGATATTCGGAAAACTGGTAACCTTGATAGCCGATACCATAAAAGCGTACTCCCTTTATCTCGATCCATGAGCCGTTCCTGCCGTTCCAAGGAGGATATGATATGATGCCATTTTCGGAAAAAGGTTTCAGCAGATGTATAAGCTCCTCACGCGAAAGGTATTCCAACCAAGAATTTTCATTCGTCCCGAGAATTCTGTCGTGATTTCCTTCTATGACGACAGCTGGTATTTTCGCGTTCTTGAGCTTTTTCAAAATTTCTTCCGTTCTTTCCAAAACGTCCGGTGACAGTTCCCTTCTGTCGAAAAGATCACCGGCCACCAAAAAGGCGTCCACCTCTTCTTCCATGGCCTTGTTCACTATGAAATCGAGAGCGTTGAAATGATCTTCATATCTTCGCTTCGAATACTCGGATAAAATGGAACCAACGGGTTTCCTACCTAAATGCAGATCGCTGCAATGCAGAAATCTCATCTTAGAATCCCCTGATCTTCCTGGCCAACATCTTTCCGTGAGCTGTCGCGTAAGTTATCGATCTGGTGTAACCGCTGCAATCTCCGATGAACTTCAAATTTTCGTACTTTTCGTTGTTTAATTTGTTGCTGTAAAACTTGACTTCCACTGCGTACAGCAGGTTATCCGGATAGGCTAAACCTTCAACGACATTTGAGAGCTTTTGAATGAATTCGGAAATGGAAAGGGCGATCCTTCTTGGAAGAACCAGATTCACGTCTCCCAAAACGTAAAAGTCCTCTTTTAGAGTCGGTTTGACGCGCCCCAATTTCTTCGTTCTCTTGCAATTGACGAAATCCGAGTAAGTTTGAACCAAAACTTTTCTTCCCCCCGCCAGTATGTTTCCGAGTTTTGCTATGTAAGAGCCGTACCCTACCGGATCGTTGAACGGTTCCGTGAAAGAGGTGCTGCAAAGAATCGCGAAATTCGTGTTTTCGCTGCCAGCCGTGGATGTGGAATGACCGTTAACGGTGACGAAATCGTCGTATTCTTCCAAGACGACTTTGCCAGAAGGGTTGTTACAGAAAGTTCGAACCATGTATCCGGTTTTCGCTCGCATTCTGACTTTGAATTCGTACATCTCGTCGTTCAACTTTTTAACTATGTGATTCGGCACTTCGTATCTTACGCCGATATCCACTATGTTATCCGAAACGACAAGCGATGGATCGCTTTCTATTATCCTTTTGACCAACGCATGACCACTCCTGCCGACCGAAATGACGACGAGATCGAAAAGATCTTCAAAATTTTCGGCTTCCACTTTCACGTTTTTTCCTTGGTTCGCTACGTTTTCCACTTTTGTGTTGAAATGAAAGTGAACGTTTGGAAGAGAAGAGAATTCTTCGTATATTTTTTTAAGGATGCCGGGCAGTTTATCCGTACCAACGTGAAAGAATTCCGATCTCACAGGTTCGAAACCTTCAGAGTAAAAGCGATCGAAAAAGGATGAGTCTTGTGAAAAAGAAATTCCCATTTTGACGTTTTTTGCCTCTTCTTCTTCCAACTTGGAAAGGTAGTAATTCACCACTTCTTTTTGGAGTTCAAGTGGTATTTTCAAATCTCCTCCCATTTCGCTGGATATGAAAAGCTTTCCGTCCGATCGCACGCCACTTATGCTCGCGCTGTAAACATCTTTAGAGCGTTCGAAGATGTGTATTTCATGGGGGCTTTTCACAATCTCACTGACAAAACCAATTGCTGCCGCTCCAAATCCCACAACGGCTATCTTCAAAACGATCATCTCCCTCTTCAGTCAACGATTCACATTTTTGAATGCCATCATGATATTACCACGAAAATTCCATTGCGCATCACACACCATCTTTCTTTGGTTCGAATTTTTCACCGTTCATGCACATTTTCTGAATGCGTGATAAGCTTATATGGTATAATTTCCAAAAGCACGAAAAGGAGTGTAAAAATGCGAATTGTCAGTGGAATGAGGCCAACCGGCAAGTTGCACGTTGGAAATCTTTTAGGGGCTTTGGAAAATTGGGTTAACTTGCAAGAGAGTTCAAGTGAAAACTTCTTTTTCGTTGCCGACTGGCACATGCTAACGACGGGCTATGAGGATGTTTCAAAATTGAAAGAGAATACTTTAACACTTGTAAGAGAATTTCTCGCGTGTGGCATTGATCCTGAGAAAAGCGTTATTTTCGTTCAGTCCAACGTGAGAGAACACGCGGAACTTCAATTGTTGTTGTCGATGATAGTGCCTTTAGGTAGATTGGAACGTATTCCAACTTACAAGGAACAGTTAAGAGAATTGAGAGAACGTAACATCTCCACTTTGGGTTTTCTCGCTTATCCGGTTTTACAAGCGGCTGACATATTGGTTTACAACGCCGACGGGGTGCCGGTGGGTGAAGATCAGGCATTCCATCTGGAGATAACCAGAGAGATAGCGCATAAGTTTAACATGCTTTATTCTGAAGTTTTCAAAGAACCGAAAACGCTTCTTTCGAAAGTGCCAAAATTACTCGGCACGGATGGTAGAAAGATGTCCAAAAGCTACGGAAACGTTATAAACATAGACACAAACGAAGAGGAATTGAAGAAAATGATAATGCCAATGATGACGGATCCGGCCAGGAAGAGAAGAAACGATCCTGGAACACCAGAAAAATGCAACGTTTGGTCTTATCACAAGGCTTTTGGAACGTCTGAAGAAAAACTCAACGAAATTCATGAAGGCTGTACTTCGGCTAAAATAGGATGCGTCGATTGCAAGAAGATCTTACTGGAGAGCATGAAGAAGAAGTTGAGCCCAATATGGGAAAAGATAGAAGAGTTAAAAGCTCACCCTCAAACCGTTAAAGATGTCATATCCGAAGGCAACAAAAAGGCCAGAACTGTTGCCGCGGAAACGATGGAAAAAGTTAGAGAGGCGATGAACTTATACCGATAACAAAAGGTGAAAGTTCACAACTCAAGATTCACGCTGGCGAATTCGAAGGCTCAATGGATTTGCTCCTCTTCTTGGTTAGAAAGCACAAGATGAATCCTTTGGATTTGAAGATATCGGAGATAACGGACGAATTCGTTGAGTACGTTAACGGGATGAAGGAGTTGGATATAGACGTCGCAAGCGATTTCATGTTGATGGCTTCGACGTTGATGGAGATAAAATCGAAACTTTTGCTCGAACCCTCCTCTTCCGCCGTTGAAAAGCAGAATTCGATCGCTCGTCGGCTGTACGAGTACGCGCTCGTTAAAGATGCCGCTATGGAATTGCAGCGATTGTACACCCATCACAGCGATGAATACATCGTTACCGTTTTACCTTTAGCGGAGGAAAAGAAAAAATCAGAAAAGGTTCCAGATGTTTTTTGGGAAGTTTTGAAGGCCGTGGAAGAGGAGATAAAGCTCAGGAAAAAGGTTTACAAGATCTCCAAAGAATCTTACTCTGTGGCGAAGAAGTTGGAGGAGCTGAAAGAATTCCTATCGCAAAAGAAAAGAGCCAAGATACGGGATGTTTTGTTGAAAGCCAGAGATAGATTGGAAGCGGTCGTGATATTCGTGGCGATGTTGGAACTTTTGAGAATAAACTACATCTCGCTGGACGTTTCAAAAAGAGAGGTGTTCGTGTACGGACGTAAAACTGAAAGCTGAAGTGGAAGCCATAATAATGGCTTCACATGGAGTGGTGTTGAACGAACTCATGAGATTAACCGGTAAGAAGAGAAATGAGATATTGGAAGTCATTGATGAGATAGAGGAAGAATTTTCTCAACATTACCATGGTGTTGAATTGAAAAACGTGGCTGGAAAATACGCCTTTTTCACGAAAGCCGAGTACGCAAAAAGCGTTTCGAAATTGAGAAGAAAATCGGTAAGCGAACTGACACCGTCGCAGATGGAAGTTTTGGCCATAATAGCGAAAAATCAGCCCATAACCATGAAAGGAATTTACGATTTCAAAGGCACCATGCCTTCTTCTCAGATAAAGGAATTGCTATCGATGAGGATGATAAGAAGAAGAAGGGATAAAAATTCAAAAGGACATCCCTACGTGTACTACACGACGGACGAATTTCTCAAAGTTTTGGGGATTTCCGATCTTTCGTCGTTACCGAAAGGAGAATTCAAATTTGAGAATACAGAAATACCTTCGAATATGCGGGGTGGCGTCGAGGAGAAAAGCTGAAGAACTTGTAAAAAGCGGGCGAATCACCGTCAACGGTCAGAAGGTGGAAAATTTCGTCCAAGTGAGCGAAAAAGATGAAGTGAAGTTGGACGGGAAAAAGTTGTCTCCACGCAAAAAGGTGTATTACATGTTCAACAAACCCGTTGGTTACATAACCACCAAGCACGATCCGCAAGGAAGAAGGACCATTTTTGACATTTTAAATGTGGAAGATGACGTTTTTCCGGTTGGAAGGCTGGACAAGGATACATCCGGATTACTTTTGTTGACGAATGACGGCGAAATTTCCCAGTTGTTGCTTCATCCACGTTATGAAGTGGAAAGGGTGTACGTTGCGCAAATAGTCGGCAGCATTTCATCGTCGACTGTTGAGAAGATGAAAAAGGGCATAAAATTGCCGTTTGGTTACGTTTCGAAGATGAAGGTTGAAACGACCAGAGCGATCAAGTTGATCGACGGAGAACGTTCTGAAGTGCGAATAACAATTAAACAAGGAAGAAAAAGGGAAATAAGAAGGGCCTTCAAATTCGTTGGTCATCCAATCGTATCACTTAAAAGAGTTTCATTTGGCCCTATTTTACTCGATGAATCGTTGAAGGAAGGGGAATACAGAAAGTTGACTTCCAAAGAAATCGAAACTTTGAGAAATATGAAAAAGAAAATGAGACCCTTCACAAACAGGGTCTCACTTTGAAAAAATGTTGAGGGGGGATAGGGGGGTATCCACTGTCGAAAGGATGATAACATATCTTGTGTGTCATTTAAGTTATTTAACAAAAAAAATGTGGTGAAAATATATTTTCTAATGAGAGGAGTGCGTGTGGATGAAAAGAAAATTTTTCTTGTTGTTCATATTGATGCTGGTAGGTGTTGTTATGTTGACCTCGTCGATCGCGGCAAGCGTGGATCAAAACGGGGTGGACATGCTCATGGGAGCGAAGAACGCTTTGCAGTTGTACAAACAGTACGGTGACACTTCGGGCGTTTCGAACGTCATTTCGCAACTTGAGCTTTTCCTTTCGAAATACACGGAACCGGCCCAATACATCGGACAGGCGTATGAACTTTTGGGAGATGCTTACTATCTGTTGGGCAAATACGATCTCGCGATAGAGAAGTACAAGAAATCTTTGACGTATCTTCCGAAGAATTCGATAGATTACGAATACACGGTGTACTCGTTGGGATATTCTTACATGAGTGTTGGTGACAATTCCGATGCCATTTCGTATTTTTCGTCTCTTTACAATTCACCGAAATACGGTGACGAAGCGAAAGTGCTAGTCGGAAGCATATACGTCAACATGGGTAAGTACTCTCAAGCCAAAAAGATACTTTCAAAAGTTCAGACCAACACTTGGAAAGCGTGGGCGACTTTTTACCTTGGAAAGATCGCCTTCAACACCAACGATTTCAAAAGTGCGCACAAATTGTTCACGAGCGTTTCAGACTACTCCAACGATCCAAACGTCATAGAACCGGCAGCTTATTACGATGCCTATTCTCTCTTGAATATGAAAGAGATAAAGGAGGCAATAAAAACCGCAAACGATGCCATAAAGAACTATCCTCCAACGGTTTGGAGTGCCGATCTTTACACGATCTTAGGTGAGTCGTATTACCGAAATGGCCAGTATTCACAAGCCCTTATTGCCTTTGAAAAAGCCGTTCAGCTCGCTCCAGAAAACGAGAAACTCTACAAGGCGCTTAACGCCAAAGCGTGGACGGAATACAAACTTGGAAAATACAAAGACGCCATTTCAGACTGGGAAACCGTTTTGAACAGGGCGATGGATACCAATTTAAGACTTTCAGCGGGATTAAGCGCTGGGGCGACTTATCGTGAGCAAAAGGAATTCGATCAGGCTTTGAAACTCTACCAGAAGATGGAACCGATATTCACCTCTCAAAAAAATCAGATAATACTCCAAGAGGGAAAGACTTACCTTGAAAAGGGAGATTACGCGACGGCGGTGACTATCTTCAAAAAACTGGCAAGTATCGTGGATCCGGTTAGCGATTCTGCCGCCTATTGGTTGGCGTACACTTACAACGTTGAAAAGGAATATCAAGACGCGATAAAGACGTTGAACGCTCTGATAGCGAGCACCAAGGATGTCAACATGAAAGCAAAGGCTTACATGTTGAAGGGTGACATATACTTTGAAAAATCGGATTACAAAGACGCGGAGAGTTCATATGAAAATGCGGTAGCGCTTGGGACCAATGAGACGAAGAACGTGGCTGAATACAACCTCGCTTTGATATATTACAACGAAGGCCTGTATTCAAAAGCTCTCACGTATTTGAAAGATGTCATGAATAACAGGACTTTGGATCCGGATCTCGCTTTGAACGCCGCTTATTACCTGAGTCAATCCTACGTGAATTTGAAAAATTACGCGTCAGCTTTAAACGTTTACGATTGGATAATAAAATACGATTTTGAAGGACGTTACACCAACAGCGTGTACGTTTTGAAAGCGGTTGCGATGGAAAAACTCGGTGAGTATTCGAAGATTCCTTCATACGTTGACAGTGTGATCGACAAAGTGAGCGATCTTTCCACCAAAAACGATCTACTTTTCCATAAAGCGTACGCTTATCTCATGAACAACGATCTGAAAGACGCTCATTCGATTGCCTCGTCCTTGCTCAAAAAGAACATGTCCACCAACGCGATGGGAGGCATTCTCTACATAGAGGCCAAATATTACCAATCCAAGAACGATGTGAACGAAGCGGCCAAGTATTTCAAAGAAGTTTACACGAATTATCCGTCAAGTAGCGCCGCTCCAGATGCCGCTTACGAGCTCGGCATGATGTATTACAGAATAGGTAAATACTCCAGCGCTAAAGACGCGTTCTTCAATTTGGTTTCACTGTTTGGAAACGACCCGCGCGTGCCGCAAGCCTTTTATTACATAGGAATGTCCTATGAGAATTTGGGGCAGATTTCCGCCGCCGCGCAGGTTTACCATACTATACTGACGAAATTCCCAAATTCTGGCGCCGCTTCTTTGGCCAGAAAAAGGCTTTCCGCTTTGGGAAAGCGGTGATAAATGTGAAGGGCTTTGCTTTTGTGGCGGTCTTTATGTTGATGGCCGCCACCATTCTGGCCCAACCTATCCTCTTGGAGATAAACACGAATTTCACCGCACACAAGTTGGAGCCGGGAGGGAATTTCGCATCTGAAAAGTTGAAGGTAGCGCCTTTAAAGACGATCGGAGAAATTCAGATACCTCCATTGCGTATTTCGCTGTTGAACGTGAAAGGTTTTCCCAAACCGATCCAATTGGAAAGGCCTTTTCCGTTTCCGGGAAAAGCTTTTTCGGTGGAAGTGATTCGTGAAAAGCCTCTGAAATTCGCAAAAGTTCTTCCTGAAGAGAATTTGATCGGCGAAATAAAGGTGAAAGTTCCGTTGACCATGCTTTTTCCGAACGTGGAGGTCAAAAAGACCAAGGTGAGATTTGCCAGAGCGTTTAGAAAAGTTGAAAAATTCAAAGTGTCCCAGTTGAACATCACAAAGGATATTCGCGTGTCCATATCCCAACTCAAACCGAAGCGTACGATGAGAAGTTCTCTTTTGATACTGGAAATGAAGAAAAAGGTGAGCGCTTACTCTCCACTTGGAGGATTGGAGACGATAGGAAAGTACCTTGAAGAGGATAAGTACGCCTTTTGGGCAAATCAGGATTACCTTGGCATGCAGGCAAACACGCCCGTGATGTCCAATTGGGTGGCGTACGATTACCACAAAAACCAGATAAGCGATCTTTCCTTATCGTTTAACGCCGGGCCTTTCTCCACACTCATTTCAATGAAAAATGGAAACGTGGCCGCCCGTGTACATATGGGATATGGTTTTCTCGTTGGTGCGAGCATCTCTTCAGATTCAACGGTTTCGATCTTTTCGAGCTTGCCCATCATCTTTGGAAATTTCGCCAGTGAAATTGGTGGAGAGTACGTGGTTAATTCTTCGCCGGTTATCTTTCATCCTTCGATAGATTTAAGATACAAGATCGGTGATTTCTTACCGTACGTTTCCTATTCGTACCAAAATGACATTCCAGTTTTACATACCGGCTTGATGAGAGGCGTGGCGAATCTGGACACTTCCGTAACGATGGAATCCAGCCCCATCATTGGAGTGAGCTTCAAGTACTTCGGACCTTTTGGGGTTTTCGGAAGTGCCGTCACGGCAAATCAAGGTGTGTACGATGCGAATATGAATTTCAGCTCAAGACCCTTTGGGTTCACACCCGTTCAGTTTTTCTTCGATACGAACGCTCACGTGGATTCTCTTGGAAATTACGAAGTTAGCGGAAAATTAGGTACAACATTTAGGCTCTTTTTCTCGTACTTGAACGCCTGGTTGAAGGGAACGTTCAACGGTGTGAAACCAGTATTCACTTACGGTATGGAGGTAAGCTTTTGAGCGATAGAGAATACGATATATACGTTCAAATTTCCAAAGAAGACGTACACACGTTGAATTACATACTGGAAGCAGAAGATAACCTTATAAACGTCAGACATATCGATCCGGCTTCTGGTCTTTTGAAGATAATAGTCGTGGATGATGCCTTGGAAGACGTTTTGAAATTGTTGAATTCGTTGAAAGATGAATTGCACTTAAAAGTGGTGAAATATGAGCCGAATCGTGGAGTTCTTTAGAAAACCAATTCCTCGTGAAGTTTTGAAAAGCGTTCACGATATTCCGTACGACAAGTTCAAAGCACTTGGTTTCGATACGTTTATATTCGACTACGACAACACTCTCGCGCCATTTAAAAAGAAGGTCTCAGATGATGTCGTGGAGATGTTCGAAGAGTTGTTGAAAAACGATTTCAAGGTTGCCGTGGTTACAAATGGCCCTTTTGAAAGGGCACGAAATTTGAAAGAAAAAGTGAACGAATTGCGTATTTTCGCTAAGGCGAGGAAGCCCGGACTTAGGACGTTGAAAATGGCTTTAAGGAAGATGAATTCCGATCCCAAACATACGGTGCTCGTTGGAGATCTCTTTTTCACCGATATAATAGCGGGAAATAGACTGGGAATGTACACCATATTGGTAGCGCCGTACCCGGGAGTGGGTTTTTTTCTCAAAACGATAGCCATTTTGGAAAAGATATCGTACAACGTGATCTTCTACACGTTTGGGTGGCCTTTTCGAGTGAGTGAATTGGTCGCGCCAAACGAGTGGAAAAGAAGCATCTTCGAGATAGATTACGATACCCTTATCTCAAATGGTGTGAAGATGTTCGTCTTTGATATGGATAACACGTTGGC
>Ga0256833_1002461_pt1 | contig 12983 bp, 11 predicted proteins | sample 356284metaG_FD_190535 | JGI IMG/M metagenome (GOLD analysis project Ga0256833, IMG submission 190535) | Hydrothermal vent microbial communities from Mid Atlantic Ridge, Atlantic Ocean - 356-284 | ecosystem: Environmental > Aquatic > Marine > Hydrothermal vents | place: Atlantic Ocean: Mid...
TCCCCATTAATAGAATCCACAACCCTTCCGATTATTTCCACCTGGGGCATCTGGGAAAGGATAAATACTGATAGCATGACTCAATTTTAAAACATCCAGTGAGTCAGTATGGAATTTTCCCGGAATTGGCGGCCGGTTCACAAGCCTCAGAATCATGCCCCGCACTTCATTCACTCTCCGTTATAATTTAGATGTGAACGGACAGCAATCTACCCACAGCTGGAAGCCCCAGATAGATAGCACCACAGAATATAAATTCCTGCTCGGAGATGTGGCCCTCGGGCTGACCTTCATGCTCATAGTAGCATTCTCAATCTACATGGCTCAACCCACGATAACCACCGGTCTGGAAATAAAGGATTACTCCGGTCTGGCCATCGCTCTGGCCATGTTCATATTCCTCATCGCCGTACCTCTTGGGCTCGCTATCAGCGAAATAAGTTTGATGATTTTCAGTCTCCCCATATACGAAATTAGCCGGAAAGTCTTTGGAGAGATGTGCAGAAGGGAAAACCTGTGTATGGCATTCGTGAGAAACCGACTTCTGTGCAAATTCCTCAATAGAAATAAAAGAAAGACTTTTTTTGGAAACTTGGATGATGCGAGTAATGACGACGAATATCTCTTCGATTATCTAAATCTACTTCAGAGATACCTAAAGGACAGGAACATATGTGGCTTTACAGCGAAGAATGTCAGCAGAGCATCAGGAATGAGGGTTTACTTCAGAGGAATCGCATTATCGTCACTTATAGGTATGACTATTATAATCGGTATAAATCATCAGGGTCTTCCGGCTGGCCTTCCACTTCTCGTACTTGCCATCTTACTGGTCTCGACTGCCGCTGGAAGGAGAGTACTGATCCTGGCTTTCTTCATGAGCAGATGGTATGGATTTATCGCAGCAGTACTTACAATAATAATTGCAGGGTATTTTCTGAACATATCTATGTCCCTTGCTGCACTCGTTATGCTATTCGGGCTCCTGATTGTATCAATTGTAGCATCCGCATTTGCAGACCTATACACGAGAATCCACATACTGAAAGGGTTTCTCGCGGAGTATCAGGCAACCAGACTGCCCGGTTTACAGAATAAAGAGAAACATCTGAAACCTTATACTTATACCCATGAAGCCGGTAGAAAAGCTTCGCCTCCTTATAGGTGAAGAGAAGGTCATAATCGATAAAGAGAAACTCATTCCTTACTCCCATGATGCCTCCGATGCTTCCCCCGTAATGCCCATGGCTGTCATATATCCCGAAAACACAGAAGATGTGGAAAAGGCAGTGGAAATCCTGTACAGGGAAAGGATACCCATAACACCGAGGGGGATGGGCACATCCCTGAGCGGAGGGGCTGTTCCCACACCCGGAGGGGTGGTAATATCCTTCGAGAGGATGAACAGGATACTCGAACTGGACACCGAAAACCTGACCATTACCGTGGAGCCCGGTGTGATAACCGGGGACCTGATTCGGGCCGTGGAATCGGAAAATCTCTTCTACCCGCCGGATCCTGCAAGTCTGGAAACATGCACCATAGGGGGAAATGTGGCGGAGAATGCAGGGGGACCGAGGGCGTTCAAGTATGGGACCACCCGCCATTATGTGCTGGAGCTGGAAGCAGTGGTGGGGGAAGGAAAGCGAATCACGACAGGTAAAAAGACCAAGAAATGGGTTGTGGGATACGACCTGCCCCAGCTCCTCACAGGAAGCGAGGGAACACTGGGAATATTAACCCGCATCACCCTCAGGCTCCTTCCCAAACCTCCCTCCACCTTTACCCTCCTGGCTGCCTTTGGTTCCGAGGAGAATGCCGCAAGGAGCGTTTCCCGCATAATAAAGAACGGCCTCCTTCCCTCCGCGATGGAATATGTGGACGGAAAATGCATAGAAGCAGTCGGGCAGGAGATAGCCCCCTTCCTCCCTTCCGGTACTGGAGCGATACTGCTCATAGAATTCGACGGATTCGGGCCGGAATTCGAAAGTCAGGTGGAAAGGGCCTACGAGTTGATGGAAAAAGATGGAGTAATCGAGGTATTCGTGGCATCCGACAGTGCCACCAGAGAAAAGCTATGGAAAGCACGGAGAAATGTGCTTCCATCCCTGGAGAAACTGGGCAGGAAGATTCGCCACGAGGATGTGGTGGTGCCCCGCAACATGATACCTGCTCTGGTGGAATATACTCGCGTAGTGGAAGAAAAAACCGGATTGATGCTCGCCACTTTCGGCCACGCAGGGGACGGCAATATACATGTAAACATACTGTACGACGAGGGTCAGGAGAGCAGCATGGAAAAGGCCGTGGATATGGTGATCGAAAAGGTGTGGGAGCTGGGAGGAACAGCCGCAGGGGAGCATGGTATAGGGCTTCTGAAGAAAAAACACCTGTACCGGGAGCTGGACCCAGTGACCATCGAATTGCAGAAAGCCATAAAGGGTATATTCGACCCGCTGAGACTCTTCAATCCCGACAAAGTATTTTAAAAGGGCCTCACCAATTCGAAAGCGAAGAGCAGGAATACCGCGAGAACCACCATATTGGAAATCAAAAATGCTCCTCTGCTGGAGATTCTTCCCCTATATGCGAGAATAGATACAAATGCCCATACTATGGAGAGAATTCCCGCCCCATAGCAGTATCCACTTCCAGCAATCTTAAACACGCATGGAAGTAAAAAGGCCGGAACCATGAGGATGCTGAACAGGAGGGTGAGCTTCCGGGTAAATCCCCTGCCGTATATTACGGGAAGAACGGGGATTCCCGCCCTCCTGTAATCCCCCTCCAGCATCATGGCCAGATACCAGAAGTGGGGAGGCTGCCACACGAATAAAATCAAAAAGAGCAGAAGGGCTTCGATACCCACACTACCCGCAATTGCGCTGTAGCCTATCAGTGGAGGCATGGCTCCTGGAACAGCTCCTATCACAGATGCCCAGGGAGTATTCCTCTTGAGATAAAGCGTATAGAGTATGCTGTAGGAAACAAAGGCAAGAAAAGCCAGGAAAGCCGGAAGAATACCATAGAGCAGGAATATGGAAAACACGGATATGACCACGCTCAGCACACCCAGGCGCAGAGCCCTGCCCGCAGGAAACTCCCCGGATACCAGGGGTCTCCCTCTGGTCCTCTTCATCAGAACATCTACATCCCTGTCCAGATAGTTGTTTATCACCGCGGAACCGTAGGCTGTCAGTATCGTCAGGAGGGTAATGCCCAGGACATCATAAACAGACCCACCGGGGACGGGTCCGGATACAGCCCCCACAAAAGAAGTTATCCCCACCATGAGGGCTATTCTGGGCTTGCCCAATCTCAGGACCACCTGAATTCTCTGCAATACAGCCGTCATAATACCAAAAAGAGGAGGGTAGCCCCTCCTATCTCAGAGGAATCGGATTTTCGGGCGAATAGGGAGGAGAACCGCCGAAAGTGGACTGCATGACATCGATTATAACGGGCGTATATGCTATAGCCACTATGATCAGGAGAACGATGATCCAGGGCCGGAAATTGAGAACCCACGGGACATTTTCATCGTGATACGGCTCTGCTATGGGAAATTCGATAGTGCCATCACCGGTTTTCTTCGAGAAGAACATTCCGAAGAGCTGGATAAAGTATATGAGCATTGCTGTGAACATTATGATTCCGCCCACAGCAGTAATCGCAGTATACAGCTTCCAGTCCGGCATATAGAGGGGAGAATCCGGATTCAGATAGCTGAGACCCAGATTGGTCCTTCTGGGCTCTCCATGAAGCCCTCCCCTCATCAATCCCCAGGAGAACAGCGCTATTCCAATCATCCACATGTATGGAACCAGCACAGTAAATCTCCTGAAGGGAATCTCCCTCCCCGTGAGTCTATGGACAATATAGAGCATCATTCCGGTAAATGCAAGGAACACAGGCCCCGCGACGGTCATGTGAAAATGACCGGGAACCCACGAGGTATTATGCACCAGAAGGTTCACACTGTAGGAAGCCTGAACCAGCCCGGAAATTCCACCAAATATAAATATGAACAGTCCGGCTATGAAATAGGAAAAGAGCCACTTATTACCATCCGTCCTGAACCAGGGAAGCCTGAGCCACCATCCGAACAGGCCATTTCCACCGTTCTTTCTGCCCGCATATTCGAGAGATGCTGCGAGTGTAAAAGCAGTCAGAAAACTGGGAATGAAGACCAGGTATGTGAAGAAAGTGTGAAGTAGCTTCCAGTTATGACCAATGGAGGGATCCGTGAACTGATGATGCACACCAACGGGCATGGAAAACAGTATAAACAGCATGAAGACCAGCCTTGCAGCGAAATCGGAATAGAGTTTGCCCCCGGCCACCTTCGGCAGCATGGCATAGTACATGATATAGGCCCCCAGAAGCCAGAAATAGACCAGCGGATGCCCGAACATCCAGAAGAGGGTTCTGGCCAGCTCCGCATTGACAGTTTCAACCCATCCCATGGACCACGGAATGAGCATGAATACGATTTCGTAGGCCACAGCAACGGACGCTATGGTCCACACGATGAACTGAACGAAAAGGCCCACTATGCCGATGGGGGTTTTCTTATCCGGATTCTCTCTTCTCCACCGCAGGTAAACCGGAATCCAGTTGAAGAATGCCACCCAAGAACCTATGACCACGAGGGCAAGACCAATATAAAATAGGGGATGGGCCTTGAGGGGTGGATAGAATGTATAGAGGACAGAGGCTTTACGGGACAGTATTGCCCAGGAAGCGAACAGGGTCCCCGTGAGCATAAGTGCAAAGGAAAACCAGGCCACCTTCATGTTGTAGCGCATCTTCAGGAGGTACGGTACAAGTATATTCCCGAACGCAACTGCGAAGAAAGTGGTAAACACGAGGGCATTGACGACACCGTGGAGGGTAAGGCCCTGATAGTACTCCAGACCCCAGAATTCGCTGGCCCTGATCCACCCTGCCCTGTACAGCACCTGCATCAGCCCGTGGTATATCCCGAGCGTCAGAAGGGCAGCCGGAATCAAAAGCTCGAGCAGTACAAGCCATCTCAAACCCCTATCCACCTTCATCTTCCACCTCCGGGTTATACACCACTATTTTTGCACTCATCATCTGATGACCGATGCCACAGTACTCATGGCAAACTATTCTGTACTCCCCTTCCCTGTCGAAGGTGACCCGGACATGGTTAACCGCATTTGGAATCGCCATGAGGTTGACCGCCTTCTCGTGGATATTGAAACCGTGTATGATGTCCTTCGATGTCAGATAGATATCCACGGTGGATCCCACCGGAATCTTCACCTCCTGGGGAAAGAAGGTCCACATACGGGCGATATAGTGGATTTCGTAGTGTCTATCGGAAATCTGAATAACCGTATCCCTTTCGAAGGGCTTCATGTCCTTAATGCTGGTGGGAACCATGACCCCCATACCGTAAGCGGCGAAAACTATTCCCAGAAATGCCGTGGTAGTCAATATACCGGCAAGGGTCAATGCGATCCTCTCCGCCCTATCCATGGCCCATACCTCCTCCAAGCCTCCTGACTATCACATCGAAGTATGCGACGAACCACAGTGCAGCATACAGGAGAGTAAGGGCCACCAGAAAAGCTATTGCCCCTTTCGGAAAGAACCTTTCGTCTTTCATACCGAAAATTATAATGTTGCTCATTAACATAGAACATTCGTGTAGAAAATACTTTACCGAAATTGAATTTTAGCGGTAAATGAAACAATAAAAATACGAAATTGCCTACAGTTTCCAGCGATTATATAATTTTTTCATCCACAAACTTGGCAACTTCTATAAAATCGTGTTCTGTATCCATTCCCGAAAAATCCTTTAAAATTTGTATCCGTCGGAGGGATGGCCGAGCGGACGAAGGCGCGCGCCTGGAGAGCGCGTAGGGGCCAAAAGCCCCTCGTGGGTTCGAATCCCACTCCCTCCGCCTTCTTCTCAATCGAACCTATTGACCATCTATCCCCACGCCGATATCACCTGAGCGCCAGATAGAACCGTTCCTGCACGGTGCCCCTTCCGGATAGGTATCCCTTCCATCCACATCCACGAATACAGCGATGCCCATATACTCCCGGGATCTTCTGGATTTCATCGACTGTCCGCAGGAAAGGTCCTTTTCTGTAAAGGAGTACACATCATCCCCACCGCCATCTATGAAGATTCCCGTGGAATTATAAAGGGAATTCCCCAGTCCCCCGGATACATGGTAAATATCTCTGCCCCTCCTGTCGTAGAACACCCCCACAGCCCAGTCATGACCGCTCCCGATGGAGGGACCGGCCTTGAATACATAAATGTCATCTCCAGAGAGATCGAAGAAACCACCGCTGGCAAGGTGAATACCCGCACCCAGCCCATATTCGGTCCCCACATATCTGTCATTTCCCTCCACATCCAGAAACAGGCCCGTTCCGTACCAGTAGCCCGCTCCGAGGCAGTATGTCCCACATGTATATACATCGTTTCCACCATCATCCTCGAACACAGACAGCCCCCCTCCAAGGGGCTCCCTGTATCCCATTGAGAATCCCAGCCCCATTGCCACATACTCATTCTTCCACAGGGGCCTGTGCTCTTCGTACCTGCCCAGCTGATACACATCGTTTCCCCGGGAATCTCCAAAATCGGAAAAGCCCAAAAGTCCCGAAAATCCGAAAGATGTATTGACCCCCCTGTAGAGATCATCTCCCCCGCCATCCCTGAATATCGATACTCCCAGAATAGAAGCAGCAAGGGAAAATTTTCCCACATCGTAGTAATCGTCTCCGGCGGCATCCTCGATATAAGATATACCCATTAAGCTCCCCCCAAAGAACTTCACCCTCTCGTACCTGTCCATGCCTCCCGCATCGAACAGGAATTTTCCCCCATCGAGGGCAAGGAATTCCATTGCGTATTCATCGTCGCCGGAGAGGTCCAGAATGGCACACACGGGACCGCACATCACATCCCTGTACACATCCGGACCGCGCGTATCTATGAAGATGAGAAATGAGTCATCCGGAACCACGGTATCTATGACAATGGGGCCATAAGGACTTCCGAATCTGAAACTGATAGAAGAATTCCTCAGATATAGGGCAGTTTTCTTCAGAAGGAAGAATGCGTCCAGAAGAACAAGACTTCCAAAGTACAGGTCCCTCAGACGGAGACTATCCAGCAGGATATACATGCTGTCCTCGAAGAAGGGCTCATAGTGGAGATTGTGGGCATCGAGAAAGCGCCTGACCCCGGTGGAGTCATCCTCCAGGTACCCGGCAAGAAATGTATAAATCCTGTCCATGCTCTTCTCTGAGATAACACCGGAGGCATTGTCTCGATAGAAATTCCACATGTCCACAGCGAGAACGAAATTCCTGAGGGCATAGAGCAGGGAATCGGAAATGGGCACGGATATAGTGTCGGTAGAATCGATTGCTGAAGTGTCGGGGAAGAGGGGCTGGATTTCGGGAAGCTCGCGGGATATGACCCTGTAGGGTCCCGTGATGGAAAGGCGAAAATAATCGTTGAGGCCCAGCTCCACCCGGGATAGTACATCCCGATGGGAATGCAGTTCCTCCATCAGACTGAAAAGGAAGAAGGGCTCCCTGAAGGACCTTATAACACCGGGCGGCTTGTAATAGGTCTCGTCCGCCCTATCCTTACGAAAGCCCAGATCCTGAATACTCAGACCATAGTACTCCAGAGCCCTGCTGAGAAAGAAAGTATCCGAAACCTCCAGAAAGCCTATAAGAAAGAGCATGGTATAATAGGGGGCTCATGCCCCCAACAGCATCACTGCTGGAAATATGCTGCGTTCTTCTCTATGAAATCCTTCCACTCATCGGGAACATCGTTCTCGTGATAGATTGCACCCACGGGGCACACGGAGGCACAGGAGCCGCACTCTATACAGGTATTGGGATCTATGAATAGCTGGTCAACATTCTCGAAGTCAGGCTCATCCGGCCTGGGATGGATGGCATCCACGGGGCACACCTGAACACACTCACCCGACTTGGTCCCCACGCAGGGCTGTGTTATGACATATGCCATATTTCCACCTCCTTTTTGCTGACAATTATAAAGGTTTTCTCCTGTCCGGAGCTTGACATAAATTTCCAGCAAAATTAAAAATTTAGACATGAACTATAAAAACATTTTCGCAAAAATTCGTTTAATAATATGGGTTCTGGTGATAATGGTTCTTCATTACATTTTTATTAACCAAGTTTTACTTGACAGAATTGTGGAGCGCTCCAAATACGCATTCTCCTATGTAAGGGCCTCCAAAAAGGTGGAAATCTCCTTCCCCTGGACCAGGGTGGACCGGCTCGTCCTCTATGCATTTTCCCCCCATCACGAAGAGGTCAGACTCCTGTTCGTGGGGGATGAAAAGTTCGTGGACACACTTACACTGCATGGGGGATCCTGGACCCTGTGGAGGAGGCTGGAGGTGGAATTTCCCGAGGGGGTAAAGAAGATTCGAATAATATCCCTTATGGATGATCCATTTCCCTGGGCTCTGACGGGGATAGGGTTTAGAAGGGTGGATGGAAGCTGGTCCTTCAGGAACATGTTGAATCCATACGAAGAGGTAAGGATAACCGGAACGAGCTATGTGGAGCTGTACGGGAGAGGCAGGTTCAACAGATTCTCCTGGGATGGAGGGTGGTACAGGACGATCTTTCTGCGCGGATATTCGTACAACGGCAACCCGTTTCGTGGACAAACCCCTCAGTTTCCGCCCCTCTATCCCCTCGTATCCAGAGTCATATCCTTCATAACTGGAAAGGGTGAATATTCACTTGTAATCACAAGCACACTCTTTGCACTGCTGTCCCTCCTGGCCATCGCCCTGCTTTCGGATGGCCGATTTGGAAGGGAGATTTCATACAAAAGCACCCTCCTCATGACCACATATCCTGCTTCCGTACACTTCTACATGGCATATTCCGAATCCCTGAACATTTTTCTCGTAATTCTGGCCACATCTTTCCTTCTCTACGAAAGGTACTTTCCCGCCTTCCTCCTCCTCGGAATCTCCACGGCCGCCAGGTTCCAGTCCCTCTTCTATCTTCCTGCATTCCTTCTTATTTACTTCCTGAATCAGTGCAGGGAAGGGAAACCCCTGCGGAAAATTCTTCCTTTCATGGCCGCGTACGCCGTTGTGGGGGCATCAGGTGTGATACTCTTCAGCCTGTACCTGTGGCACAGGTTTTCTGATCCCATTGCGTGGTACAAATTGAACAGGTTTGCATGGGGAAATGTTCACCATTTTTCCTCACCCATCGAGATGATATGGAAGAACATAACGGTATCCATACCCGCCAAAATGCACAGCATCATAATGACCCCCGCGGGGGACCACATTCTCTTCCTGTTCCTCTTCGGGGCTTCCCTGATGATATACGCCCTGAGGAAGGGGATGGACAGGATTTTCATACTTTCCGCAATTCCATTCGCACTTCTTATATTCGCCCTCTTCACGCAGAAGGTTCCATTCTATGAGTCCATGACCCGCCACATATACAGCATACCCACCCTCTTCATCCTCCTTTCCCTTCTGTTTCCCTGGAGAACTGTCTCCCTTCTGGTGGCCCTGTTTTCCATACTGCTGGTGTTCCATACGCTCTCCGTCGATGCCTTCATCATGATCCACCTTCCGGTTATCCTGGACACCTATGTGCCATAGTGGTGCCCTATAATTTCGATGGCAATGACCAGACTATTCATCACCGGCTATCCCGGATTCATAGCCCGCCGACTCATGCGGCTCATAAAGGAATCCGGTGTCTTCGACGAAATATACGCTCTTGTGGAGGAAAAGTTCCGGGAGAGGGCAGAAAATCTCCCCGAGTCGAAAGGAGTCAGAATCCTGGTGGGGGATATAACAGAGGAAAACCTCGGTATTAAAGAGGCTCCAGAAGGCATAACCCATGCCGTACATCTGGCCGCCATATACGACCTTGCAACCCCGAGGGATCCCGCCTACCGGGTGAATGTAATGGGAACGAGAAATGTGATGAAATTTCTGGAGGGGCAGGGTTCCGTGCGGCATATCACCTATGTCTCCACCGCCTATGTGTCCGGAAACAGAACGGGCATCGTCAGAGAAGACGAGCTGGACAGGGGTCAGGATTTCAAGAATTACTACGAAGAGACAAAATTCCTCGCAGAAAAGGTCGTTGTCGAAGAATTTTCCCACCTGCCCGTGGGTATAGTCCGTCCGGGGATAGTCGCTGGAGACAGCCGTACCGGAGAGACCCAGAAGTTCGACGGCCCCTATTTCGTCATGGAAGCCCTCTCCAGACTTCCCCTCTGGTTCCCCCTCCCCTATGTGGGAAATCCTGCCGTAAGGCCCAACATCGTGCCCGTGGACCATGTGGTCGAAGGCATATTCAAGGTAATAACGCGGGAGCTGACCGGCACCTATCACCTCACGGACCCGGACCCCATGAATCTGCACGAGATGTACCGCCTCATCAACTACCTGCTCGGCAGGAAAAGGCTTCTCAATTTCTCCATAAGCACAGGGACCTTCCGCCTCTTCCTGCATTTTCCACCCCTCAGGGGCTCCATGCCCCCTCAGGTTCTGGACTACTTCGAAACCCATGCCCTGTACGACTGCACGAATGCCAGAAGGGAGCTGGGATGGAATCCTCCCCGATTCGAGGAGTACGCCCCCGTGATTCTGGAATACTTCCTGAAGAACAGAAAGAATCAGCTCTGATACAGCCACCGGGAAAGAAGCAACCCTCTTCCCAACCTTATACTTTCCCCGATGTCGGAAATCATAAGCACCAATCCCGCTACGGGCAGGGAAATAGGAAGGGTCCATGTACCCCGCGATATTCCATCCATAATCGAAAAGGTTCATTCCTTCAATCAGAAGTGGTCGGAGACATCCATCCGGGAGAGGAAGAGACTGTTCCTGAACCTGAAGAAGGTTCTGTTCAAAAGATACGAAGAGGTGGCCCATTTGATAGCCGTGGAGCAGGGCAAACCGGTAATAGAAGCCATACTGGCGGAAGTGCTCTCCTCCCTGGATGCAGTCCACTACCTCCTGAAGAAGGGACCCTCCATCCTCAAAAGCAGACCCGCCCCCCACTTCCAGCCCCTCTTTGCAGGCAAAAGGGCCCGGTACAGGTTCGTCCCCTACGGTACATGGGCGGTAATATCGCCGTGGAATTATCCATTCGCCATTCCCTTCATCCAGATAGCCCACCTGCTCTTTTCGGGAAATACAGTAGTATTCAAGCCCTCACCCATCACACCCCTCATCGGGGAGAAACTCGTCCAGCTCTTTCTGGAAGCGGGATTTCCCGAAGAAACCATCGCGATAATCCACGGAGGAGCGAAGGAGGGGGAGGCTATTATTACCGATGAGAGGGTACAGGCTGTGGTCTTCACGGGAAGCGTCCCCACGGGCCGCAGGATAATGGAGCTGGCGTCCCGCAAGCCCAAAAAGGTAATCCTCGAACTGGGCGGAAAGGACCCGGCCATCGTGCTACCGGATGCACCGGTGGAAAGGACCGCCAGGGGAATAGTCTGGGGAGCCATCATGAATGCAGGGCAAACCTGTGCCTCCATCGAAAGGGTATATGTTCATCGGGATATATACTCCCGTATAGTCGATGCCGTGGTGGAAGAAGTCAGAAGAATCCGCATGGGCAACCCCCTCGAAGAGGTGGACATGGGTCCCATGACAGTGGACTTTCAGCTGAAAAAGGTCCTGAATCAGGTGGAAGATGCCAAGAAGAAGGGGGCGCAGATTCTCACAGGAGGGGAGGTCAACCCCGACCTCGGACCCCTCTTCATGGAGCCCACGGTTTTAGTGAATGTAAACAGGGAAATGGCTGTGATGAAAGAGGAGACCTTCGGGCCCCTTATTCCCATCATCCCCTTCGACTCGGAGCAGGAAGCCGTGGAAATGGCCAACGACATCCCCTACGGGCTGACCGCCTCCATCTGGACCGGTGATGAGGAATCCGCCCGCAGAATTGCACGAAAATTGCAGGCGGGCGTAATCACCATAAACAGCCATGTCTATTCCTTTGCAGAGCCGGAAAGCATCTGGGGAGGGGTGAAGGAATCCGGAGTGGGCAGAACCCACGGCAGATTCGGGCTGATGGAAACGGTGCAGATTCAGTACATGGACGAGGATTATTCGGGGAAACCCGAAATTTGGTGGTACCCCTATAAGAAGACTCTGGAAGAGCTGACAGCGATGTGGCTGGAACTCATGGCCAATCCCACCCCTGTGGATAAGGTCCGCATCATGATGAGGCTATCATCCCGCATCGGGTACCTGAACCGCCATCTGAACCTGCCCCGCGTAATATGGAAGACGATGTGGTATTGATCATCCTTTGATAGATGTATTTACACTCATCGGCAAATTGAGGGAAAGCGATATTTGAGAAAAACACTTTCAATCATGTACACTAAAGAGCCAGAAGAACTGATTAAAAAAGCTCTAATGAACACTTGTCTACGAAAACAATCTGATTGAATTATATTTGACCTTCGGCAGAAAGATCAGAACGGTTATAGATGCGTGCCAACGGTATAGATATAAAAAAGCTAACAGGTTCCCGCTCAGCCTATAGAATAAGAATCGGAAGATGCAGAACAGGACTGAGTATAAAAGGGAACACCATCACATTTGTCAGGATTCTCATTTCCATAGACTCGACAGCAGATGGCCCGGGGAATTCCAGTCCATGTTCGTGGAGTTCTTCCGGGAGCTGAGGGACAATCCAGGACAAAAAGGCCACAGGATTCTGGAAGTGGATTAAGGAAAAGGGAGAGCCGTAGCAGCCCGCCAGGGAGAGGAAGATCCCCGCATTTGCGTTATAATTTTCCAGCGATGCTAACCAACATGAAGAGCCACTTTCCGGTGTTCGAGAACAACCCCAATTTGATATACCTGGACAGCGGGGCCACCAGCCAGAAACCCCGTACCGTCATCGATGCGATAAGGGACTTT
>Ga0256833_1002462_pt1 | contig 12979 bp, 12 predicted proteins | sample 356284metaG_FD_190535 | JGI IMG/M metagenome (GOLD analysis project Ga0256833, IMG submission 190535) | Hydrothermal vent microbial communities from Mid Atlantic Ridge, Atlantic Ocean - 356-284 | ecosystem: Environmental > Aquatic > Marine > Hydrothermal vents | place: Atlantic Ocean: Mid...
GCGCAACAAGAACGGAAGGTAATACAAACGGAACGGTTGTAAGCGATAATAAAAACTTTTTACCTCTGAAGTTAAAGTGCGAAATGATGTAGGCTCCGGGAAATCCAATAATTAAAGTGATTAGTGCACTTACAAACGCCTCTTTAAAGGTAAACGCCAATACTTTGAGATTGTAAGAATCGGTAAAGATATTATAAAAATATTTCAAGGTAAAAGTGCCGTTTTTGTCTATAAAGGCTATTTTGATTAGTTTAAAAACCGGAAAATAAAAGAATACCGATAAAAATAATATCGGTATCAAAAAAAGAGAAAATCGTTCAAAAAAAATTTTAAACTGCTTATTCAAATTTGCCTCCCTTCGGTAGGATTACCTACATCAGGTTCAACGGGTTGAGGCATAAACCTCTCTCAGCCTACTCGCTTACGCTTTCAGCACCCCTTGACTCCAAAATTATTTTACCACTTAGGAAAATTTTTTCAATGCATTGCTCAAACACCCCCGCATAGAGTAACGGGAGGAAAGAATCTAATCGCTAAAAGCGAGATAACCGGGAACAATAAGATTTACGATCGGAATAAGAATAAGAACCCCCCACCAATTCGGTTTACCCCTAACTTCTGCAATTTTCATCCATACAATAACACCTATAACAATGTTTACAATAGGTATGAGAAGTAAAATAAACCACCATCCCGGCTCACCTGCAATTTGCAGCATAAGGAAAGCGTTTATAATCGGAATCCATGCAAGCCAGGCATTATCAGAATGTCCGCTTTTCTGAGCAATCACATACAAGCTGTAAGAAAAATAAAGATAAGTAATAAGGGATATCAGAATCCCCCATGTGGAAGCGAAAAAATTACCGTGCATACAAATACCTCCTTTGTTTTAATTTCGATTAATTATATCAGTTTTATATTTTATACGCAAAAGGTATGCAAAATCTATGCGGTGATAAACTTGATTTTTCGTTCAATTAAGGTAATATAATAACACTAAGCCATATCGGAGGTGTTGAGTGAAAAAGAATAAATTTGCTTTAATATTGTTTTTGCTTTATGTTATAGGATTCATACTTTATTTTATAAAAGACTTCAAAGATATAGGGGCAATCATATTGATTGGTGCGGTTATTCTGCATATTGCTTACACGTTTTCTCCGCATCAGCGTGCGGCGGTAAGCATGCTCAATGCAAGGCGCATGGTGGAAATGGGAAATATAGAAAAAGCTTACCAATACGTTACACAATATTTAAAACTCAGCAAAGACAAGACGCTTGTTGGTTATCTTTTATCAACTTCAAAAAAGTCGTATCCATTTTACCAAAAACTTGCGGAGATTCTTGAAAATGACTTGAAAAAAAACGAAAGCATGTTGCTAAGATACGTAATTGCAAGCATATACTACAGCATTAACAACCTCGAGAAAACAATAGAAATACTGAAAAAAATACCAAAGGACAAAATGGACACGGAAACAGTGCGCTTGCTCGGAACGGCACTTTTGGAAAACAAAAAGCCGGACGATGCAATTGATATTTTCAAATTAAAAGAGAAAAAAACCGGTGTACCTTCTCCAGATGAACTTTCAATCCTTCTCGGATTGGGACTCTCGTATGCAGAAAAAAACGATATGGAAAAAGCAGAAAAGTATTACAGAAAAGTCCAAAAGTTTAACCCTGCTTTCCCGGAGCTTTCCACTTTGAAGAAAAAGATTTTCAAAAATGAACAGGATTAAAATCGGTGGCCTTTTAAACCTTAATGCCCTATATTTATTCGAAGAAGAAAACAAAAACTTCGAGAACGCCATAAATGCAGCTTACAAAATGAGCGAAGACAGGGCCGATTTCATCGTAATATACGGAAAGACATTTGCGCAGAGAAAAAGCATTTATAAATATTTGAAGGGAAAAATGGACATAACCGTTATCCCCTCCGTATCCTCGGAAAAACAATTTGCACAAATCTTAGACGAAAAGCTTGTATTTTCGGAAAAACATTTGCCTGGAACGGTTTTTATGGTAAATCCGAAAAATAGGGATTTTATGAAGAAGAAAATTTCGGATGCAATTTTGCTTGGAAACAACCGACTCATAAAAATCTTTAATACAACAATAGATTTCGTTTCGGATTATACGGCAATTTCCGCATTTAGAATGTGCATGTTGAAATATAAGTTTATTCTTACTGAAGAAGTGCTCAGCGCAAGGATAGGCGCTGAGCTTTGCGAAAAACTACTTTAATATTTTCTTTATGGATTCTTTAAACGGTTTGCGCAATACACCTTTATCCGTTATGATTGCGTCTATAAGCCTGTTCGGAGTTACGTCAAAAGCGGGATTATAAACTGCAATGCCCTCGGGTGCTATTCTTTTGCCACCGCAGTGCGTTACTTCATCGGGATTTCTCTCTTCAATCGGAATTTCGGCACCGCTCTCAATTTCGGGGTCAATGGTGGAAATTGGTGCCGCAACGTAAAAAGGAATTTTGTGATACATGGCAAGCACAGCAAGAGTATATGTACCGATTTTGTTTGCCGTATCTCCGTTGGATGCAATTCTATCGGCACCTACCACAATACCGTTTACAAGCCCTTTGGACATGATAAATCCGCTCATGTTGTCAGTAATAAGGTGGAACGGAATGCCCGCTTCCTTTAGCTCGAGTGCGGTAAGACGCGCTCCCTGTAAATAAGGGCGTGTTTCAAGGGCAATAGCCTTAACGTCTTTGTATTTTTCAAAGGATCTTCTTATAACCGAAAACGCAGTGCCATAAGCAACAGTTGCAAGTGCGCCGGTATTGCAAATTGTCATTATCGTATCGCCGTCTTTAAACAAAGCGGAACCGAATTCTCCGATTTTATAGTTTCGATCCGCATCTTCTTTTTCCATGGCAATTGCTTCGTTAAGAATCGCTTTTTTGATTTCGTTTACGGGTCTTTCTTTAAGTTCTTTGGCTTTGTTTAATATCCTTGAAGTCGCCCATTTCAAATTTACGGCGGTAGGGCGTGCACTGTCCAGATATTTTTTTGCATCTTTCAGTTCTTTGAAAAATACCTCTTTATCATCGAATGAATCCTTTATGCCTAAATACATGCCATATGCCGCAGCAACGCCGATAGCCGGCGCACCACGTATCTTCATCTTATTTATAGCTTCCCATACATCCTGTATTGTTTTACACGGCACATCTATAAACTCAAAAGGAAGCCTTCGCTGATCCAATACGTGAAGGATTTCTCCGTCAAAACGCAACGAACGTATTTCCATCACTTATACTACCTTATATTTTTTCAAGCAATCCGTACATACCCAAGCAACTTTTACCTTGCCGTTAATTTTTACTTTTGCCTTATGCAGGTTTGGCAGATATCTTCTCTTTGTTTTTCTATGAGAATGGCTTATGTTGTTGCCCACCATAGGCCCTTTTCCGCATATTTCACACTTTCTGCTCATTACTTACCTCCCGTATCTAAATTTAACCTTTACATTTTAAACAAATTTTCTTTTAATGCAATAGTTTGCTATAATATTATCGTTTAAGGAGGTTAATATGGGAAAAATAATAGTTTCAAAGAATGCTCTCGCAAAACTTGCCGCACTAACAACAATGGAATGTTACGGAGTGGTAGGGCTCGTCCCCGTAAGCTTTACGGGCAAAGTTTTGTCCTTATTGGGCAAGCCGGACCTCACAAAAGGAATAAACGTAGAAATAAAAGGGAAAAAAGTGTTTTTTGAAATATACGTAGTGATACAAAGCGGAGTGAAAGTATCCGAAGTCGCCAAAACAATAATAAACCAAGTTCGATACAAATTAAACAAACTTACTGGCATAAAAGATATTGAAATCAAAGTTATAGTATCTGGTGTAAAACGGGAGGAATAAAGTGAAGATTATTGGACTTACTGAATTCAAAAAAATGTTTAACGGTGCACTGATTAATCTTGGAAACAAAAAAGAAATCGTAAACAAGCTTAACGTATTCCCCGTTCCGGACGGAGACACGGGAACAAACATGTTCCTCACGCTAAAAACCGCAATGGACGAAGTAACAAAAAGGAACCCAGAAAACTTAAAAGAATTTGGAAAAGCGGTATGCGAAGGTGCGTTAATAGGCGGCAGGGGAAATTCGGGAGTTATACTATCTCAAATATTCAAAGGCTTTTTCGACTATATCGACGGTAAAGAAGAAATAACGATACCCGAATTCTCGGATGCACTGATAAACGCATCAAAAACCGCATACAGGGCTGTTATTAAACCCGTAGAAGGAACAATTCTCACAGTAATGAGCGCAATTGCCAAAAAAGCGGTTGTATTGAGCAAAAGTGAAAACAATTTTGAAAATATGCTAAAAGAACTTTTGAAAGAGTCGGAACTGGTGCTCGCAAAAACACCCGAACTGCTTCCAGTATTAAAAGAAGCGGGAGTTGTAGATTCCGGAGGGCAAGGACTTGTATTCATTGTGGAAGGAATGCTTAGGGGCTTAAACGAAGATATTCAAATAGAAAAATCATTTGAAGAGGAGATTGAAGAAATGGATAAAACTGCACTCGGCGGGCAACTTAAATTCAAATACGATACGGTGCTTCTCACATCCGCCCCGAATATAGATCCCGAAAAACTCCAAAAAGAATTAGAACAATTCGGAGACAGCATTGTAGTAGCCAAAGCCGGCGATCTGACAAAAATCCACGTTCATTCGAACGAACCCTACAAGGTAATGGAATTTGTAATGCAGTACGGGGAACTTAAAGAAGCAAGAATAGAAAATATGCAGGAAGAACAGAACGAATTCCTTAAGAAAAATATGGCAACTGTTCCGGAAACTGGAAAAATCAAAAGACCATTCTGCATTGTGGCTGTTTCGCAAGGAGAAGGATTCGATAAAATATTTGCAAGCATAGGTGCGGATGTTATTGTTAGCGGCGGGCAAACGATGAACCCGTCCATAAAAGATATATTCTCTGCAATTGAAAAATGCAAAGCAGACAAAGTCATCGTATTTCCGAACAACTCGAATATCATTCTTGCAGCAAAAGAAGCGGCAAATCTCGTGAAGGACAAAGAAGTTGTTGTCATGCATACGAAAAATATGGTTCAGGCAATCCCAATTATCCTTTCGTTTAATTCCGAAGAAGATTTTAAAACGAACGTGAAAAGAGGAAACGAAATATTGAACGAATTACACTCATTTGCAGTAACATACTCGGTAAGAGACACGACACTCAAGGGGCTTTCTCTGAAAAAAGGAGATATTTTGGGGGTTGCGGACGGAGAGATTGTAATAAAGGGCAATGATCCGGATAAAGTCTTATTGGAACTCTTTAAAAAATACAAAGACCTTGTAGAGGAATACGAAGTTGTAGGTATTTATTACGGCAAAAATATCGATAAAGAAAGAGCGGAAGCAATCGGCAAAAAAATAGAATCGATGTTTTCCGACATAGAAGTTGATGTTTCGTACGGCGGACAGCCGTTTTATTTCTATCTAATATCAATAGAGTGAGGTGAAAAATGGAAAAATACGTTGAATTTATCAAAAACAAAACGGATTTTACCCCGGATTATGCGATTATAATAGGATCCGGACTCGGACCAATCGTTGAAAAAGTCAAAGTAAAAGAAAGATTTTCATACAAGGATATACCGGAATTTCCGGTTTCAACCGTAGCTGGACATAAAGGAGAATTACTGCTCGGAGAGTTGGGCAATAAAAAAGTTGCGGTTTTTAACGGAAGAGTTCATTTCTACGAAGGATACAGTATGAAGGAAGTTACAAAGAATATAAGGCTTGCAGCCGGAATAGGAGCGCGCAGTCTTATCATAACGAACGCTTCTGGAGCAGTAAACAAATCCCTCGAAGTGGGAGACATTATGCTAATAAACGATCATGTAAATTTTATATTTGCGGAAAATCCCTTGAGAGGAGAAAAAGGAAACGAACGTTTCGTAAATATGGTAAACGCATACAACAAAAAATATATCTCTATTGTTAAATCCATAGCGCATAAAAAGGGAATTAATGTCAGAGAAGGCGTATACTGCGCAGTTTCCGGCCCTAATTACGAAACAGTTGCAGAGCTAACACTTATGAATAGGCTTGGCATAGACGCAGTCGGTATGTCAACCGTCCCGGAAGTAATAGTCGCTCGCTTTTTAAAAATGGAAGTTTTAGGCTTTTCCTGTATTACCGATTCCGTATTCTCTTCCGGAGAAGTATCTCACGAAGAAGTAATCGAGATAGCGGAAAAATGCGGAAGAAAAATAGAAGTGTTAATTGAAGAATTTCTTAAGGAGGCATAAAAAATGAACATTATAGACATTATAGAAAAAAAGAAATACGGAAGTGCACTCGAAGGGAAAGAAATAGACTATTTTGTTCAGGGATATTCGAAAGGAGAAATCCCGGATTATCAAATCTCCGCACTTCTCATGGCAATATGGTGCAGAGGTATGAATAAAGAAGAAACCGCAGAGCTAACATTATCCATGGTAAGAAGCGGAAAAACAATCGATCTTTCCAAAATAAAAGGAATTAAAGTGGATAAACATAGTTCCGGCGGAGTTGCCGATACCGTTTCCTTGCCCCTCGTCGCACTTGTTGCGGCAAATGGCGTTCCTGTTGCAAAAATGTCAGGCAGGGGATTGGGACATACAGGCGGAACAATAGACAAGTTAGAATCAATTCCGGGTTTCAAAGTGGAAATTCCAATTGACGAATTTATAAACATCGTAAACAAGGTGGGAGGAGCGATAGTCGCTCAAAGCAGTGAGCTTGTTATTGCAGATAAAAAAATGTATGCATTGAGAGACGTAACCGGTACGGTAGACAGTATTCCCCTTATCGCATCAAGCATCATGAGCAAAAAAATTGCTTCAGGTGCAGATGCAATCGTACTTGATGTTAAAGTGGGCAAAGGTGCTTTCATGAAAAAATTGAACGATGCGAGAAAACTTGCAAAAACAATGGTGGAAATAGGAGATTCAGTAGGAAGGGAAACGGTAGCTTATATAACGGATATGAATCAACCGCTCGGAGATGCGATAGGAAATTCTATAGAAGTGGAAGAAGCGGTAAACGTCCTAAACGGAAAAGGAGGCAAAAGACTCGTAGAAGTAATAAAAACCCTCGGAGGAGAAATGCTGTATCTCGGTGGCAAAGCAAAATCAAGCGCAGAAGGCAAAAAAATGATAGAAAATGCCATAGAAAATGGAAGCGGACTGAAAAAATTTAAGGAAATCATTGCCGCACAAGGTGGAAATCCGGAGATAACAGAGGACTTTTCTCTCTTACCGCAACCGAAGTTTAGAATCCCGGTAAAAGCCGAAGAGGACGGATACATCAAGGAAATGGAAACCGAAGAAATCGGAAAACTTGCTGCATTCCTCGGAGCAGGAAGAATGAAAAAAGGAGACAAAATTAACCTTGCGGTAGGTATTATGCTTCCCAAAAAAGTAGGCGATTTTGTAAAGAAAGGCGAAGATATAGCAACAATTCTTTCGGACGATCGGGAAAAAGGGAAAGAAGCTGCAAAAGAACTATTGAAGTTAATAAAATTTAGCAAGAATCCGGCAAAACCGCTTCCGCTTATCTATTACAAAATATCAAAAGAAGGTGAAGAAAAACTCTTTAATGAGTAAAAATACGGTTATACTTACGCATTCCGGAGCAGATCTGGATGCAATAAGTTCGATGTTCGCTGCCGGGAAGCTGTATCCCGGCTCTTTTCTTATCCACCCGGGCTCTCTGGATACAAGCACGGAAAAAATGGTTAATCTGTTTGATGAAACTTTGAAACTTGTAAAAGTTAGAGAGTTACCGCGCAATATAAGAGAAAATATCGGACGTATAATTGTAGTTGACACGAAAATAAAAGAAAGGATAGGGAACGGAAAAGAGTTTTTGAATAAGAAAAATGTTGAAGTAATCGTATTCGATCACCACCCAGAAACTTCGAGAGATATCAAAAATGCAAAAATCATTCAAAGAAATTACGGGGCAAATACAACGATATTAACAGAGCTACTCATGAAAAAGAAAATTGCCCTTACGCCAACCGAAGCAACGATTCTTGCACTTGGCATATACGAAGACACCGGTTCATTTATGTTTCCGCTTGTAACTCACAATGATTTTAGTGCAATGGCATTCTTGTCGCTTTTCGGCATAAATATGAAAATCATAAGGCATTTTGTATCACCGTTTTTATCCAACAAACAAATAGCACTGTTAGAAAAATTCATCTCCAATATGGAAGAGCTCGACATAAACGGAATTAAAACCGTTATCACGTATGGAGAAACAAAACAATACACGCCCGGTATATCAGTAATCACACATAGACTCAGAGAAATGATTGATTCGGACATGTTATTCGTAATTAATAAGACAAACAGGGGGACATTCGTAGTAGGAAGAAGTAATTCACCGGAGTATAGCGTAAAAAATATTTTGCTCGGTATCGGCGGAGGCGGCCACACAACCGCAGCAACCGCATATTTGGAAGAATCGGACACCAAAAAAATAAAAGCTATGCTAATCTCTCTGATAAAAAAGGCAAATCTGCCAAAACTGCGCGCAGAAAATATAATGAACTTTCCTATAAAAACAATTGATGCAAAAACAGGCATTAAGCAAGCCTTCAAAATTATGGCAAAATTGGGATTTTCCGGACTTCCAGTCACGGAAAACGGAAAGATAATCGGTATCATATCAAAAAGAGATATAGAAAAAATTATGCTGGTTGAAAAAAGAGACAGGCCTGTAAAACAATTTCTGACTCCGAAAGTAGTAAAAGTTAATTTTGATGCGGATATGAGGAAAATAGAAGAAGCAATGGTAAAAAACAATGTCGGCAGAGTGCTCGTTCAAAAAGGGAACAGAATTGTCGGAATAATATCGAGGAGCGACCTTCTCAAAGCATTTTATACGATACACAGTGCAGAAAAATTCGTCTCGGCTCTTACGCCGAGTAGGGACGAGATAAAAATTCTGCTAAAAAACAGGTTTCCCTCCGATATATATAAGATTATTGAGATATTAAGCAAAACGGCAGAGAAAACAAAACAAAAAATATATTTTGTCGGCGGAGGAGTGCGTGACCTTTTGTTGGGCGAAAAATGCGAAGACTTGGATTTTACCTTAGAGAAAGACGCCATTCTATTCGTAAAAACTCTTTTAAAAGAAGTGAATTTCGATATTAAAATAGACAAAGAATTCGGAACTGCACACGCAAGATTTAAAAATTATACGTTAGATTTTGCAACAACAAGGCGTGAGTACTACGGAAAAAACTCGTTACTTCCGAAAGTAGAATTTGCATCGTTAATGGATGATTTAAAAAGAAGAGACTTTACAATAAACGCAATGGCGATTTCGCTGAATAAAGAAGATTTCGGACAGCTCTATGATTTCTTTAACGGAATTGAAGATTTAAAAAACAGGCAAATTCGTGTAATACACAATCTCTCGTTTATAGAGGATCCTTCAAGGTTGCTCAGAGCAATTAAATACGAGTCCAAGCTGAACTTCAAACTCTCCGAGGAAACGGAAAAACTATTTTTAAATGCGGTAAAATTGCACGTTCTAAAAATGAAGAAATCGCAGAGAATCATAGGCGAGTTAACGGAACTTCTATCGGCAGAATATGCACCGAGAGCAATTTTGAATATGGCGAAAAGAGGCGTGCTTTACGAGTTTTTCGGTATAAAAAAACTTTCCAAAAAGCGAAGGAACGCAATCCTTTCTGCCGAAAAATGGATAAAAGAATTTGATGCAAAAAGGTTATACGTGTATCTGTTTTTGCTTCTTCACAATAAAAAAGCAAAAGAAATTTCCGGCACGCTTCAATACCTATCCGTAAAAAAGAAAATCATACAAAACATGATCGAAGCGGAACGTACATTCAAAAAGATAAAACGCAAAAATGACGATGTGTCTTTGTACTTTACTCTGAAAAATATATTCGATCCGTTCATAATAGGTTATATTGCATATACCGACAAAAACATGCAGGAAAAATTGCTAAAATACATGATAAATATCCGTAATATAAAGCCTCTCATAAGCGGAAAAGATTTAAAATCACTCGGCATAAAAGAAGGAAAAGAATACGGAAAAATATTCGAAGAAATAACCGTGCTGAAAATAAAAGGAAGTTTGAAAAACATGGAAGAAGAAATAAACTATGTAATGAAAAGAGGTTCAAAAAATGGAAGATAAGAAAATCAAAGACATAATAGAAAATATAGAAAAAGCAATTAGAGGGAAAAAACATATTGTGGAACTATCTCTCGTTCCGTTAATTTCGGAAGGGCATTTATTGTTACAAGACGTGCCCGGTGTGGGAAAATCTACGCTGGCTGAAGCAATAGCCCGCTCAATCGGTGGAACATTTAAGAGAATCCAATTTACTTCCGATTTACTTCCGTCTGACGTACTCGGAGTGAATATATTCAACAGGGCAAAAAACACATTCGAATTCAAAAAGGGGCCGATTTTTGCGAATATCGTGCTTGCCGATGAAATAAATAGAGCTTCCCCTAAAACACAGTCCGCACTGCTCGAAGCAATGAGCGAAAAAAACGTAACGATTGACGGAATTACGTATAAACTTCCGATACCGTTTCTTGTAATTGCAACGGAAAATCCGCTCGAATTTGCAGGCACGTACCCTTTGCCGGAAAGTGAACTTGACAGGTTCATGATGTCTCTTTCCATAGGTTACCCTGATGAAACAACAGAAAAAGAGATCATGCTAAAAGGAGAAAAAAGAGAGGTGGAAAATATAAAACCCGTTGCCGATATTAACGATGTTCTGTATCTTACAAAATTAACCAAAGAGGTATTTGTAGATCAAAGCATTTTAAATTATATGATAAAGATTGTCAAAAAAACAAGAGAGAATGAATTTATAAAGATAGGGATAAGCACACGCGGAAGCATAGAGTTTGTTAATGCGGTAAAAGGATATGCAATTATCAAAGGAAGAAATTACGTAATTCCGGACGATGTGAAATACATTGCTCCTTTTGTTCTATCACACAGAATCGTAGCAAAAGACGGAAATAGAGAGTTTAAAAAAGAAATTGTTTTGGAAATTATAAATGAAATTGAAGTTCCGCTGTAGTAAAACTCGAATGAAGCCAAAATGGGAAGGAGTTTTGTTTTTCTTCTTCATACTTCTTATAGGTGCAGTTGCCGTAAATTCGGGGAATAATCTTGTTTACCTTACGTTTAGCACGGTACTCTCGTTTCTCGTTCTTTCGGGCTTACTTTCATACTTCAATTTGAAAGGCATCAATATAAAAATACAAAATCCTCAATTCATATTCGCAAATAAAGAAACGGTTCTCTTTGTAACAATCACGAATGCATCGAAAATACCGAAATTCTTAATAAATGTAAAACTTTTTACCACTAAAACGCAATTTACATACATCGAAAAAGAGGCTTCAAAGAAGGTAAAAATCACGTTTAAAAGTAGAGGCACTAAAGAAATAAAATTCATAGAAGTAAATTCTGTTTTTCCGTTCGGTTTTTTTGAAAGAATAAAGGAAATTCCAATAACTTTCGGTATTACGGTGGCTCCTTCCGTAAAAGACGTTATATTTGAAAGTTCTTCCGTTGCCGAAAAGAAAAATAACTCCGAAAAATTTCGGGGAGACGAGGAATTTTTTTCGATCAGAAAATACAGAGACGGTGAAGATTCAAGAAAAATCAGCTGGCCACTATCGGCAAAAACGGGAAAGATAATGATTGTAGAAAAAACAGGGAACAGTGATAAAAAGATAAAATTCTTATTTGATAACGCAAAAATCCTGTATAAAAATAGTTTCGCGTTTGAAAACGATCTTGAAAAAATCACGTCCGCAATATATTACTGCTTCAAGCAACAGTGCATGGTGAGCCTTATTTCCGAAAAGAATTTTGCATTTTCAAGCGATTCTATGCATTTCAAAAGAATATTTGATTATCTCGCTACAATAAACGCAAAAGAAAAATTGCCATTAAGAAAAGTTTCGGATGCAATTTCGCCATCGGACATAAAGTATGCGTAAGAGTTTGGAAATTATCCATTCATTTCTGTTTATACTTTCTTCGTTTCTATTCACCGTAATATCGGACAAAAAATTCCTTCTGTTCCTTCCCATTCTAATTGCCATATATTTTATGGAGGGTAAAATCAAACAACGCTTTTTAATCAAACTAATTGAAGCAACTCCTCTTATTCTATTCATATTGCTAATTGCCTCTGGTATAAACCTATTTTATGTTCTTTCCATACTCCTTCTACTGCTTATCAGCGCAAAATTTGTACTTGTAAAAGAAAAAAAGGACTACTATGAAATTTTCCTCATAGGCTCACTAATGATTCTTTTATCTTCGGTATCGACAATATCTCTTAGTTTTGCACTGCTTTTAATACTATTCCTTTACACCGGCACAATGATGCTAATATTCTCACAGATAAAAGAGAAAAACATAAAACCATCCGGACAATTCCATTTGGCAATCGTTGTTTTTGTTATAATTTCATTTGTATTTTCTTTTGCACTGTTCTTCTCATTTCCACGCCTTTCAATAGGATACTTTCACGGAATCAATTTGAAACCGACAAAGGAAAGCGGCTTTAGCGAAAACGTAACAATTGAAAAGGGAAATGTTAACCTGAATAATGCCGTTGTAATGCGCATAGAATCGAACAAAAACATATCACCCCTCTATATAAGCGGATTGCACTTTGCAACGTTCAACGGAAAAAGCTGGCAAAGAGAAATAGGAAAAATCCGTATTTTTTCGTTTGACGGCTCCAATGATTTCGGAATTATAAACGGAATGGAAAAATTCACCGTATATCTTGAACCCACCGGAACAAGCGTTTTATTCGGACCGGATAAGTTTTTCGGCATTCACGGAGAATTTATCTACCTGAAAAGAAACAAGTTCGGAGATTTTTTCACGGACAATATCTA
>Ga0256833_1002463_pt1 | contig 12976 bp, 12 predicted proteins | sample 356284metaG_FD_190535 | JGI IMG/M metagenome (GOLD analysis project Ga0256833, IMG submission 190535) | Hydrothermal vent microbial communities from Mid Atlantic Ridge, Atlantic Ocean - 356-284 | ecosystem: Environmental > Aquatic > Marine > Hydrothermal vents | place: Atlantic Ocean: Mid...
TCGCTAATTACTTTATAAGTCCCGCTTGTAGCAACAATATCAAATCCTAACTCTTTAAATCCTTTTGCAATTTCACCTGCAAATTCTTTATCTATATCTGTTAGAGAAATAAATACTTTTCCACTTGTTGGTAAAATATTTTTTGCAGCAAATTGAGCTTTTGCAAAACTTTCGCCAAAACTTTCACTAATTCCCATAACTTCACCTGTTGATTTCATCTCAGGTCCAAGTATCAAATCTGCTCCTGGTAGTTTATTAAATGGGAATACTGCTTCTTTTACTGCAATATGTCCTTTTAGTTTTGGTTTGTATACATTACCATCAAATTCTACTACATTAAATTTGTCATAAAATCTTAATGCTTCTTCTAAAACTTTACCTCCATTAATTTCTGGATTATAAGCTAAATTCCACATAACTCTTGTCGCAACTTTTGCCATTGGAAGACCTGTTGCTTTAGAAACAAATGGTACTGTCCTACTTGCTCTTGGATTTACTTCTATTAAATAGAGCTTATCTCTATAAAGAGCATATTGAATATTTAATAATCCCTTTACTCCAAGTTTTAAAGCAATTTGCTTTGTAACATTTTCTATCTCTTTTATTTTTTCCTCATCAATACTTACATTTGGCAAACTACAAGCACTATCTCCACTATGAATTCCAGCTTCTTCAATATGTTGCATAATTCCGCCAATATAAACATCTTTTGTATCAGAAATAGCATCTACATCAAGCTCAATCGCTCTATCAAGGAATTTATCAATTAAAACAGGGCTTTCATTACTTACACTAACTGCCTCATCCATATACTCTTTAAGCTCATTTTCATTATAAACAATTCTCATAGCCCTACCACCAAGCACATAACTTGGTCTAACAAGTACAGGATATCCTATCTCTTTTGCAATAGAAAAAGCTTCTTCTTTTGTGAATGCTGTCCCATTTTGTGGCTGATTTAATCCAAGTTCTTTAATAAAATCAGCAAATTTTTCTCTATCTTCTGCTGTATCTATCACTTTTGCACTTGTACCAATGATTTTTGCTCCAATGCTTGTTAGAGGTTTAGCAAGTTTTAGAGGAGTTTGACCACCAAATTGTACAATTACCCCATCTGGATTTTCTCTCTCAACAACATTTCTTACTCTTTCAAAATCAATTGGTTCAAAATATAATACATCACTTGTATCATAATCAGTTGAGACAGTTTCAGGGTTGCAGTTATACATAATTGTTTTTACACCTAAATCATTTAAGGCAAATGCAGCGTGAACACAGCAATAATCAAATTCAATACCTTGCCCTATTCTATTAGGCCCCCCTCCTAAAATTAATGCTTTTTTATCATTTTTTAGACTGCTTTCTCTTAAAGGTACATTTTTTGTAACATTTACAGATGAATATAAATAACTTGTCTTAGTTTCAAATTCAGCAGCACAAGTATCAACTTCATTATAATCTATCTCAATTCCTAATCTTTTTCTTGCATTATATACATCATTTTCACTAACACCTATTAATTTAGCAAGCATTCTATCGCTAAATCCATAAGTTTTTGCTTTTCTTAATTTATCTTCATCATTTAATATCTCAATATCAATTTCTCTCTCAAAATCTATTATCTCTTTTATCTGATTTAAAAACCATCTATCAATTGAAGTTAATTCATACACATCATCAACACTAAATCCTCTTCTAAAAGCTTCTGCAATATATAAAAATCTCTCATCATTTGGAATTCTAAGTTTTCTTTTTAAAGTCTCTTCATCGCAATCTCTTCTCTCAAATCCATCAAGACCTGTTTCTAAACTACATATAGCTTTTTGGAGAGACTCTTTAAAAGTCCTACCAATAGCCATTACTTCACCAACACTCTTCATTGAAGTAGTAAGAGTTGAATCAGCTTGAGGGAATTTTTCAAAAGTAAAACGAGGAATTTTTGTAACAATATAATCAATCACAGGCTCAAAACTTGCAGCAGTACCTGTCATATCATTTTTAATTTCATCAAGAGTAAAACCAACAGCTAAAAGAGTAGCAACTTTTGCAATTGGATAACCTGTTGCTTTACTTGCAAGAGCTGAGCTTCTTGAAACTCTTGGATTCATTTCAATAACAATCATTCTTCCATTTTTAGGATTTATTGCAAATTGAACATTACTTCCGCCTGTATCAACTCCAATTTCTCTAAGAATTTTAAAAGATGCATCTCTCATTCTTTGATACTCTTTATCAGTTAAAGTAAGAGCTGGAGCTACTGTTATAGAATCTCCTGTATGAACCCCCATTGGGTCAAAATTTTCAATAGAACAAACTATAATGCAGTTATCCTCTTTATCTCTGATAACTTCCATCTCATATTCTTTCCAGCCAAGCATACTCTCCATTATTTCAATCTCATTAATAGGAGAGCTCTCAATCCCAGTTTTAGCTAACGCTTTAAATTCATCCATATTATAAGCAACACCACTTCCAAGTCCACCAAGTGTATAAGCAGCTCTAACTATTACAGGAAAGCCTATTTCTTCAACTATTTTAATTGCATCTTCAAGGTTATTTGCAGTTGCACTTTTTGGCAAATCCATTCCAATCTTTTCCATTGCTTTTTTAAAAGCTTCTCTATCTTCACCTTTTTTTATTGCTTCTGGATTTGCCCCAAGAAATTTAACCCCATCAAGCATTCCCTTCTCATACATTTCCATTGCAACATTTAAAGCTGTTTGTCCTCCCATTGTAGGCAAAATTGCATCAACATTTTCTTTTTTAATAATTTTTGAAATAACTTCAGGAGTGATTGGTTCAATATATGTAGCATCAGCAAATTCTGGGTCAGTCATAATTGTAGCCGGATTTGAATTAACTAAAACAACTCTATATCCAAGAGATTTTAAAGTTTTTGCAGCTTGAACTCCAGAATAGTCAAATTCACAAGCCTGACCTATTACTATAGGACCTGAGCCTATAAGCAAAATTGTATGAATGTCTTCTCTTTTTGGCATAAGATACCTTTTTTATATGAAATTATATCTAATAATTTAATCTCCTTTTATCATCTCAAAAAAAATCGGCTTTTTATTTTGTTTTATATAAATTAAAAGCTTATGTTGATTTTTATAAATTTTAAAAAAATTTATTTTAGAAGCAAATTTATCAATATATGTAAAAAATTCATTTGGTAAAAAAATAGGATTTACATCTTCTATTCGAATTAAAGAATTATCTTTTCTACTTACATACCAAACAACAAAAGGTTTTGGAATATGATATAAGGAATTGGATGTTTGAAGATACAATCTTATAAAATTTGGATTAGTTGATTTTATAATATTTATTTTTGAAGCATTTAATAAATCATAATACAAAACTTTTAACATTAAGTTATTTTGATTAGAGAGTTTGTATTCATTTTTTACCAACCTAATAGAATTTTTAAATTCTAAAATAACTTTACTCATTGCAAAAAATAACAAACTCAAAAGCAAAACAGAAATTATCAATTCTATTAAAGTAAAAGTTTTTTTCATTTTATCTCTATTGCAAAATTTGAGTGATATTTGTCATATGCTTTTATTTTCTCAATTGTTAAATTAAACTCATTTTTAATTTGCTCTTTTTTTAATTTTATTTTATATTTTTTTAAATTACGAATAACCTCATCATCTGTTATATTAAAATCTAACACCTGTTCGTATAAATTTGGTACTTTTTTTTGCTGAATTAATGCAATAGATGAAGCTAAAGTAAAATCTTTTTTACCAAAAAAAATATTTATTAAATGCTTTACATTTCCTGAAATACTTAAAGCAATAGATATTACAATAAAAAAAATAATAATACTTACTAACATTTCAATTAACGTAAAACTTTTCAATAAAGACTTCCTTCTCTTGGCTGATAACTCATATTTAAATATCTGTTTTTTGCTTCACTAAAAGAAAAAACTTTTATTATCTTAAACGGTTTAAAAACATATATCCCCTCATTACATTTTAAAATAAAGCTATCTCCTATTCCATTTTTAACATTATATTCAAATAAGATTTTTGAGTTATTTAAATCTTTAAAATTTTTTCTTAATAAAATATTATCTCTAAAAACAAAAACTTCAGGATTTGTAATTTTTATATTAATCTTTTTTGTAGAAATTATTTTATTTGAAGTTATAATTAATTTACCATTTGGATATAACACATCTCTTAAATCTTCAATTTTTATACTTTTAGAATTAGAAAAAGATGGAAGTTTTAAAACTAAGAAACTCACTATACCTATAATTATAACTACAATTATTAATTCAAAAAGAGTAAAAGCTAATTTTGACATTGAGAAAATCTTATGTCTTTATTTTCTCCTTCTCCTCCTTCTTTTCTATCCGCCCCAAGAGAAATAATATCTATTTTCCCATTATTATTAACATATATATAATCTCCTCCCCAAGGGTCTTTTGGCAGTTTGTCACTTCCTAAAAATCCGCCTTTTGGATAGTTTTTGTATTTTTTAGGATTTGGATTTTTAATAAGAGCTTTTAAACCCTCCTCAGTAGTTGGGTAAGTACCTTCTTCTATTTTAAAACTATCAAGAGCATCTTTTAAAGACTTCATTTGAACACAAACAAGTTTTTCTTTTGCCCTTTCTCCTTGACCTATCAAATTAGGAACTACTAATGCTGCAAGAAGTCCTAAAATTACAATTACAATCATTAATTCAAGCAGTGTAAATGCTCTTTTCATTTATTTCCTTGTTATTTTTTATTAAAATACTAACAAAAAAAGAAAAAAATGAAAAATGGGATTGCGCTTTTAATAACTCTTAGTTTTTTAATTATTATTGTAATACTAATAGGAAAATTATTTTTTGTGTATGAAAAGATTTCTTCAGATAATTTTGAAAGAGCAATTTCTCAAAATTCTCTATTTATAAAAGATGTAAAAAAAGAAATTTCAAATCTAACAAAAGATATCAATTCATCAACAGATTTAAAAAAAATATTTATCTCTTTTCCTTTTAAAGTTAATGATATAAAAGGAATAATTACAATTACTCCTCTATCAAATAAATTAAACATAAATTTATACAAAGATAAAGAAAAAAGAAAATATATAGATCAATTTTTAGAAAATTTATTTAATTATTATAATGTAAGCGATTTTTATTATTTTAAAAATTTACTTTTAGATACATATGATTTAGACCTTAACGAAAGAGATAATTACACTGAAATAGCAAATTATGATGATACTTTTCAAGATGGAGAAATTTATAATTTTGCTCAATTTAAAAAAATTTTAGATGTATATTCTAAACAAAGAAATGATAAAAATATTTATAAAATCCCTTGGAAAAAACTTATATATTTTTCAGATAAAAAAAGTATAATTGATTGTAAAAATGCAAATAAGTTACTTTTAAAACTTTTAAATATTGATAGTTGCAAAAACATTACTGACCCAATGAAGAGTTTGGATATAATTCCTTATAGCAAAGGAAAAAACTATTTAATTAAAATTAATATAAATTATAATCTTGACAACCTAAATATAATTTATGATTTAAAAACAAAAAAGGCAATAGTTGAAGACAATCCTGTATACTAAAGATTTTGACGAACAAATAAATGAAGATGTAAATATTATTTTATCTCCACATTTTTATTGGGTAAAAAAAATTGAAATACCAATTAAATCTATTTATACAGCAAAAAAAGTTGCTAAAAATTTATTTGATTTAAATGAAAAAGAGTATATTTTTGATGCATATAAAATAAATAATAAATATTTTGCTTTTGCAATAAAGAAAAATCTTAATCTTAAAATACCCAAAAAATATATTAAAGGAATTTATTTAGCTCAAATTGAATTATTTGATTTTGATTGTATAAATACAAAAAGATTTACGATAAAAAAAGTTGATGATATTTTTTTCTGTTTTCCAAAAGAAGATAATAAGTGTAAAAATATTAATACTATCTTAGAAAATATTAAACTAAAAAAAAGAATTAATTTAAACTATCTCTCAATAGATAAATCTCTAATCTTTTCAGTTTTAATTTTTTTTGTAACATTTAATATCTACTTTTTAATAGAAAATATAAAAATTAATAATTCAATAAAAACAATTGAAAATGACAAACAAAAGCTAATCCAAAAGTACAATCTCCCCCCTACAACGTTTCAGTTAAACTCTATTTATAATGATTTAATAACAAAATATTCAAAACAAAAAACAATAAAAAAAGATTTAGAATTTTTTTCAACCACACCTATTAAAAAATTTACTAAATTAAGTTTTGATGGGAAAAAATATATGGTTATAATTCAAACAGATAAAAATCTAAATAGCTATTTTTCAAAACGATTTAAAATATTAAGTTATTCTCTAAATCCATATAAGGCAGTTTTAAAAGATGAATAAAAATATTATATTTTTAAGTTTAATTGCATTAGTATTATTAACAGCCCTTAATGTCAAATATTTTTTAAACAATAAAAATGAATTATCAAATGAATTAGAAAATAAAATTGAATTTGAAAAAAAAGCAAAAACAATTTTAGTTTTAAAAAATGTACTAAAAAATAGATTATATCTTGTAAAAAATATCTGTCAGGTTCAAAATAACTTAATTGAGTGCAAAAATTTAGATAAAAACAAATTTTCACAATTAAACTATGCAATAAAATATTTAAATATAAAAAAATTTGATATTGAAAAAAACAAAAATTTTGTAAATGTTCATATGGAGATTGAATGAAAAAGTTTTTTATTTTTCTTATAGGGATTTATATAGGATTTATTATTTTTATGCCAAAAGAAAATCTTTTTTTTACGCTTCAAAACTACTTAAAAAATCAAAATATTTATATAAACACAAAAACTACCTCAAATCCATTTTCACTATCATTAAAAAATTTCACAATTTTTATAAATGGAATAGATATTGCAAGAGGTGAAAAAATATCAATATTTCCTTTTATTTTTTACAACAAAATAGAAGCTAAAAATATAAATGTAAATGTACAAAATATAAAAATTAATAATTTATTTGCAACATATAGTATCATAAATCCAATTAAAATAATAATTACTGGAAATAGCAATTTTGGGAAAATAGATGGCAATATTGATGTAATTAAAAAAACTATAAAAATATATGTAAAAAACCCATCTGAAGAAATTAAAGAGTTTTTAAGAAAAGACAATAAAGGATATTTTATTTATGAAAAGTTTTAAATATTTAAACCCATTTTTAATTGGAATTAGCATTTCAATACTATTTTGGGGAATAGTAAATTTATTTTTAAAACATTATCCTACTTTTTATATTCCACAAAAACGATTATTTGATTTTTATAGAATAGATTTAGTTTCTATATTTTTTAATGAAAAAAATATTCAAAATACTTCTACAAAAGCTTCTACACTAAAAGGCATTAAACTAAAAGCAATTTATCAAAACGGAAAAAACAGCTTTATAATAATTTCAAAAAATAATGTTAGTAAATTTTTAAATCTAAATGACTCTTTTAATGGATATAAATTAGTAAAAGTAAATAAAGATAGTGCTATTTTTGAAAAAAATCATAAAAAATATATATTAAGTTTTAAAAAAATTATAATTCCTCATTCAGCAAATAATGAAACTAAAACATACTATGTCCCAAAAGTAGTATTTGAATCTTATAAAAACAATTTAAAAAAAATTTGGCAAAATATTGGAATTAATAAAACTAATGAAGGATATAAAATAACATATATAAAAAAAGGCTCTATTTTTGATAGGATTGGATTAAAACAAGGTGATATTTTACTTGAGGTAAATGGTAGAAAATTAAATTCTGATGCTGATGCTTGGGATTTGTATAGGAATATTGATAATTTTAACTATTTTGAAATTAAAATAAAAAGAAACAATCAAATAAAGGTTTTAAACTATGAAGTTAATTAAACTGCTATTAATAATGGTTATTTTTTTAAATGCTAAAGTAAATTTAAATTTTCAAAATTTAGATATTAATGATTTTATAAAAATGGTAGCTAAAATAACTAATAAAAATATTTTAATAACTCAGCCAATTTCTGGACGAGTAAATTTTATTTCTGTAAAACCTATTGATGAAAAAGAAGTTTATTCAATTTTGCTTAACATTTTAAGAAGCAGAGGCTATACAATAATAAAAGATAATGGATTTTTAAAAGTTATTAGAGAATCTCAGGCAATAAAAGAAGGCCCTGAAATAAGCCCTCATTTTGACCAAATACAAACAGATATTATTAAACTAAATAATATTCCAGCAAGAAGCGCTTTTAATGCTGTGGCTTATTTAAAGAGCAATTATGGAAGAATTGTAATTAATAGTGATAAAAATATGCTAATTGTTACTGATTATCCAAGCAATTTAAAAGTTATAAAAGAAGTTTTAAAAAGAATTGATAGTAAAAATGCAACGAGTCTTAGAAATATTACATTAAATAACACATCTGTTACTAAAATATATCCTAAATTAAATCAAATAGCAACTACACTTTATAATCCAAAAATCTATAAATACAAAATTATTCCAAATGAAGCAAGCAATTCTATGATATTAGCTGGAGAGAGAAATGTTGTTTATAAATTAGCAAGAGTAGTAAAATCTCTTGATGTAAAACCAAAGCAAATTAATCAAATTACAAAAGTAATTACTCTAAAAAACTCTGATGCAATAAATATTGCAAAAATTCTTCAAAATATAATTAAAACAAAATATAAAAAAAATCCGCCTTCAATAACTGTAGATAAAGAGACAAATTCTATTATAGTATTAGCAACTGAAGAACAAATTGATACAATAAAAACAATTATTAATGCTCTTGATACACCAAAAGAACAAGTCTATGTAAAAGCAAGAATTCTTGAAATAAGCAATTCAAAAGCTGCTGAGATAGGAACAAAATTTGGACTTTATGCAGGTAGCGGTACAGCAAGCGGTCTTTATACATTAAGTGCAAATCTTGGAGGACCTGCTATTGCATTTGATGTAACTTCGCTTGGTCTTGCTATTCCAACTATAAAACAAGGAATAGCTCTTGGAGCGACTTTAGATTTGCTTGAAACATATGGAGCAGCAAAAAAACTAAGTGAGCCTTCAATTTTGTGTATAAACAATACACCTTCAACTATATATGTAGGAAAAACTGTATCAGTTCTTACAGGCAAAACAACATCAACTTCAACAAGCGAATCATACGCAAGAGAAGATATTGGTTTAACTCTAAAAGTTAAACCAAGAATTGATAGCGATAATAAAGTTGCTTTAAATGTAGATGCAGTTATTGAAGATTTACTTCCCGGAAGTCCTGTAGCTATGCCTATAACATCTAAAAGAACAATTAATACAACAACTATTGTAAAAAATGGCCAAAGTATTATAATTGGAGGTCTTGTAAGAGATAACAAAGATATAACACTAAAAAAAGTACCTCTTCTTGGAGATATTCCAATTATTGGAAATTTATTTAGACACAAACAGATAAATAAAGACAAAACAACTCTTGTAATTGTATTAACACCTTATATTGTTAAAAAAAGTGATGATTTAGACAAATTACGCTCTACTCTTGTTAAATTAAATGAACTTGAAAAGAAATTTGTAAAAAATATAAAAAAGAAAATAGATGAAAAAAATAAATAATATAAATCCAAAATCAATAAAACTTGAAAATTTCAATATTGATGAAGGAATTAAATATTCCCTTTTACCAGGAGAATTTGAAGGTAAAAAATATTTTTTTACAACACAAAAAAATCTAATCGATGCATTAAACTTTTATAACAAAATTGACGAGTGCGATATTGATATTATCATAACTGATGAAGAGTCTTTTAATAGACTTTTAAATCAATATATAGAAGTTAAAACTCAAAAAACACTTGAAGATACAGAAATTATTGAAGAAGAAGAATCATTTGAAGATGTTATTAAAAACTCTCTTGATATAATGGACTCTGAAAATTCAGCTCCTATTATTAAACTTGTAAATTCTATCTTTTTTCAGGCAATTAAAAAAAATGCAAGCGATATTCATATTGAAACCCACGAAAATAAAGGAACAATCAGATTTAGAATTGATGGTGTATTAATTACTCAAGCAACACTTCAAAAAAGAGTTATTGAACTTATTATAAACAGAATAAAAGTTATTTCAAATCTTGATATTAGTGAAAGAAGAAAACCTCAAGATGGAAGAACTCAAATAAAAATTGCCAATAAAACAACAGATATAAGAGTTTCTATTTTACCAACATATTTTGGAGAAAAAGCTGTCCTTAGACTTTTAATGGAAAGCGAACATATTCCAAGTCTTACTAAACTTGGATTTAATTCTCAAATAACAGAAGGTTTTAAAGAGCTTCTTGAACATTCATATGGAATGATACTTGTAACAGGTCCAACAGGAAGTGGTAAATCAACAACACTTCATTCTTTCTTACAAACAATAGCATCGCCTGAGAAAAATATTATTACAGTTGAAGACCCGGTTGAATATAAAGCAGACAATATAAATCAAGTCCAAGTTAATCAAAAAGTAGGACTCACCTTTGCAACTGCTCTTAGAAGCATCTTAAGGCAAGACCCTGATATTATAATGATTGGAGAGATTAGAGATAAAGAAACAGCTACAATGGCAATTCAAGCATCTTTAACAGGACATTTAGTATTGTCTACTCTTCATACTAATAACGCAGCTGTAACTATAACAAGACTTAATGATATAGGGATTGACAGATATCTAATAGCAAGCAGTATTATTGGTATATTATCTCAAAGGTTAGTTAGAATCCTTTGTGATTGTAAAGAAATAGATGAAAATAAAGAAGAATTAGAAAAAGTTTTAAATAAAAAAATAACTGCTCCTATTTATAAAGCAAAAGGCTGTCCTAAATGTAATTTTACAGGATACAAAAAAAGAAAAGCAGTAGGAGAGCTGTTTTTAATGAATGATGAGGTTAAAACATTAATAACAAATGGAGCAAATGATACAGAAATCAAAAAAGCAATGATAAAAAATGGTATGAAAACTCTAAAAGAAAATATAATTGAGCTTGTTTTAAATGGTGAAACATCAATAAAAGAAGCAATAAGAGTTGGTCTAAAGGATTAGATTGAAGTATAAATATATTGCTTTTGATAAAGATGGGAAAAAAATAAAAGGAATAATTGAAGCTAATGACATAAAAGAAGCAAAAACTTTACTAAAAGATAAAACAATTATCTCAATTAAAGAAACAAAAAGTTTTGATATTAATCTTTCTTCAAATATATCAAAAAACGAACTATATAAACTTTTTAATACTTTAGGAATTTATCTTAAATCCTCTATTCCAATTATCACAGCTATAAAACTTACTAAAAATCAAGCAACTTCAAAAAAAGTTATTAAATTTTTAGATTATTTAGAAAAAGAGATAAAAGAAGGAAAAAGTTTTTTTAATGCCTTATCTTCTCAAAAAATATTAAAAATACCAAATTACGTAATAAGTGCTGTAAAAGTAGCAGAAAACAGCGGTAAGCTTGATATTGTCTTAATTGAAATGGCTAAATTTTTAAAAAACGAAGAAAAATTAACAAAAAAAACAACCCAAGCATTAATTTATCCAACATTTATTTTAATTGTAGCAATTTTAATGATTTCTTTTATGCTAACAAGTGTAGTCCCAAAAATTGTAAAAGTTTTTGAGAGTTTAAATCAAAAATTGCCAAATATTACAATTTTTGTAATAAACACAGGAAATTTTTTAAAAAACAATTATATTTTTATACTAATTTTTACTTTTTTAATTATTTTTATTTTCTCGTTTTTATATAAAAAAAGTAAGAAATTTAAACTCTCAATAGACTCTTTATTATTAAAAATTCCGATAATAAATAAAATAATACTCTCATCAGCCTTAGCTAAATTTAGCTATTTGACATATACTCTTACAAGCTCTGGAGTTACTTTTGTAAATGCTTTGAATCTATCAGTAAATACATTTAATAATGCAAAATTAAAAGAGATTTTTAATAAAGCCCTAAATGATGTAATAGAAGGTAAAAAACTTTCAATTTCATTAAAAAAAGCAGGTTTTATTTATGATAAATCTTTTTTGCAGGCATTAGCGTTAGCAGAAGAGACAAGTGAGATTGATAATATCTTAAAAAATTTAAGCGAATTATATTTTGAAGAAAATGAAATGAGAATTAACACACTTTTGAGTCTGCTTGAGCCTGCTTTAATGATTATTGTAGGGGGAATTATCGGATTTATTGTAACAGCACTTCTTCTTCCAATTTTTAGCATAAACTTAATGAAATGATATAATTTCACAAAAAAGGAAAAATTTGCATCTTCCTCAAAAAATAGAAGCACTAAGAAAAGCTACAATATTTAATAAAAAAACAAAAGAATATGCACTTAACGAACTAAAAAAAGATAAAAGCTATCTTCAAAAATGTTTAAATGAAGATATTTATGAAAATATTATTTTTAGAAACTATCAAGACTATTTAATCTCAACCGTGCTTGAAAGAGATGGAGTAATGAAAAGATTAAAACCAATTCCATCTCAAAAAGTTTTTAATTCAAAAGAGTTTTTAAAATTTTATATTGATGATTTAGAAAAAACTCCAAATGAATTTAGAGTAAAAAAAGTAGGAGTATTTGATACAGAAACAACTGATATTTACGGATATATCATCTCTTATGCATTTGTTATTCAAGATATGGACAATTTAGAAACAAAAGAAATTTATGAACTGTTAAATCCAAAAGCAAAAATTTCAAAAGAAGCCTTTGAAGTACATAAAATAAAACAAGAAGATTTAGAAGATAAGCCAACTTTTGAAGAAAAAAAAGAGTATATTTTAAATCTATTTGAGAGTGTTGATATGATTGTAGGTCATAATGTATTTTTTGACTTTGGTGTTTTAAAAAGAGAACTTGAAAGAGCAAAACATTT
>Ga0256833_1002465_pt1 | contig 12973 bp, 9 predicted proteins | sample 356284metaG_FD_190535 | JGI IMG/M metagenome (GOLD analysis project Ga0256833, IMG submission 190535) | Hydrothermal vent microbial communities from Mid Atlantic Ridge, Atlantic Ocean - 356-284 | ecosystem: Environmental > Aquatic > Marine > Hydrothermal vents | place: Atlantic Ocean: Mid...
CTAAAATAAAGTGTTCTGAACATGAATTTACAAAATATGAATAGATAATCTACAGATAAGTAAAATTTTTAGAGATTAAAAGAGTATAATAGAGTATCTATATTTTTAAAATAAGGAAACTCTATAATGAAAAATTATTCAAAAATACTCTTTACATCTCTTATGTTAACTCCCCTTCTCTTTGCAGAAACTCCTAAAAAGTTAAAACAACCACCAGCTTTTGAAACCGTATGGCAAAAAATATATGGTGGAAAAAATGACGATGTTGCCTATGGTGCTGTCATGTTAGAAGATGATGAAATAGCTATTGTAGGTGAATGCAAATCATATAACGCAGAACGTTCAAATATTTGTGTAACACGTATTAACAAAGAGGGTCAAACAGTATGGCGTAAACTTCTTGGTGGTAAAAAATCAGACAAAGGCATTGCTATTTCACGTGCTAAAGATGGAAACCTTCTTATTTTAGGTCAAAGTAAATCATTTAACCATCGTGGAGACCAAGACCTTTATGTTGCTAAACTATCACTTCAAGGAAAACTGTTATGGGAAAAATCTTTCGGTGGCGATAGAGATGAATATGCTGGTGGAATTGCAGGAACCAATAGTGGTGGAGTACTGATAGTTGGAGATACAGAATCTTTTTCAAAAAAAGGTTATAAAGATATCTATATTGTTCTTTTAGATAAAGATGGTAAAGAGCTATCTATTAAAACTATTGGTGGTAAGCTTAACGATGAAGCCAACTCTCTTACACGAACAGCCGATGGAAACTTTATGATGGTTGGTTCAAGAGAGATAAAACACTCTGGAGATGCTGATTTCTTTTTAATGAAGCTTAATCAAAATGGAAAAAAGATTTGGGCAAGAACCCTCGGAGGAAATGAAAATGATACTCTTATGGCTGTAGCCCCTACTCCCAATGGTGGAATTGTTGCAACAGGGAAAACACGTTCATACAACTCTAAACAGACTGACCTAGCTGTTATGAATTTTGATAAACATGGTAAACTTATTTGGTTTAAAATCTATGGCTTTAAATATTATGATGAAGGAAATGCCATTACTATGACTAAGAATGGTGGCTATATTATTGCAGGTAAAACAAACTCAATGGGTAAAGGTGATTTTGACAACTATATTTTAGCTCTTGATGGAAAAGGGAAACTTCTATGGTCAAATATTTATGGAGATAAAAATAGAGATATAGCCCATGGGGTAACACGAACTAGTGATGGTAACATAATTGTTGTAGGAGAGAGTGATAGCTATAGTCACTCTAAAAACTTTTTTATGATTAAATTGAAGTAAACTCTAAACAAATCATGATATACTCACTTTTCAACAAAAAATATTAATTTGAAAGGTATATCATGAGTGGAACTATAACTCCAATAGATGAGATGACTCTCTCTGGAACAAACGGAAAAATAACAGTAACAACCATATCACAGCCTTATGGTCCAAAAAGTGAATCGGTTGCGAGTATTGGCATTAGTCTAAAAGCTGATGCAACAGAACCTGACTGGAAAGTACATATTCCTAAAGGAAATATAGAACAAGTTATTACTGCTTTAGAAAAAGCTAAAGAGACACTTTAAATATATGGCAGATAATCAAATATCTGCCAATTTCAAAAAACTACTCTATTTAAATATATTTTCGCAATCTTTTTTTATTGAAGCTGGTATCATTGCGATACTCATAAAACCTTCCATTGAAAGTTGAGGATACATTAATCCTAAATAGTATTTTGGATCCAATATCTTTGCCTCGTTATCTTCTATTAATAGTTGATAAGGAAGAAGCCCTGCATTATTTGTTCCAATTCTATCTATAAACACCATTGTTTTATCACTAAGTTTAACACCTGCTAATAGTGAACCATTTGGCAACTCAACAATATAAGAGATGTTACTATTTCCTTTTAATTTTGCCTTTAAATCACTACCATTTGCAACACTTATATAATCTTTAAAGTGTGGCATTCCCTCCATGAACTGATAGTTAGGTAGTAGTTGAAACTTTAACTTATCTAAAGAGTTTTTAGAACCTTTAAACTCATTTACTAAAGAGGAGAGTAATTTTTTAGGTATATCTTCATTAAAATCTTTACCTAAAAATGCTTTTGCTAAATAGAGAGGATTATTAATGCTAATCTGCTTATTTTTAGGGTCAATTAATAATCTAAGTGTTCCCAAGTAACCCACATCTTTTTTTGATGCCAATTTTTTAAGTTCACCATTTGTAAAAACAATTGAGGTAAGACCACTCTTATTTAAAGGTACAACAGAAATAATTTCAAAGCCTATTTTTTTTAACTTCTCTTTTGCTTCTTTAATATCTATTAAATCGGCTCTAATATAAGTTGAAATTCTACCTTTATCTACACTTCCAACCATTTTTTTACTATTAGATAATGAGGCACCTACTCCATTCTCTCCATAACGTTCAGCACTAGTTTTATAGTTGGGTGGAACTCTTTTTGAAAACTTAATATCTCTATCTGTAGTTGAGGTACTATTAACGACATTAAGTTTAACTACTTTAGGAGCTTCTGGAACTTTAGGTAGTTTTATCTCTACATCTTTTGTCGATGAAGTTGAGATATCTTTATCTGCATATATTGCCAAGGGGAGAAGAATTAACACTGAAACTGTAAATATTTTATAGTTTATCATAAGAATTTCCTTATTGAATTAGAATAGAGAAGAGATAAAGCTACTAAATTGTTAGTAGCTTTTAAGATTGAGTTATTTAGAATCTTTTGCAGTATCAGCAGCTTCTGAAGTTGCTGTTTTTGCAGAATCTGTAGCATCATCTGAAGCAGTTTTAGCAGTATCATTTGCATTATCTGAAACTGTTTTTACTGAATCTTTTGTATCATTAGATGCTGTTTTCGCAGTATCAGTAGCATCATCTGAAACTGTTTTTACTGAATCTTTTGTATCATTAGAGATAGTTTTTGTAGCATCATTAACATCTTTAGAAACAGAAACAGCTGAATCTTTCATATCTTTAGAAGCAATAGTTGTACTATCTTTAAGATCCTTAGTTGTATTTGTTACAGAATCTTTACTATCTTCAGCAACTTCAACTACAGAGTCTCTTGAATCTTTAGAAGTAGAAACCTCTGCTGTTTTTAAATCATCTGAAACTTTTACTGAAGAGTCTTTTACATCAGAACTAACATTAGTAACTGTTCTTTCAGCAGATTTTGAAGTCTCTACAGCTCCATCTTTCATAGAAGCTACAGAGTCTTTCATATCTTTACTCATTGAAGTAGAAGCCTCTTTCATATCTTTAAACATATCTCCAAAAGAGAAATCAGCCGAAGCAGTTGTCAACATAGCTGCAGATACTGCACTAATCATTACTATTTTTTTCATTTTAATCCTTAATTTTGAAATGGTATAAGAATTCTAGCAATAGTTATTTAAAATTCAACTTAATCATCATAAATATAAATAATTAAATAATATAATATAGATAAAAGAAATTTAGTGAAAAAAAGTTATGCTTAAATTTAATAGGGTATAATATTCACTTGTAACTCATATATAAAAAGGATATTTACAAATGAAAAGATTACTACTTATTCCAATAATAGCTATTACCTCTAGCAATTTAAATGCTTATACACAAGGTGAAAGAGTGATGGATATGCAGAAGATGGCACAAGCAATGCAAGATATACAAACAGGCTTTTTTTATAACAATTTAGATATTGTAAAAGATGGTACAAAGACCCTAAAAGAGACCATTCAGAAAGTTGGACCAATTGATTCAGAGATTAAGACTAAAGATATTTATGAAAAGTGGATGAACAACAATCTAAAGATGACAAATAAGATAAAAAAGAAGATTTTAAATAAAGCTACAGATATTGAAGAGCGTTTTGAGAGTGGAGACCCAGTACAAGCACTACAAGCCTATACAAAGATATCACAACAGTGTATGAAATGCCATGTTCAACTACGTAAATGGTAAATCTATAAATTAACAAGGGGGGAGTATGAAAAAAATATTTATTGTAACTTTTTTACTCATAATATCACTTCAAGCCAATGAGATTAACATTACTGGTACAGTTGTTTCTGATGGGCAGAAGATGATAGGAAGTCGTTACATGGGATATATTAAAAAAGTATTTGTAAAAGTGGGAGATAGAGTTAAACGTGAAGATGAACTCTATGAGATGGAATCTGCAGAGTTTGATATCATGAAATCACAAGCTGACCTTATGTTAGAACAATCAAAAATTGTTGTTGAGTTTTGGAGAAAAAGACTAGTAACTATTAACAAGAAAAAAGAGCGTTTAAAACATAAAACAAAAACAAAGTCGGTCATGGGTGATTTAGATGACTTAACCTCTCAAGCTGAGAACTTTAAAGCAATGTTAGATTCTGCACAAGTTATGGTACGACAAGCATCTATTAAAGTAAAACAGATGGCAAGTATCTATAACTATCTAAAGATGAAAGCACCATCTGACGGTGTTATTACACGTTGTAATGTTCATGTAGGAGATATGATTATGCCTGGTATGCTTACAGTAATGATGGTTGATACTGAAAATTTAGAGATACATGCTTCTGTATCGGAAAGTATCATTGCAAAAGTTAAAGTAGGTCAAAAACTAATGGTAAAAATTCCATCTATCAACTACTCTACCATTGGAACTATTAAAGCTATTGTTCCAGCTGCTAACCCAATGACTCACAAAATTCAAATGCGTATTACATTTGATAGAGGTGACAAAAACATCTTTCCTGGTATGTACGCTAAAGTTATTATTAAAGATAACAAATAACCCTCTTCCAATCGTCGGCTAAAGCCGACGCATACTATAATATAGTTTATAATATCTTCTCTATAACGGAAAACAATGATACAATTAACAAATATAAGTAAAAGTTTTGGTGAACAGAGGCTCTTTACTAATATAAACCTAAAAATGAATGCCAATCAAAAAATAGGACTCATAGGAAGAAATGGTTCAGGCAAATCAACCCTTTTTAAAATTATACTAGGTGAAGAGAGTCAAGATGAGGGTGAGATAACTATTCCCAAAAACTATAAAATAGGAGCCTTACGACAACATTTAGAGTTTACAGAGAAAACCATTCGAGAGGAGTGTTCCTTAATTTTAACTCAAGATGAGCAGTATAACTTCTATAAAATAGAGAAAATTCTCTTTGGACTTGGATTTACAAGTGAAGATTTAGAAAAAGACCCTCTTAGCTTTTCTGGTGGTTATCAAATTCGTATTAACTTAGCTAAACTTTTGGCTACTGAACCCAACATGCTTCTACTAGATGAACCAACAAACTACCTTGACCTACTCTCTTTGCGTTGGCTAAAGCAGTTTATTAGAACTTTTGATGGAGAGGTGATTTTAATTACTCACGACCGTGATTTTATGGATTCTGTAACCACACACACCATGGGTATTCAACGTAAAACAGCTCATATTATTCAAGGAGATAGCAAAAAGTATGAAAAAAACCTAAAACTACGAAACGAGACCTATGAAAAGAGTCGTCAAAATCAAGAGAAGAGACGTAAAGAGTTAGAGGAGTTTGTAGCAAAGAACAAAGCAAGAGCCTCTACTGCTACATTGGCTCAGTCGAAACAGAAGATACTTGATAAAATGGACGAGATGGAGAGCTTGGAGAGTGAAAGCAACTTAGCATTTAACTTTAACTACAAAGAGACACCTGCAAAAGTTCTTTTACGTGTAGAGGAGTTGACTTTTGGCTACACCACAAAAGAGCCTCTCTTTAAAGATATAACATTTGCTTTAGAAAATGGAAAAACCTTAGCGATTATTGGTAAAAATGGAAAGGGTAAATCAACCCTACTAAACACCATTGCAGGAGAGTTAATACCACAACAGGGTCAACTAAATTTTCACCCCTCAACTACTATGGCACACTTTGGACAGACTAATATTGAGCGACTCAACAGACAAAATAGCATTATAGATGAAATCATCTCCGTTAACCTAATGCTTGGTATGGCAGAGACAAGAAGTATCTGTGGAACAATGATGTTTTCAGGCGATTTAGCCGATAAGAAGATATCTGTTCTATCTGGTGGAGAAAGAAGCCGTGTCATGTTGGGAAAAATTATTGCTACCCCTGCGAACCTACTACTACTAGATGAACCAACCAACCACTTAGATATGTACTCTATTGACTCTCTTTGTAACGCAATAGAGTCATTTCAAGGTTCAACCATTATGGTTACACACTCCGAGATGCTTCTTCGCCGTTTAGCCGATGCACTTATTATTTTCCACAAAGGTGGAGCTGAATATTTTGATGGAACTTATGATGAGTTTTTGGAAAAAATTGGTTGGGAAGAAGAAGATAGTATAGTCAAAGAGAAGAGTAAATCAACAAAAGCTAAACCTAAAATAGATAATAGAGAGAGAAAGAGGTTACGCTCTGCTCTTATTTTAGCAAGAAGTAAAGAGAATGCTCCACATAAAAAAGAGTTAGAGTTTTGTGAAGAGAAGATTATAGAGCTTGAAGAGGAGTTGGAGATGGAGAACGAAAGATTGCTTAATGCTTCAAATGATGGAGACAACTCAACCCTCATAGAGGCATCTAAAAAGATTGGAGAGTTACAAAAAGAGATAGATGAACTCTTTGAACGATTAGAGGTAGCAAGTGAAAATCTTGATGAGATAGAAGAGAGATATGCACCACAATTAGAGGAGTTAGAGTAAAATGATAACAACACCATTTGCATACATTACAATTTTAATCTTTATCGCCTCAATATTAGTATATGTAGAGAAAAAAAGTAGAGCTAAACTATTTGAGTACCTCCCTGCAATTGTCATTTTATACTTTGTGGTTATGAGTCTCTCTACATTAGGAGTTTGGAGTAAAACAGATGAGATAACAGCTACCTATAAAGCCTTTAAATCAAACCTGCTACCTGCCATGATATTTCTAATGTTGCTTCAAAGTGATATACAAAAGATATTAAAATTGGGGAAAAAAATTCTACTTACCTTCTTTTTAGCCTCATTTAGTATCTCTTTAGGTTTCATTATTATGTTCGCACTGTTGCACAACTATTTTGAAGTAGATTCGTGGAGAGCCTTTGGAGCATTAAGTGGTTCTTGGATGGGTGGTACAGGAAATATGGTTGCTATTCAGTCGGCACTAGAGTTACAAGACTCTAAAATGGGCTATGTCTTACTTATTGACTCAATAGATTATGCAATTTGGGTCATGATACTCTTAGCTCTAGTTCCATTTGCTAAAAGGTTTAACCATTGGACAAAAGCAGATGGCTCAATATTAGAGAAGTTAGGCTCAACACTTAACAACGAAAAAGAGAAAAAACCTATTGACTTTACCTCTCTATTTATGATGTTAGGATTAGCACTTATGGTATCGTTCATTGCACAAAGTATTGCTCCACTACTTCCAACTACAACCTTTTTAACCAACACTACATGGGTGGTAATATTTGCTACGCTTACAGGTATTATTTTAGGTATGACTCCTATAAATCGAGAGAAATCAGCCGAACCACTTGCTAATATTATGCTCTATCTTATTGTAGCTCTCATTGCATCAAGAGCCAATTTTACAGAACTTAGCCAAGCTCCACTATATATTTTTGCAGGGTTTATAATTATTACTATTCATGCTCTTATTCTAGTTATCTTTGCAAAACTTTTTAGATTAGATTTGTTCTCTTTAGGGGTGGCATCTCTTGCCAACATTGGAGGAGTAGCCTCTGCTCCTATTTTAGCAGGTGCATACAATAAAGCACTTATTCCTATTGGTGTGTTAATGGCAATGATGGGGTATATTGTGGGTACATTTATGGGGTTAGGTGTAGCTAAGATTTTAGAGCTTATTGCAAGTTAATCTATCTAACGACCCTCCAACCAACTCTATTACAGAATTTAAATACAACATTCTGTTTAGGTTCAATTATTTTTAACATTTTTCATTCAAAGCACCTCACTCAGTTTCAATACAACATTCTGTTTAGGTTCAATAAATACAGTAAATCATTCAGATAATCAACAAATTAAGTTTCAATACAACATTCTGTTTAGGTTCAATGTATCATCAAACAGCTAAAGATAAAGTTCGTTACACGTTTCAATACAACATTCTATTTAGGTTCAATCTTCGCATTTAGACTAAAAAATATGCCCTAAAATTAGTTTCAATACAACATTCTGTTTAGGTTCAATCATAGACCGTTATCCAGATGATGTTGGTGGAGAGGGGTTTCAATACAACATTCTGTTTAGGTTCAATTGTATAATGCTAAATATATAAAAGTTAATATAAATAAGTTTCAATACAACATTCTGTTTAGGTTCAATTTTTCTCTTACATTGGCTCTAATCCAAGAAACAACATGTTTCAATACAACATTCTGTTTAGGTTCAATGTTAAAAGATAAAAAAATTGCTGATTCCTATAATAAGTTTCAATACAACATTCTGTTTAGGTTCAATCCTCGGCAGGGATTGTCTCATACCCTACTTTAAAAGGTTTCAATACAACATTCTGTTTAGGTTCAATTCAAGATTTTGCTGGGTAAAAAATATGTCAGAGGTGTTTCAATACAACATTCTGTTTAGGTTCAATAGGGGCAATACTTAGACACACTTGGTTTTATTGAGTTTCAATACAACATTCTGTTTAGGTTCAATGTTAAAAATAAATGTATCTGATTTAAAAAAGCTACTGTTTCAATACAACATTCTGTTTAGGTTCAATGAAATTCAATCAGAAGAAGAGAATTTAGAAAAAGAGAGTTTCAATACAACATTCTGTTTAGGTTCAATTGGAGCAACAGGAACAGTAACTATCTCTCCAACAAGTTTCAATACAACATTCTGTTTAGGTTCAATATTAAATAAACCAGCAACCAGGAACATTTTAGTAAAGTTTCAATACAACATTCTGTTTAGGTTCAATGAGGTTAGCTCAAATCTATACATTGCTGTTGGTTTGTTTCAATACAACATTCTGTTTAGGTTCAATAATAGCTTATGTGGATTCTACTTTAGAGATAAAAGAGTTTCAATACAACATTCTGTTTAGGTTCAATCGCTACAGGCGATTATGATTGTATTATTATCACACAGTTTCAATACAACATTCTGTTTAGGTTCAATCCATCTGCTAATTTGCTATAGCTATCTATCTGCGATGTTTCAATACAACATTCTGTTTAGGTTCAATCAGGGTCAAATTCCCCTGCATAATTTGTTGTATCTAGTTTCAATACAACATTCTGTTTAGGTTCAATTGGCTTCACGCCCTAATTCATCTGCAATTTTAATGTTTCAATACAACATTCTGTTTAGGTTCAATTGGGTCATAAAATTTATCTCTAGTCTGTACAAAGTTGTTTCAATACAACATTCTGTTTAGGTTCAATTCTAATTTGAGTGGTGTGTCTTTTTGTGCTATATTTGTTTCAATACAACATTCTGTTTAGGTTCAATTCGTCTTTAGCATCTAAATTGGAAGACACACTTAAGTTTCAATACAACATTCTGTTTAGGTTCAATCCTACAACTGTAAAACTAGAGGGTCAAATAAGAGATGGTTTCAATACAACATTCTGTTTAGGTTCAATATCAAGCTATAAAGATATTAGAGAAAAGCGAGTTGGTTTCAATACAACATTCTGTTTAGGTTCAATTTCCAAAGCCAACTCTAAGCACTAAAAAAGATAAGTTTCAATACAACATTCTGTTTAGGTTCAATCTTTGACAATTTTTAAAAGCATCAACAACAATATGTTTCAATACAACATTCTGTTTAGGTTCAATTAAAATAAATGGCAAAAGCACTAGAATAAGTCATCGGTTTCAATACAACATTCTGTTTAGGTTCAATAGAATTTCAAGATAATTATATAGATTATAAATACATGTTTCAATACAACATTCTGTTTAGGTTCAATAATATAAATTAAACAATCTAAACCATTTAAACTGTTGTTTCAATACAACATTCTGTTTAGGTTCAATTCGCAAAAAAAAAGCGTTCCCAAGCGTTCGCCCTGTTTCAATACAACATTCTGTTTAGGTTCAATGTTGCCACTTGCTCCGAAATCCAAGTAGTACAAGTTGTTTCAATACAACATTCTGTTTAGGTTCAATAACGATTAAGTGGGGTATGGGGCGACTTAGCCCCAGTTTCAATACAACATTCTGTTTAGGTTCAATCTTGAACCGAGACTTCTAGCTCCTGGGCTAACTCTTGTTTCAATACAACATTCTGTTTAGGTTCAATGAAACAAGATGTCTTAGTGTTCCAACTCTCATATAGTTTCAATACAACATTCTGTTTAGGTTCAATTGTGTTTACGCCAGTTGTATTCACAATTCCAAGAGGCGTTTCAATACAACATTCTGTTTAGGTTCAATTCTTAAAGTGCTTTTTGGCACTACATAGAATTTTGCGGTTTCAATACAACATTCTGTTTAGGTTCAATTTTATGGTGTAGAGCAGGAGTTGCTTATAGCATATAAGTTTCAATACAACATTCTGTTTAGGTTCAATTGGTTCAAGCTCTTTAAGAGTGCAAACAGCAAACATGTTTCAATACAACATTCTGTTTAGGTTCAATAGAGTTATTCTTTTTTTGTAAAAAAATATTTATTTTGTTTCAATACAACATTCTGTTTAGGTTCAATGAGTACACGGCTACTCTGCTAGATAAAGATGAAGAGTTTCAATACAACATTCTGTTTAGGTTCAATAAAGAGTTCATAAACTTTTTTGAGTTTGTTAAAAAATGTTTCAATACAACATTCTGTTTAGGTTCAATCAGCATACGGAGTCCTAGCAGAGGACACAAACTACAGTTTCAATACAACATTCTGTTTAGGTTCAATAACGGATAACAAGAAAGGGAATAATGTAAAAATCAAGTTTCAATACAACATTCTGTTTAGGTTCAATACCCTCATACTCTTTCTCTTCAACTTCCAAATAATGTTTCAATACAACATTCTGTTTAGGTTCAATTAAAGTATATAATAATATACAAGGTTATAAAAATACGTTTCAATACAACATTCTGTTTAGGTTCAATTATTTTCATTTAAAATATTAATTTGTAAAGCAGTACAGTTTCAATACAACATTCTGTTTAGGTTCAATAAATCTTTTTAAATCATCTGACGATGATATTAAGATGTTTCAATACAACATTCTGTTTAGGTTCAATTCATCATGGGGAAGAGTTAAATTTTCATCAAAAGTAGTTTCAATACAACATTCTGTTTAGGTTCAATCTACAATCTAAAGAAAAAGAGCTGTGGGAGAAATTGGGTTTCAATACAACATTCTGTTTAGGTTCAATTTTATAATTTATTTTTGCTCCGTTGAAAACGAGCTAAGTTTCAATACAACATTCTGTTTAGGTTCAATTTATTGTTATTCCTTTTATGGTAATGGTTGGATTGTGTTTCAATACAACATTCTGTTTAGGTTCAATCATTAAAAAAAGTTGCTAAATCATTAAAAAAGTTAGGTTTCAATACAACATTCTGTTTAGGTTCAATTGCGAAGATGTGGGCTACAGGGATTGCGTGTAGCCAGTTTCAATACAACATTCTGTTTAGGTTCAATGGCATTGCTTTTGGTAAAAGCTTTTCAGGGATTGCTGTTTCAATACAACATTCTGTTTAGGTTCAATTCTTTAATAAAAGCTGTTCGCCTTAAGATGTTACAAGTTTCAATACAACATTCTGTTTAGGTTCAATATAATAAGGATAGTTAGCTCTATACCCCATAAAACAAGTTTCAATACAACATTCTGTTTAGGTTCAATGATGAAGAAGTTTCGTATCTTAGAGATGAAGAATTGTTTCAATACAACATTCTGTTTAGGTTCAATTAAGGATTGAGGAGATGTAAGCACTTGTATCTGAGTGTTTCAATACAACATTCTGTTTAGGTTCAATCTTTGTATTTAATCCCAACTTTTTTTAAGAGCTTTGTTTCAATACAACATTCTGTTTAGGTTCAATGTTCTGGTGGATTAGTTCTTAGAATATTCCAAGACGTGTTTCAATACAACATTCTGTTTAGGTTCAATAGAGAAGATACTTAACTTAGTTGTATTCACTTCTGAGTTTCAATACAACATTCTGTTTAGGTTCAATGGGAGCGTAAAAAAATGTATAAATTGAAGAGTTCTAGTTTCAATACAACATTCTGTTTAGGTTCAATAGTATCCATATTGAAAGTAAAGCAAGATTTAACTCTGTTTCAATACAACATTCTGTTTAGGTTCAATATTTTCATTTAAAATATTAATTTGTAAAGCAGTACAGTTTCAATACAACATTCTGTTTAGGTTCAATTAAACGACTCTCAACACCACTCAAATCAATATCAAGGTTTCAATACAACATTCTGTTTAGGTTCAATTGATATAAAAATTCTTGATACTATTATGGGTAAATAGTTTCAATACAACATTCTGTTTAGGTTCAATTCTTTGGTTTCGGTTGCACAATAATTTTGCTTACTGTTTCAATACAACATTCTGTTTAGGTTCAATAACTTATTGAAAAATATATGCGTATAGGTTCTAAGTTTCAATACAACATTCTGTTTAGGTTCAATGTATTTTTCAAGTGGATATTCGATGGGAGAGACAATGTTTCAATACAACATTCTGTTTAGGTTCAATGTGGTTTTGACCCTCTAACGCACTATTTTGAAGACTAGTTTCAATACAACATTCTGTTTAGGTTCAATAACCTTACAAAAGAAGAGGCTGTCAAGCTAATTGTGTTTCAATACAACATTCTGTTTAGGTTCAATAAAGAGAAAATAGGCATTTGAAAATAGATTAAAATCTACAAAGCCCATAATCTCTTGGTTTCTTATGGTTTTTTCCAACCGATTTGGTTCTTAACAATAAAATGTTAGAGAACTTTACGAACACACTA
>Ga0256833_1002466_pt1 | contig 12971 bp, 14 predicted proteins | sample 356284metaG_FD_190535 | JGI IMG/M metagenome (GOLD analysis project Ga0256833, IMG submission 190535) | Hydrothermal vent microbial communities from Mid Atlantic Ridge, Atlantic Ocean - 356-284 | ecosystem: Environmental > Aquatic > Marine > Hydrothermal vents | place: Atlantic Ocean: Mid...
TTTTCAAAATCAGGATTATCAAGTTTTATTCTTGTATCATCATATAAAATAGGCAATAAATCACTTAAATGAAAAGAATTGTTTTTTATAACTAAATATACATTATAATTTTTTTCTAAAAAAAACTTAACAATATATCCGCTAAACACTTCTTCTGTATAAGTTGAAACATTACCGTCTTCATCTCTTCTCCTGACTATTTTAGTAAATTCCATATATTGCATTATAAAGTTTTTGCTTTTTACAACATGATCAATGTTATACTCATCATAATCATTTACAAATAGCTTCCAAATATCCTTTGATATCTCATACCCTCCAAGTTCTAAAACAGCACCTTTTTTTTCTAATAATTTATTAATAAAATAAAGCCCAACCATACTTCGAAATTCATCTCTAGCACCAAAAATATTTCTTAATAAATAAAAAAACAAAATAAAAGGCAAAATAGATACAATAATCATCAAACCTATACGTAAAAATGAAATATTTATTTTGCCAATTACTTCGCTTACCGGATAAAAATAATACTTGCCAAGCAGTCCTGCAAAAAAAAGATAAACAAGTAAAAGAGCCAAAATAAGAGAGATTATCTGTTTTAAAATATATTTAATTCTTATTTGATTTACACGTTCAAGAGCTTCACTAATTTCAACACTATTCACTAATTATCCTTAAATAACTCACCTACATCAACATTTTGTCTTTCATTTTCAGGAATTTCAAAAACTTTTTTGCGTCTAAAATGAAAAATTGATGCAATAATATTTGTTGGGAACATTTCAACTGCATTGTTATAATCAGTAACTGCTTGGTTATATGCTCTTCTTGCTGCTGAAATCCTATCTTCAATGTCTTTTAAAGATTCTTGTAATTGTAAGAAATTTTCATTTGCTTTAAGCTCAGGATAATTTTCAACATTCACCATAAGTTTAGAAAGAAGTCCTTCAAGTCTGTTTTCAATATCTATTTTCTCATCATCACTTTTTGCATTGAGTGCTAAAGAACGAAGCTCTGTTATTTTTTCTAAAACCTCTTTTTCGTGTTTCATATATTCTTTTACACTTGCCACAAGATTTGGAATCATATCGTATCTCTGTTTTAGTAAAGCATCGATACTACCAAACATATTCTCAACCATATTTTTTCTTGCAACTAAAGAGTTATACATTAAAACAAAACTAATTACCACAAAACCTAATAAAATCCACCCCCAGTTATGTTGAATAAATTCCATTACTTCTCCTTATTTCAAAATCACTTTTTAACATAGGAATAACCATTACATCTGTTTTTGCGTCTGAGACATCTAATTAATAACTTAGTATTATAATCATATCTATTAGTTGATTTATTTAATAATACAAGTATACCTAATACTTCCTAAATCTGATATGCTTAAATTCAGATATTTTCACAATTTTAGCATCTTTAACAATTTCTTTAGTTATTCTTTTTGTAGTAGCATAAATAGGAATTAAATCTAATATTTTAGCAAAACTCACTAACCTATAAACAACACCAAACTCTCCTTGAATTAATACATAATCTCCGCTTTTAGAATTTTCCATCAAAAATAAAAAAAGAGGTTTTAAATATTCTCCTAAGCTTTCAACATCAGGAGGGACATTTGAAAAAACCTCTTGCAAATCTTTAGGTAAATAAACAAATTCTTCAACACCTAACTTTTTAACCTCTTCTATTTGATGAGGAGTTAATTTATGAGAAAAAAATAAAAACATCCTCACTTACAACCTCCATCAAAAATTTCATTAAGCTTATTTTTTGCTTTTTGTTTTATTTCATCATCAATATATTCATCAAGTTTTGATAGAATAAATAAAAATGCTGCTAAATCATCAGAATATCCAATAATTGGCGTTAAATCTGGAACTAAATCAATTGGTAAAATAAAATAGCCAAGCCCTGCAAAAATAAGCATTTTATCTTTTAATGGCACTTTATTACCTAAAGCTAAATAATAAAGAATTAAAGCTTTCTCAATAATTTCACATCCAGCTTTTTTTGCAACACTCTTTACTTTTTCCCAAAATCCTTCTTCACTGTAATGCTTTTCATATTTTTGTAGCTCTTTTTCATTTTTAATTTTTTCAATCTTCTCCATCCTCTCTCCTTTTTAGAATTTTAAATAAAATTTATGTTAAAAACTGTCGCTTTACAAATTTTTATCTATTGCCTCTTGTAAGAGAGATAAAAATTTCTCTTTTACATTAAAGGGCTTTATTATTTTCATATGTGGAATCCATTTTTTAGCAAGGTTTATAATTTCATATTCGCTTGTAATATAATATTTAATTATCAAATCTCCATTTTCTTTTATATTTACTATTTGTTGCGATTCTAAAAATTTTTTTACTCTAAAAAATCTTGCTACTTCACTATCAACCTCAACTATTACTTCAAAAGGTTTTTTATCATACAAACTCCAAATACTTTGAGCTTTTTTTATAAATTCTTCAGCTTTTTTATCTCTTTTAAACTCTTCTTTTCTTAAATTAATTGATTTTATGTAATTGATTCTTAAAAATTTAAATCCATTATTTATTTCATCATCCGTAATAACCGCTAAATACCAGTTACCTTCTGCAAAAACGATTTTTATCGGCTTGGCCTTTTCAAAAAAACATTCATTTTCTGCGTGATATACAATATCCATATATTGTTTGTGTTTTAGGGCTTTTTTTATTTTTTTAAAAGTTTCAATATCTTTTAAATCTTCAAAAGGTAAATCTTTAATTACAAAAAAACTCTCTTCTTTTAAATATTTACTCAAAAGCTTATCTTCTATTCCTAAATACCTCAAAAATTTTTTATTAATAAGCATTAATAAATATATTAACCTATCTAAATCTTCAATATCGCTTTTATTAATAAGCACATCAGCAAAACTATCACTATCAGGTGCGATATAACAACCCTTTTTTAGCATTTTAAGTTTTATATCAAATATTTCTTCAATATCTTTTTTATATCGTTGAGCTGTCCTCTCATCAATATTATATTTCTTAGCAAATTCTTTTAAACAAACTCCTTTTTTTAAATGCTCAATAAACTTGAATATTAAAATAATCTTTTTATCTCTCATCAATTACCTTAATATTACCAAGTCCAAAAGTAACTTGCTTTCCAACTCCAATAATTTCTCCAAGTTTAAATAAATTATAACTATTCTCATCAACTTTTAATCTCATCTCTCCAACAATGCCTCCAAATTTCATTTTAGTCTTTTGTCTATTTGAATATCTTCCATAATCTTTAAATTTTAAATTTTTATCAATTATTTCAATATCAGGAGTAAACGGAAGTTTCTCAGGCTCTTTATCTTTTAATTTCAAATATCTATGATATATTGAGCGAAGAATTGAAGACGGATTTAATTCTTCCCCTCTTACATATTTTCCATTTTGTTTTATTCTTAGAGGAGTTAAAAATTTTAAAGTAATATCTTTTAACTCACTACTTTCAACTATACTCATTTTAATTTCTTCATTCTCAATTCTCAATTCCCTAAACTCTCCATCATAAACAACATCATCATTTACTAATATCTTAAAATCATCTATCTTAACCCTGCCTTTTAAAATTCCTGTTTCTTTATAAGTTTTATATAAAGCTGAGAGAATATAAGGAGTTTTGTTGCTCAGTTCTTCAAATAAATACAAATCAAACTTTAACTCTCCACTCAAATCAAAAGCATATCTATACTTATTAAATGTTTTTTCATACATATCGTAATATAAACAATTATCCTTTGCAAAACACCCATCACATTTAAAAGACGGATTAATACAAACAACTCTTTTAAGCCCATATCCAAAAGCTCCGCGAATGGTTGAGCCAATGAAGTTAAATGGAAATTTATAATTTGAAACAAAGGTTATTTTTGTGTATGTTAAATTCATAATTTTCCTTTGTATTTTTCAATAATGTTAGAATATTTATTAAATAAATTATTAATTTCAGCTTGTATTTTTTCGTAATTGTTATCTTCCTTTGCATGAGCGAAATTATTTCGTGCCTTTCCTATACATACAAATAAAGGTAATTTATATCCAACAAATTTACAAAAAATCTTTTTTCTAAAAGGATGCAATAATTCAATTAATTTTTTATAATCATCAAAAGAAAGTTTTATTTTATTAATAACTTCTTCTTTATTTTTTTCTATCCTTTCTTTATTATAAGCATTAAATACTTTATTCATACAAAAATCACCAACTTTATAATCATCATCTTCATAATAATTTCTTACTTTTTCCATAATCTTAGGATATTTACTTTTTAAATAAAATTCTAAAAATAATCTAACACTCTCATAAAGTAACGCTAATGAATTAAGTAAATATCCTTTATTTTTTAAATTTTCTGCTAATTTATAATATGTGTAAAATTTTTGCATATCCTTATACTTAAAAACTTCGCTTAAATGAATAGTTAAATTTTCAATTTGATTTTTAATAGATATATTTTTTTTATCATTTAAAAGGTTTTTAAGCTCTTTTATTAACTCATTAGCACTATTCTCAAAAAGATGTTTTGTATTTAAAACTAAAATATCCTCTGCAAAGTTTTTTAGAGCTTCTTCTAACTTTTTAAATCTATTTTCAAGCTTAATATGAGATGCAAGAGTATAATTTTTTGCAAATGTTTCTAAAACAAAAGCTACATTTGCTAAATCTAAATAATCTTTTAAGTCTATTATCTCATAATGACCTGAAAAATTATTATCTTGTGAAGGTTTTATAATCTCTTTAGCAAATAAAATATTTTCTATTTTTGAAGTGTCTTGAAAATTTTTTATTAATAATTCAATTAACAACAAAAGTGGTAAATGTCTAAATCCATGAGTTACATCAATAACAAATCTATCATACTTTTTAAAAATCTCTTCAAAAAGAGCAAATATTTCATCAAAATCATTTTCATCTTTTATTTCATAACCATTTTCAAAAATATATAAAAAATCTTTTTTATTTTCTAAATGTTCTAATACTTGCTTTTGAATATCTAATGCTTCTTTTGTATAAATTGGAACTATCTTATAATCTTTAAAGCTATCAATTAAAAGAGGCAGGGTATTTACATACATATCTTTTTCTAAATGTATAATTTTACTTTCGTATTTACTTTTTGATGTATTCTTTACAAATTCAAACTGCTTAGTCTCTTGATTAAATCTTCCTCCAATTGTTCCTAAAATAGTAATGACTGCTTTTTTCATTATTAACTTTATTTCAAATGTGGACCAATTTTTTCTACAATAACTTTACCATCTCTTTCATTACAAAAAGCTCTTCTACTATCATTTCCATCAAAAGGATAAAATTCATAAGAATATTTTGAAGCAATTTCTCCACTTAAACTATGATAATTTAGAGACTTTAAATTAAATTTTTCTTCACCAGTAATTTTATATTTATCAAGCAAATCAAACATTTTATTTATTTGAATCTTTTCATTATCACTCAATTTTTCAAAATCTTTTTTAAACTCATTTGAATATTCAATCATCCTATAATCTATTAATTTTTTAAAAATATCTCTTTTTACTTTTTGCCAGACAATTTCACCCCAAGGAGATAAAGTATATTCATCACCAATTTTAACAATTAAACTTTTTGGAATATTTTCTAACTCTTTTTCATCCACTTTTAATCCATCTTCTAAATACCTAAAAACTTCTATTTTTTCTTTAAAAATACTTTCATCTACTTTTAAAGGAAGTCTTGGAATTGTTAAAAGTTCTTCACTACTCTCAAAAATATAAATAGTCTCATCTGCCCATAAACTTGCCATACTTTGCATAAAACTATTTACACTCTTAAATCCACCTGTAAGATTAAAAATAATTTTATATCCGCTATTTTTATACCCTTCAAGCTCTTCTGATAAATCTTTTACAATCTCAGATAAAGATAGATGAAAACTCTCAATATCAGAAGTTTTTAAATCTTTTGGAGAATATATTGAAATATTTGAAATACCTTTTAATTTTAAAACTTCTTCAACTATTTCAGCTGCTTTTTTACCTAAATATGTATCAGTAATTAGAAGTTTGTGAAAATCATTTTTTAAATAACCTTTTTTATAAAAATGCAATAAAGCATTTATCTCAGCAGATAATCTTTTTAACTCTTCATCAGTTCTTTCTTTAATAGATTTTTTTAATTTTTCAAATTCATTCTCAAATTTGCTTTTGAAATCTTCATCTATCTCATTTTCATTCATATTAGAATATTTATAAATTTCTCCTGCATTAAATACACCTCTTAATCCATTAGTTAAACTACTAAGCCCTATTGTTGTTAGAATATAGTTCATTTTTTTCCCTTAAACTCTAATTTTGCCCAGCCAAGTGGCATATCTTCATAAATCCAAACAGAGAGTTGATAATCAAAAACTTTATTTATCTGTTTTATTGTTATTTTTCTTAATTCATTAATACTTTTACTTCCTCCTCCTGCAAATTTTCCAAGTTTTATATTAAAATCTCTATATTCAATTTGAGTTACTTTAAACCTATTATTTTCAATCTCGCTAACTTTTGTAAAAAACTCTTTTAAAGCAATTTTTATTAACTCAATTGATAAATTACTTAAAAATCTATTTTCTCTTAAATTTTTATCTCTTCTAATAAACTCCCTATCAATTCTAATCTCTCCTTCAAACTCTCCATCAATTAAACTTTCGATAATAACAGGAATAGAATTTAATTTATTTTTTTTATAAGGTTTATTTTTAGGAGAAATTGCTTTTAAAGTATAATTTATAGGTTTTAAATCACTTATATACAAAGCTTTTAAAATATCAACTTTCGGGTCAAATTGAAGTTTATTGTTTTTAGTATTTGCATTACAAAAAACTATTGTTTCAAGAGTTTGAGAATTAACTTTTTTTAAAGTTAAATTAAATTTTTTTAATATTTTTTCTATTTCATCTTTATACTCTCTAACACAATAATCAAGTAAAGCAGTCCTAACAACTCCTTTTAAACTGCTTCCTGGAATAATAGGTTTAAATAAAAATTTATCTTTTATAAATCCACTAAGAGGTCTTGAAATTGTATTTAAAAGGCTTTTAATTACCCAATCATCCCCTTCAATTACATCTAAACTTACTTTTTCATCTGCATTATCATCAATAAACTCTAACAATTCATTAATATCTTCACTAACCTTAATAAACTCATCTAATTTATTCTCTTTTTTTAATTTTTCTAAAAATTTAGTTTTATCAATAAAGTGTATTTTATCATCTAAAATAAAATAATCTTGAGGATAATAATCTTCTCCACTTCCTATAAAAATAGGTGTAATAGGTTTTAAAAAAATTTTCTCTCTCATCATTTCCCCCTAAATCCAAGCCCTATACTATAGCCTCTGTGAATATGACCTTCTTTATTAAAAGCATTTTCATCTTTTCCAAAAATATAACTTTTTGCAAAAAATACACTTCCTGCTTGATACATTACAACAGGATTTTTAAAAGGCAAACTAAACGAATAATATCCACCTGTCTTTGGAAATTTAGTAAAAGTTTTGCCTAAATAAAGTTTCATATTCTCTTTATCATAAAAAGCATTTGAGAGTGAAATATATTTTTCATTCTCTTTAAAATACTTTTTATCTTCAAAATCATAATCTATATCAAACTTAAATTTACCCTTACCTGCTGATTTATCTTTTCCATATCCTCTAACAGAAATAAACTCTATTACTTCTTCTATCTCACTTTTTGATAAATTATCATAAGCAAAATAAATTTCAATATCTTCTTTAAAAAATTTCTCTTTTATCGAATAAAGTCCCTCATACACTCTATTTGAATTTCTATTTATTGAGTTTTTTTGAGTAATTGTAACTTCTAAAAATTTAGGAAGTTTAAGATTTTTTACCCTCTCAAAAATTACTCTATCAGTTAAATTATCTAAATTTTCAAAAATTACCTCTTTTGGAATAAACGCCAATTTTTTATATTGTTTTGCATAATCAATTAAGTCCTCTTCAAACATCATTGGGTCTAAAAAAGGTTTTGGTAAAAAACCTTTAAAAAAACCATTACTAAAAACTATAAAAGAATTTTCTAAAAAGTTTTTAAATTTATCTTTTCCATATTTAAATAAATACCCCCACGCAAAATGTCCAAAAAAAGTATCACTATGAAAATCGCTAATAAACGGTGATATGGGTTTTATAGTTAATTTTGCTAAATCCATTTTAAAATCCTGCTAACTTTTTTAAATCCTCATAACTTTTTAATTTATCATTATCTAAAAATTTACTATCAAGCCCTTTTATATTTACAAATTCGATTTTTCCATACCCTCTACTTCCATTTCCCCCAAGATTTGTCATCTCAAGAAGTTTCATACCAAAAGCCAAAATAGCTTCTAAATTCTCATCTCCTTCAAATTCAAGCAAACTTACACTAAAATCAAACTCAGCCCCAGCAGGCACTCTTTCCATATGTCTTGGACCTCCACCACCAACTGTTCCTTTTATTCTATCAATAGTAACTTCTACTTTATCTTCTGTTAGTGCATTCTTTTCAAGAAGTTTATCTTTATTTAATAAAATACAATCACTAAAACTAACTCTTGTAGGACCTATCTCTTTTGCTATTTCTAAATCTTTAATTGTTATACCATTACCAAACAATTGAACAATTGGTTTTATTTTCTCATAACTTGATACCTTTACCTGATGATTATCTTTGTTTTTAACAACAGTTGCTACTTTCCCATCTTCTGTCATAGCTCCGAAATACCATTCAATCAAACTTCTAATTTTACCTTTTAAGCTACTTCCAGGAATATAAGGCTCATTTGTTAAAGGATTTTTAATAACAGGATTATCAATTCCGCCAATTTTTATTGTATCGCTACTTCCACCAATATGAAGTCCTGTTTTTATTATTATTTTTGCTTTTATTTCTTTAATATTTTTAAGTTTCATCTTATCTCCTTATTCTCTTATTTTTCTTTTCCTTTTGAATATGCAACAACAGCCTCAAAAAATGTAACAAACACATTAAATCTTTTTTCTTTTTCTTCTATATTTTTAGGTTCTGTAACATAATCTACATTTTTATCAATAAACTCTTTAAAATTACTATTTATTACATCCCTCTCAAAACTTACATTTGCTTTTGCTTTTAACATTTTAAAATAAGGTAAAATTTCCCTAAAACTTTTACCATTATCAAGCATTGCCTTAAAATTTAATACCTCATCATAAAATTTTCTAATTTGAGAATAAGATAATTTCTTTTTTACTTTACCTCTTCTATCTTTATCTGCATTAGTAGGTTTAAAAATTAAATCAACAATTTCCTTAGCCTTCTCACTAAACAAATCTTCTAAAATTTGCCCTTTTTCATCAAAATATTTAATCTCCATTTTAACTCCTTTCTCTTATTGAATATAAAAATAGACTAAGCGGGACTCTTAATTTTTCTCCATAATCTTCAATATCCTTACCTATTAAATAAAGCTTATCTTTTAAAGATTTATCTTCAAAATTTTTTTCAACTAAATACCTAAACATATACCTCCATCTACTATTTCTTAAAATACTTTTTAAACTTTTATCTTTTTTTAAATTTTCTCTCATCTCTATAAAATCAAGCAATCTATATAAAAAAGTAACTCCACTTTTATTTTCTTTTAATTTTTCATACACTTCTTCAAAAAACTCTCTTTTTTTAAGTAAAGTATTAAATTCTTCATTTTTCATAGAAATATCAAAAATAGTTACTCCATCTTTGCCTTTTAGGGATTTTGATTTATTTAAACCCTCTTCTGCAAATTCTGAAATTAAATGTATAGGAACACTTGGACGAGTCAAATATATACCTGCACTTAAATGAAACTCTTTATTTTTTGTATAATCTTTTAAATTTTTAATAATCCAAGAGTGAGTTTTTATAATATCTTCATAATGACCAATTAAAAATAAATCATCCCCTCCTGCAAAAACTGTATAAATATTTTTATTTTTAATAAATTCCATCAAGCAATTTGTAAAAAAGTAATCTATCATTCTTGAAAGATATAAAATTCTTGAAAAAGTAGTCTCTTTTCTCATACCATAAATAAAAATTTTTCCTAAATTATCAATATCAGCTTTTAAAATAGCTAAATATCCTCTTCCATAAAATTTATCATCTTTTTTAACAAGCCCATCTATTGCTATATGATAAAAACTTTTTATTTTACCCTCACTTACCTCATCAAACTTATCAGAAATAAATTTATATTTTCCACTTTCTAAATCTTCTTTACTAAATTTTGGAACAACATTAGCCACTCTTTTTAAAGGATAATCATTTAAACAAAAGCTAATCTCTTTATCTTTTTTATTACTAATTTCAATAGAAAAAATATCATCTAAATTAAAGTTAATATATTTATATCCTTTTACTAACTTCTCACCTATTTCTTTAAATTTTTCACAATATTTGCAAACTCCTTTTGCAGGCACTATCCCACAAATTTCACAAACTCCATTTTTACAATTCTCAATATATCCATCAAATACATTAATATCACTTTCAAATTCAAGCTTTACTCTCTCAAACTCTTTTGCTAAATCTCTTAAAATTTCACTAAATTCTCCAAGTTTAAACTTACTTTTATCAAAATCTATCCATCCTATTACAAATTTTGTCTGTAAATAATTTACCTTTTGAAACTCTCTATTTATCCAATTTTTAATACTATTTAATTTTTCTTTATCCTCTTTTGTTAATTTATGAGAAAGAATTGTAAATTTTCCCCCTGCACTCATAACAATATTAAAAACACTTAAATTAAGCTCTCTTACAATCCTTAAAGCTACTAAATCAGTTACAATATTTACAAATAACGACTTAGCCCTTAAAATCTTTGCTAAAAATCTATTACTCTCTCCAAACTTTGAAAAAATAAAACTTTGAATTGCACTAAAATCTCCTTGAATTAGGCTAAATTCTTCTTTATTTCCATTTTTTATAGCCACTGCAATTGCAGCAGTTGAGAGTGAATGGTCATATAGCGATACATCAGGATAAGTTTTATAAGTTGATGAAGGAATAAAAGTTGTATATTTCTCAAAAATAGATTTTAAAACTAAAATATCTTGCATATTAGTAAAATCAAATTTATATTTTTTTATTTCTTTTAAAAATTCTTGATATAACTCTTCATATTTTTCTTTTGAATTAATATTTTTTTTATCACTTATTTCTAATTTTCCTTCTAACTTTTGTAAAGGATAGTAATATTTTTTAGGCTCTTTATCAAAATATACATAAGAAAAAGGAGTTTCAATCGCAGAAGTTATAAAATCATCCTTACTTAAAATATCTCTACTCTCTTTTCTATCAAGAGATGAAGCATATCTATCAGCTATTTGAATTATCTCTTCATCACCTTCAAGATTATCTAAATGATGTTTTGCTCCAAATATAAACTCTTCAAGACCCATCTCTTCAAGAGCTTTTGCACTATGAGCTGCATGAAGATGTGAATAATATGTTTTATGAGATGGAGCAAAAAGATGTAAATCACTTTCACTTATACTTCTACCCGTTCGCTGTCTAAACTTCCCAATATCATGCAAAAAAGCCGCTAATGCGATTTTATCAACTTGTTTCATTTCCTCTCCTTCATAAACTTAAAAAATTATAACAAAATTAATGTAAAATTAATGTCAAATTCCAATTTTCAACCTCTAAACACAAAAATTTCACTTAAAATTTCACCATTTCCTATAACAATCCCTTCATCAATAACCCTATAAACCCTAACATCATCTTCATCATCTAATAATTTATTAAGCTCAATTATTTTTTCTGTTACATATTCCTTAGTAACATTTGGCATAAAAAATACGCTATATTCAATCCTAATAGCTAATTTTTCTAATCTCTTACAAAATTTCGCAAGCCTTTTATTATCTTTGATATCATATGCTATTAAAAAATCAGCCAATTTTAACCTCCCCTACAATATACCCATCTTTATCAATCAAAAAAACTTTTTTTCTTAAAGCTAATCTATACAAATATTTAAGAGGCACAGAATTTGCAATATTTATATAAACCTCACTAAAATATCTATACCCTATAATAAACTCTCCATCATCCACAATAATTAAATAATCTCTTTTTGGATAAATTTTTGCACTTGATTTAATAATTAATCTTCTATTATTTTCCTTAGCCACGCTATCTCCTCTTCAATTTTTAAACTTTCAAAAAAATTTTTAATATTCCCCCAAAGCTCTTTTCTTTTTTCATCTCTTAAATAAATCCCTCCTTTATTTGTAAAATCTTTTTTTTCGATTATTTTTTCATTAAAAAGCCTAAAAACAAACTCATCAACCTTGCTTCTAAAAATTTCTAATAAATCACTTGCTAAACTCATATGATTTCTAAAACTCTCATGTAAATATGAAATTTGAACTTCAAAACCATTCATTATAAGCCTATTTGCAATTTCATAATAAAGTAATGTATATAAATAAGACATCAATGAATTTACAACATCCTCAGGTGGTCTTTTTGAGCGATAGCCTTTTGTTAAACTTCTATCAAACAAGGAAAAATACTCTTTAAAATATTCTCTTGCAAAACTTCCCTCAATTCCTAACAATGCATCTTTGCTTTTTACTTTTTTTATTAATTCAAATTCAAAATCAACTAATTTATCTTTACTTTTTAAAAAATCAATTGAATTTTCAATTTTCTTTTTAATTATTTTTTTAGCAATCTCTAACTCTTTATTAAGAGCTAAATATTGCTTCTTTTTTAAATCACCATTTTTTGCAACTAATGGAAAAATAAGACTAAACCCTCTATTTATTATTAAAATAGTAATTCCATTTTTTGTTAGCTTTGAAATTATTTTTGTATCAATTTCAATTTTTCCTGATAAAATTAAAAAGTCAATATATCTTAGAGGAACTTTC
>Ga0256833_1002467_pt1 | contig 12967 bp, 13 predicted proteins | sample 356284metaG_FD_190535 | JGI IMG/M metagenome (GOLD analysis project Ga0256833, IMG submission 190535) | Hydrothermal vent microbial communities from Mid Atlantic Ridge, Atlantic Ocean - 356-284 | ecosystem: Environmental > Aquatic > Marine > Hydrothermal vents | place: Atlantic Ocean: Mid...
TCGATCCGGTATGGACGTGATTGTTTCTGGGGGCACGGCAGTGGATGCCGTGGTCAGGGCTACCGTGGTCTTGGAGGACTCGGGATTGCTGAACGCCGGTTTAGGCTCGGTAGTGGACCTAACCGGGAAGTTAACGATGGATGCCGGCGTGATGGACGGTGAGACCGGGGGCATAGGAGCCGTTGCCGCAGTTACGTACCCTAAGAACCCCGTGCTCCTCGCTAAGAAGGTTATGGAGCTAACTGACCATGTCCTCCTGGCGGGGGAGGGCGCTGATAAGCTGGCTGAAGCCCTTGGAATGGAGCGCCACCCAGGCCCAACAGAACGTGTCGTGAGTCGCTATAAGGAGCTACTGGCCAAGATAAGGGATGGTAGCGCGGTCAGGTTCAGGAAGAGCTACGAGCTAGCACTTAAGCTCGGGTGGCTAGATCTCCACGACACAGTCGGCGCCGTCGCCCTAGATAGGGAAGGGCGCCTAGCAGCCGCCGTAAGCACTGGCGGCGTCATAATGAAGTTCCCTGGCCGCGTAGGCGACTCAGCAATACCTGGGGCAGGCTTCTACGCCACCCGAAAGGGTGCTGCGGTAGCTACAGGGATAGGTGAGGTCATAATAAAGTCCTTCCTATCCCTAGACGTCATTAAGAAGGTAGAGTCCGGCATGTCCGCCATGGAGGCGGCTGAGAGGGCGATTGATGAGCTCACTAAGAGTTACGGCAGGAACACGGCCGGTGTGCTGGTGGTGGATAACGAGGGTAATGCGTGGGCCTCGTACAACACTGAGGCAATGCCGTGGGGCTTCCTGCGGTTAGGTGATAGGGCACCCACCATAAGTGGGTTACCCAGCGGTAATGAAGGTTGAGTAAGTGAGGTGGTCATTCCTTAAACACTACCCAGGTTCTCTAACATGAGTTTCCACTTACGTTCGGTTGCGTCAAAGTACGCTAGGGTACTCCTCATTAACGCTTTCAGCAATTGATAACCACGCTTTCCCAAAGCCCTCTCCAGCTCCGGCTCGGAATTAGTGTTTATCTTCTCGAGCTTACTAATGAATTCCTGCCAGTACTCCGGATCCACAGCCACCCTCTGATCTATTAGCTCCAGTATGACGGCGCCGTCCCTCTTAAGCCGCTCAAAGAACGCGTCCCTATTCTTTATTTTTGACGCTATGTCTGACTCATACATTACCTTCTGCTCCTTAAGTATCTCTATAGCGGAAGTCCTCCTGCGTCTCGGAGGTGCCTGCCCACCCTCCTCAGACCTAGCTACCGGCGCCGCAGCCCTAGGGGCAGTAAGTATTGGCGCCTGCTCGATCCTCCTATTTATTTCCTCAAGCCTCTCAAGGATCTTCTCCATAGCCTCGTAAACAGTAGCGAATCGTGAGCGCAGGGAGTCAATCTTACCGGTCACGGGATTTAGAAGGTCCTCAAGACTCCTCCTAAGCTTAGTTAGGTCTTCAGGCGTGGCGCACTTTACCGGTGGTGCGCGCTCCTTAACTCCCGCGGCAAACGCCTCGAGCCCGCCGCCCCGTGTCTTAGGGAGTTCCACTTCCCTCCCCTTTAACGCGGTCTCTATTAAGTACTGCTTTATTGCTTCCTCCGGAGGTAGGTTCGGGTAGGCCTTCATGATCTTCTCGAGAACCTCGTAGGGCACGTTGATAGTTAACCTAGGCAATACTTAGCTCCCTCCCTCAAGTAATCATAATGATTTAAAGAGTATTAAGTAAATAGCGTGCCCGACGTTAATGGCTTCGGAACCTCTCCCAAGCCTCGATTATGTCGGCACCCTCAACCACCACCCCACCCACACGCTCAGCGAGCCGCGAGACCTTACCCACGTCGGCCGCGCCACCCTCGTCAAGCACCTCAACTATCACGACACTCGGTCTAAGCCCACCCATCTCGGCTAGAGCCAGGGAAAGTTCTGTGTGCCCCTTCCTAACACTCAACCCGCGGCCTAAGAGCACGGGGACGTGGCCAGGCGCTACGAATTCCCTAAGGAATCTGCTCTTAGCCTCCTCCACACGCCCCTGAAGAACAGCCTCAACTATGGTGTCTAATTCCTTAATGGTTTTTGCCCTATCCACGTCCCTTATACCGGTGACTACGTCCTTGTGGTTAACCCATAAGCTAAAGTTTGGTGGATCGCCATAACCTAACCGCCTAGAGGCGAGCTCACCGTACCCTACCTCCCTCAGTATTTCGTCCATGTATCTAAGGCCCAGAACGCGCCCGACGCTTAAGGGCATGGCGTAACATATGAGGCCTCCTCCCTCCCTACGCATGAGCGCTACCTTACCAGGGGTTATGAGTGGGGCATAGAACACCATATCAATCTCATCCTCCCTAGAGCTCGAGTCATGAATGAAGACAGGTAAGCCCTCACCCAGCGCCTTCCACGCCTTACTCAGATCATTGCTGGGCAAGCTAAACACCTAACTAACTACGAGGAAATTAACATTAAAAAGTTAAATGATGCTAAACACCAAGTAACCTCTTAAGCAGGAATGAGGCAAAAATCAACGCACAACCAACAGCAATTAGTAGTAATCCGTTTCCTCCACCGCCACTTATTAACGTAAAGCCCGGTATCCTCGCGGAAGTGTGTGCGGTTCCTGCCTGCGAGCTTAGCGAAGTACTTGGTGGCGTCGTAGATTGAGGCGTAGATTGAGGAATGGTGTGGGTTGAGGAGCTAATGACCTTAACGAACACTGGAGTCTTGGAAATCGTTACGTTAACGTGCTTTCCCCTAGCAATGTATTCAACCGTATCGAATCCCTCCAAACTAAGCGTTGATAACTTGAGCTTGAATGGCTTCCCACGCAGTGCCAGGACCTTATACCCGGGTCCGAGCACTAAGAACGTCCTGTTAGCTGTTACTAAGTAGTAGTGCGACGCTAATGGTAGGAGATAGGCGCTCATGTAAGGGAACGTAACCGCAAGCGGGGTAGTGCCCTTGAGAATCACGATAGTCTCCCCCTCGCTGGGGTGGGCCACCAGTCCCACATCCTCAAACTCCTTACCGGGGACAAGTACGTAAGCATGGAAACCCTTGCTAGTGAGTGAAATCAGCACCGCTTCCTCCCCTCTCATGGTCAGTACGGCAGGCTTGTCTCCCCGAGGAATAACTGCGGCCTTCACAGCGAATCCATGTAGCCCGCCTATGCGGGGGCTCAAGGCAATAAGGCGTGCATCACTACCGGAGATCAGCGCGACAGCAGGGTAGTACCTCCCACCAAACCCAGCTCCAGCGGCAACTACGACCTCATTGCTGTGAATAATTACGTCCCTGAAGTACGTCGGGACATTGAACACATACGTAAACGCCGATGCGCTCTCCTCACCCAGGTTAACGCGCGTTACTATGCCAGCGTACGTATTATTCAACGCAACGTACCCAACCCCCACAATGTCTTGCCTCCCCCCGACAATCCCCGAGAATAGCGCCCCGGCATCACCCAGCACGTAATAAAGGACAGCGTGGGGGACACGGTTTTGACCGGTAACTAACATAAGCAACGCAGGGTGCCCATTAAACGTGCCGAAAGCCACTGCAACAGACTCATTAACCGGTAGGGCAGAAAATGCGGTGAAGCCCTTAATGCGGGCTTCGCAGACCGTACCGTTTCGTAGGAGCATTAAAACACCGCCCTCACTCACCCCAACACCCTTCAGTGTTCCGGGAGTAATTGCTGACGCGGGATGCGTTAAGGAGGCGTAGGTGCATGCCATAAAGGCTACTAGGGATAGCACTACGCAAACAAGAACGCGTCGCGGTAGTGAATGCTTAAGTGACTCGGCTTGAGTCAAGGCACTCCTTACCTTCTGGAGGAATCTCGAACGACCTCAAAGTTCTTAGGCTTCCCATAACGCTTAATAATATCAGCAAGCCTATCGCAAGACCGACTATATAGCCTGTACCTAATCGTCGTTTTTCCTCTCTGGATAACGAACTCCACAAACCTCCTTGACGGATTGAAAACCACCTTATACATGTCACCACCCTTATTTTCCTCAAGCGGGAACTTTATTGTTAGACCCATCCCCAGCACGCCCTTATTGTAGACCTCATAATTATTCACTATCTGCACAACGTCCTTAACTACCCTCCTGGACCATAGGTTTATTAAGGTGATCACTATGTAGGGTATTTCATAGCCAGCCAAGAATACCCCCAACCTTACGAGGAGGTCTGTCGTGGATGACGCGATGCCCCTAGCATACCTAAAGTAGAGCGGGTACCAGGCAAAGACCACTATCATGCTGAGGAAACTTAACCCGGCAGACTTCATCATGGGTTTTAACTCAGCAACTAACTTCGTGTCCCGGGCCTGTAGCTCCCTGATCTCGCTGGGGTCGCTCTTGTAGAGCCTCCTGCCCTCCTTGATCTCCTTAGCCTCCCTACTCGTGATGTGCTTGAGTTGCGACTTCATCATTACAGCTGTGAATGCCACCATACCTATGATGAATATTATGAAGGTATAGCCCAGGTATTGAGGGTAGAACACATTGAGTATCGTCAGCAGCGCTATCATGCCCTGACCGTACGCTATTGAGAACGCCCATTGCTTCTTACTCATCTGGTACGCCAACAGCTTCCCCTTGCCTACTAGTTAATCTCCCCTTATGTATTTACCGCAGGTAATACCTTGATTTAAATGTAGGGGATCCAGTAAGTAGGTCTGGTCTTTTATGCTCTTACCGAGCCAGATAATCGCTGGTGACGGTACGTGAGGGAAATTACTCCCGAGCCACTAAAAGTACTTCAAGTCATCGCTAAGTACGGAGAGATAAGGGGGAGGCTCACGCTCCATAAACTAATTCACGCACTACAGAACTCAAGGGCCGTTGACTTAGGGTACAGATTCATAAACTACTCCTTCGGGCCGTACTCCAAGGAACTCGAGGAGGATCTAAAGCTACTGGCATCACTAGGACTAATAGTCGAGGAGAAGAAGGGTGACACCACAGTAATTAAGGTCACGAAAAAGGGAATGGAGGTAGTTAAGAGCTTCGCCGGAACAAAGCTAAGCCCCTACAGGGTTAGGGCCTAATGGCGCAAGGCAGAGTAAGGGTAATGAAGACAAGCGACGTAGTGCGCGTAATTGCCTTCATACCTCCGGGACACAGGCATACAAGGATCCTAGTGGAGTTAGGGTCGGGAGAGAAGCTAATTTTCCAGCAAGCAACGATAGACGGCATCATAAGGGCGTACATTTCCGTAGCCCTACACCCGAGCAGAAAGGCGTGCGAGCTCATACTAAAGAATCTTAGCGCAAGGGAGCGTAAGGAGGGATTCGCTAAGTGGCAACTAGTTGAGAGTGGCCGCGGTGAAGATGAGGTTATGGAGGAGGTAATGAAGATTTATAGTGAGTAACGTAACTTAAGTCTAGTGATGAGACCCGCGCGCCCAACCCGTAGTAAGGGTATGATGTATGAAACCACCGGCTGAGCTTACTCATTACATCATGTACTAATAAATATCCCGGCGAACTAAATTCATGGTAATAACGGTGGGGAGGATCCATAAGGTTATCAGGGTAACTGGCGGTAGGTTAGTGGTCGCTGTTGACACCCCCGCAATAGACCTCCAGCAGCTTGCCTCGTTCCTGGACAACGTGCCTGAGGGCGTCGTGGGTGTTAAGGTGGGATTACCCTACCTCATACACTACGGGATCAGGCAATTACGTAATCTCATCAATGACTACCCAAAGCTCTACTTCATCGCCGACCTAAAGCTTTCAGACATAGGGGACATAATGGCGTTATCCGCTAAGGAAGCACTAAACACAGGCTTCAACGGCATCGTTGCCCACGCCTTCACCGGCTTAACAGGTGCCCTAGATAAGTTGGAGAAGGTCGTGCATGACGCAGGGGCTGACCTCATCCTGCAGGTAACGATGAGTCATGCTGGCGCAACCCATACTTTCGACCGAGTGTACGGGGCAGTGAAGGAGATAATTAACGGCGTTAATGCCGACGCCCTAATAATCCCCGCGAACAAGGCGCAAATCGTAAGGGACGTACGTAAGGCGTTCGGCAGGAAACACGTCATATTATCACCCGGAATAATGATTAGGGGCGTGAGCCCAGGGGAAGCAATATGCGCTGGTGCTGACGCGGAGATCGTGGGTAGGGCTGTCTTCGACACTAGAGACCCAATAGTGGCGGCTAAGGACATACTGAAGATGCAGGAAGAGTACTTAAGAAAACATAGGGAAACCTGCACCTAAGGCTGGCTCGTGGGAAGGTTCGTTGAGACAGATGCGTAGCCTTCGTTGAAAAGTTACGGTAAACTCACCCTAAAGGGGGAATTGAGAAGTGGTGTGAGTGACCCCGCCGGCTCCCTGCTTCATCCCAACTCCGTACGGAGGCGTCTGCAGGTTCCACCAGTAACTCACGTCCCTACACAGGCTTATTAAGATTACTTTCTAGATCGCCTCGCTTGCCGTGGACAAGTAACTTATTACCCCTTAACACCCCTTACTACTAAGGTAATGACGTAATGACCACGCGAGTGAAGGTGTTAAGGGAGTTCTCTGCTAATGGGAAGCCGTTACTCGTGGGTCTCCCGGGTATGGGGAAAGTAGGGTACTTCTCGGTTAATTACCTCCTCAAGACGCTCGGCGGTGAGTTAGTCGCTGAGATATACTCGACGTACTTCCCACCGCACTTAATGGTTAAGGGGAAGGGGTTATCCGATTTATTTGTTGGGAGATTATACGATGCTGGCAAAGCCCTGATATTTACTGCTGATACGCAACCACAGAACCCTGAGGGCCAGAATGAGGTTTGTGATTCACTCCTATCATTCCTTACAAGGGGAGGGTTTAAAGGTCACGTAGTCGCGGCCGCAGCCTTCGTCGTGCCCGAGGCAGGCACGGAAAGGAAGGTCTTCGTGGCTGGCAACGACAATAAGATAGTTGAGGTCTTCCGCAAGTTAGGCGGCACGCCCCTCGATGACGGTGTCATTGTCGGGATAAACGGAGCTATAGTTGGGTGGGCTAAGTACTACGGCCTAGACGCGGCAGTTCTTCTAGGCGAAACATGGTCAGCCATAGTGGAGTTTGACGAGGCAGACTACCGAGCCGCCAAGGCGGTGATAGATATCCTAAGCAAGTATTTAGGAGTGGAAACGGATACGTCACCCCTCCTAAGCTCGGCTGAAGTTATTGAGAGTAACATTTCGGCGGCCCTCGCACACATATCCCGGATGGCGAGCAGGAAAGAGCGTGAGGAGAGGAGGGAAGTGCTTTGAGCGCCCCAATAATAAGGCCCGGGATAAAGGCATTCATCTTCGACCTTGACGGGACGTTAATAGATAGTGTTGACGCCCACGTCACCACGTGGGTCAAGGCATTCAAAGTTGTCGCAGGCGTCACGGTGGATGAGGAGGATATATACCCACTCATAGGTATGAGCGGGAAAGACATCGTTAGGAAGGTACTGGGGGAGGTGAGTGAGTCTGAGTACGTTAGGATTAGGTGGGTTAAGGACAGGGCATTCATGAAGGAACTGAGGGAAGGCAGGGTAACGCTATTCCCAGGCGTTAATCAAGCCTTAAGGATGCTCAGGAAGGGGGGCTACTTAATCGGGATGGCATCATCAACCCCTAACAGGCTCTTACTCCACATAACGGATTACCTGGGAATCACAGGATTCTTCGACGCAGTCACGGGTGGCGATGAAGTAAGGAGAGGGAAGCCTGACCCAGAGATATTCCTAAGGACGATGAGGAAATTAGGTGTGGCGCCCGAGGAAACCGTGGTGGTTGGGGACACCGTGTATGATGCGTGCCCCGCCCATAGGGTAGGTTCGATGCCGGTGCTTGTCAACACATGCCGCATGCCTGACGGAATAGTTACCGCTACCTTCTGCATGTTCCACGAGTTCACAGGGGCAATCAGGGCATGCCTGCTACGCAGGGGCCGCCCCAGCTAGAATCGAGTTGCTGTAGTAATTAACGCATGAATATAAAATCTAAAGCAGTATAAGCAAATCACTTGTTTAAACACCATTACATTATGGAGGTAAGTTTTAATTACTTATCACGTAAAAAGTCTACACGAAGTTAAGGTGATAAGTATGGCAGATATAGAGTCCTTAGAAAAGGAGTTGAAAGCAATAAGCAGCAAGCTCGACAAGATCGTGGAGCTTCTTGAAGCGATAAGAAAGGGCCTACCCTTATCCTACAGGAAAGTTGCTGAGGTGGAGGAGGCGTTAAGCACAGGCATAATAGACGCTGTCACGCTTCTTTCCGTTCCCGACCACTTGAGGAGGACGTTAGTTGCCTTAGCTAAGTTAGGCGGTGAGGCAACGTCTGAGGACGTTGCCAACGCGACAGGTAGGGCCAGGGCGGTTGAGTCAGCCTACCTAAATCAGCTAGCCACGCTTGGATACGTGATTAAGGAGCGCAGAGGACGCAAGGTGTACTTCATCATACCTCAATTTAAAGAAGAACGTGAGAAGGTGTAGCTCAATTAGGGCTGAGCATCATGTCCAAGGTAGACTTAAAGACCGTCGCGTTTCACTCCGTCCGCGGTGGGACCGGTAAGTCAGTGTTATCGCTGAACCTCGCGTACCTCCTATCTAACGCAGGATATAAGGTTGCCTTAATAGACTATGACATGCGTGCCCCTTCACTATATTTCATGCTTAAGAAACCAAGCGTGAGTAAGTTCCTCAATGATTACCTCGAGGGCGAGGCGAAAGCTGGGGAGATACTGGTTGATATGTCTAGGAAGCTTGGTGTGAGCGGTAAGTTAGTAGTTGCTTTCTCAGACCCTTCACTAGAGGCTGTCAAGGAAATGATGACTAAGACTAGGAAGTGGGAGATGGGTGCCTTACGCCGCTTGCTAAGCCTCATCAAGGAGTTAAGAGAGAAGGGCTACGATTGGGTGCTGATAGACAGTCCTCCAGGACCTCAGTACTCAGCGATTAACGCTATAGTCAGTAGTGATGTGGTCGTGCTGGTCATGACGCCGGATAAGGTTGAGGTAGAGTCCTGCAAACCATACATAAGCGACATATACAGGGACGTTACTGGTAAGGTATGCCTAATAGTTAATAAGGTGCCGGCTTCATCGATGGATGAAGCAGTGGATACTGCGAAGTCCTTAGCGAGGGCGATAGGTGTTCATGAGTTGCTGGGGGCTATTCCCTACTATCCCGAGATTCTGCTTTATAACGGTGAGAAGATAATGGCTAAGGACTTCCCAAACCACCCCTATAGCCGCATACTCGTGGAAATAATGAAGAAACTTACTTCTTCCTTGCAACCTCCAAGGCCTTCTTCAGATAATGCCTAATTTCCTCACGTATTAACCTCTCCCGGGGCAGAGTCTCCGGAAGCTTAAATATTATGTAGGACGTAGGTATGATCATCAATGTTATGATCGAAAGAGCTATGTTAGCGTTACCTACGAGCGCAGTTATGAGCACGCCGGCAATAACTCCAGCAGCTCCTGTGAGCACGCCCAACGTGAATACCCTCCCAAAAAGTCTCTTCGGGGGTATGTCGCTCCACACAACAATGAAGTAAGGGATCATGAACCCGTAACCAACCTCAAGCAACGCGAAGGTGAAGGCGCTGGCAATGTGTGACCTCTCTAGGATTCCGGAAAGTGAATGCGCTAAGAGGGCTACACTGCCTAGGAGTAAGATAGTGTGTCCTATAGCACCCGCCTCCTTTCTGCCGTACTTATCCATTATGTACCCGGACACCAGGGCAAGGAGGAAGGGTAGGGAGAGCAAGTTAGCGTACTTTGCGGTGCTGAAGATCATGTGAAGCTTACCCGTTATGACAAAGACCCTAAAGATGTACCCTAAAAGCATTGCGAATACGAAAGTAGGTATCATGAATAAATAGAGTCTAAAATCCCTCACATGAACCGAGTCTATAACCTTACTAGGCAATCTACCCGCCAATACGTACAGGATTGAATACGAAACCATGAGTAAGCCAGCCTGAAGAAACGCGATCTCCGCAACAGGGCCCACGCTATAACATAGGAAGACGTTGAGGGAAGCACCTACCGCAAATCCTAAGGATATAATACGTCCTCTACACCAAGAATGAACGCTGGTTTTAAGTAGGTATAGAGTGCTGAAGAGTGCTAGCGCCGTGAATATTCCAAAGCCTATCCACGCTATGATCACTTCGTTAATGCTTAAGGGGCTAATAAGCTCAGACACAATTAATGTTATCGCCAACCCCGTCGCCCCCACCAAGTAGATCTTCCGATTAGGTCTGACAGTATCGATGTAGCTACCCATCAGTACGAAACCCATAGCCAGGGCAAGCATGTACGTCAACGCAAGCACCTCAGCAACGTGACGGGTGAAGGGCTTCAACTCAGGAATCAATTTTATGAATAACCACATAGGCATGTACGTTAAGCGCGTAATTAGCACTAGCGCGGCTATGCTGGCGGTAACGCAAATGTAGGCACCACGTAGGCAATGCACCGATCTATCGTCTCCTTCAGCCTCCCTACCTGCGTTATCTCTCATTAGGTTTCGCCTCTTGCGTAACCTGAATTAATGTTGCTGAGCCATAACTTCACGGTAATTGAGTTGTCAGGTAAGTAATAATGCTTAGCTATTTACGTTTCAAGTCAAGCCACTTAAGTGCGATCGTGCCTCTCACGCTGAGCGAGGCCTTAGATATCGATCCTCGATCCAAGCGTTGAGTACTCTTCTGGGATCTACGGGATACGCTTCAACTATTTTGAAGCTCCCCTTCAAGGTGGCAGTGATTCTTGGGTGCGTATACGTTATGTTACCGATCGTGAAGGCTAGACCCCTTAACCTGAGTTCCTTTGCGATGGGGTCATCTACGGACACCTCTACCCACCGCACAAGCCCGTCGCCAGTCACGTCTTCGTACACCCTACGTGTGATTCTGGCCCTTCGGAGCATGCGCAACCTGAACTGCACGTTGTCCTTGAAACAGGCTGGGCAGTAATGCACGTTAATCCCTAATCCCTCATCCCTGACCCATTTGAGGACACTTAACGCGGTTTCCCTAGAGCCTAGAGCGGCGACGCCACCTTCAGCAGGTTTCATGCCTCGTAGCATTAACTGGTACTGGTTAGTTTCGCTGAATTCAAGTTCGTTCAGGTTTATGAAGTCCACGCCGAGGTTGTGTGCCTTAGCCACGATGACCTTCAACGCGTCCTCGGCTCCTGGGATCGCAGGGTTCTCTATGCCGGTAGAGATAGGGTACTTTAGCGCGGTCCTCAATGCTTCCCAAGACCACTTACCGATGATATGAATCCTAATTTCGTCTAGGCCGGCCCTCACTAGCTTATCCATAGCCTTGTTAGTGAGTAACGTTCCTGAGGTGTAGAGGTGTATGTGGAATGAGTTGCCGAAGAAGTCCTTGAGTGTGCTTATGTAGCTTACCGTTCTTTCAAGTCGGGCTATTGGGTCGCCGCCAGTTATGCCGGCTCCTCTGGATCCGCAAGCACAGACCTCTAAGATTAGGTCTTTCTCACTCCTTACCCTTAACTCATTGACGTACGTAACATCCCTACCTTTCTTTTCGTAGGAGATCGGGCAGTAGAAGCAGTTATCGGGGCATATGCCCGTAATGAAGACAACGGATTTGAGCCCCTTCATGCATAGCTCGCATCCTTTAGGGAGTTTCCCGACCCAGCACCCTACGTGCCCGCAGTCCCCCTTCATATTGGGGTCACTCTAGCTTCTTAATGAACACGTTATTCCCTAGGTCCTCATCGAACCTTGGGGGCTTCCCTAACTCGACCCTGCTCACCTTATGGAGCGCCCTCAGATCCTCTATTATTGGCGCGGCTTCCCTCGGGACGTACAGCACGGCGTTTAGTGGTTCAGAGAGCTTCATGTTCTTGGACTTCTTGTACTTCCACACAGCCGAATTCACCCGCATTAGCAGGTCGATGAGCTGCGGATTCCCTTCATCATATGTCAGCTCATCCTCTGTGATTACTTGCTTATGTATGCCCTCCTCCGAGTACAGGTTCCGCCATATGTAATCCGTTACGAACGGCATTACCGGGGAGAGTAGCTTCAGTATTAACTTAAACACTCTGTGGAGGGTGTACCGCGCGCCCAGAGTTTCTGCTTCATCGAATTCCTCACCCCCGTATGCCCTGGCCTTCACGGTCTCAAGGTAGTTGGAGGCGAACACGTTCCATGCTAGGTCATAGATAGCGCGTGTTGGCTCGAACACGTCTAGGTCCTCAGTGTACCACTTGATCACGTCCTTAGCTACGCGTGTGGCGTAGGCTATCATTGCCTTATCCAGATCCCTTAGCTTGAAGCCCTCCCTAGGCTCCTCGAAGAACGAGATGAACCTCCCCATGTTTAACAACTTAGTTGCGAAGGACTGCCCAGTTCTGACCAGCGCTTCAGACCATCTATAGTCGCTTCCTAGCTTGCTCGCCACGGCGGCCCAGTACCTGAAGGCATCCGCACCATATTTCTCTATGTATGGCATTGGGTAGATTATGTTGCCCAAAGACTTGTGCATTGCCCTGCCCTTAGGATCTAAGCCCATGCCGCTTATCCTGACCCACTTAAACGGGGGTTTCCCAGTGAGTAGCCAGACCCTTAGCGTTGAGTAGTATAACCAAGTCCTGATTATCTCGTAGCCTTGGGGGCGCATGGCGTGTTCCAGGGCCTTGAGGGCGGCCTCCTTATTCCTCAACCACCCGGTGACGTACAGTACGCTTATGGACGAATCGAACCACGTATCGAAGGTCTTGGTCTCCCCCTCGATTTCCTCGCGAGGCGCGCCGCACTTAGGGCACTTCTCCACGGGTGCTGGATCCTTCCATGGCTGAACGTACCTACCGGGTTCCGCCAAGATCACGTAACCACACCTACGGCACCTCCATAGAGGGACTTCAGTGCCGTAGTACCTAGTCCTCGAGATGGGCCAGTCCATGGTTAGTGACTCTACCCACGTATCGAACTTTATCCTGTGTTCA
>Ga0256833_1002468_pt1 | contig 12960 bp, 13 predicted proteins | sample 356284metaG_FD_190535 | JGI IMG/M metagenome (GOLD analysis project Ga0256833, IMG submission 190535) | Hydrothermal vent microbial communities from Mid Atlantic Ridge, Atlantic Ocean - 356-284 | ecosystem: Environmental > Aquatic > Marine > Hydrothermal vents | place: Atlantic Ocean: Mid...
CTTGAGACAACTCTTTCGGAGAATGACCTAGGGCACAAACTGCTATCCCGGCACAAAAATCAAGATACTCGCGACCTTCTTCATCATAGAGACGGGTTCCTTTGCCTTTTACAAAGGCCACCGGAAATCTCTGGTAGTTTGCTGCCAGATATATTTCAGCAAGATCTTTGATAAAACCCATTTTATTCCTCCATAGAATTTAAATTTTGATTTTGCTTTTATTACCCAAATTCCCGATTAATCCTTCCCTCCCTCGCAGGGAGGGGCAGGGGGAGGGTGGAAGTTGGCGCATATTGCTGAGCTTTCACCCCCTCCCCAACCCTCCCCCTACAAAAGGGAGGGAGATCCCCTTCGCCACTCACTACACACCCTTTGGGTGAAAAAGTCAAAGTTAGTATTTTCCTTGAAATATAATACGAAAAGCTCTTCTCTAATCTGCTAACCGGAAATTAGGGTTTTATTAAAGCTTATTTTTGAAATTGATTTGCCAAAAATTTTATTAACTTTGTCATCTCTCTTTTTTTTCTTTACATTATTTTCCCAAAGATTATAATGGCCTTAGTAATAATTTTATAGGAGGATTTTTGTAACATGGTTAGAGGTAAAGTGAAGTGGTTTGATGAAAAGAAGGGCTACGGTTTTATTTCTAGGGAAGATGGCGGAGATGTTTTTGTACATTACTCTGCCATCCAGATGGATGGTTTTAAGACTCTCCAGGAAGGCCAAACGGTAGAGTTTGAAATCACGCGCGGCCCCAAAGGAGAACAGGCTGCCAATGTCCATGTAGTGGAATAAACAACCAAAAACCAGCAGGAAAAGGCCCCCTTAAAGGGGGCCTTTTTATTTGATCATCTCTTCAACCCGTTTCAGATCTTCTGGAGTATCTACCTCTGGACAATCATATTTGGTGATAGTTACTGCTATAGGATAGCCGTATTCTAAGGCCCTTAATTGTTCCAATTTTTCTGCTTTTTCAAGAATTCCCGGTTCTAATCTAATAAAGGTATCTAGAAAATCCCGACGATAGGCATAAAGACCTATATGTCTGAAATAAGGCGGGCTTTCTCCTGGTGGACGATGATAAGGGATGGGAGAACGAGAAAAATAAAGGGCAAAGCCTTCTTTGTTGAGTACGACCTTTACCCGGTTAGGGTCATTTTTTTCCTCCTCTCGAAAAATGGAAACCGCTACCGTAGCCATGGGAATATCGGTATGAAGGAGAAGAGGTCTTACTAACTCTTCTATTAAAGCGGGTTCAAGGAGTGGTTGATCTCCTTGGATGTTGACCACAATATCGTCTTCGGCCAGGCGCAAAATTTCAGCAGCCTCTGCTATTCTTTCTGTTCCGCAAGTATGTTCTTTACGGGTAAGAATGGCCTCTCCTCCTACTGTTTCTACAGCTTCTTTAATACGAAGATCATCCGTAGCCACCACCACTTTTTCTAAAATGTTGCTCTTCTTGGCCCTCAAATAGACATGCTGAATCATGGGTTTTCCAGCAATCAGGGCCAGAGGTTTTCCCGGGAAGCGGGTAGAATCATAGCGGGCAGGAATGATCGCTATTATTTTCATCCTAAATCCTCCGTTGAGAAAAGCTTTAAGAATCTTATATACTTTGCAGAATAAAAGAAAAGGAGGTTTTTTATGGCCTTTTTTTATCGGCAGGAAGAAATCAAATTTTCAGATCATCCCAAATTTAAAGGTGTTAAGTGGGCGCTTTTGATAGATTCTCAAAAAAGCCCACAGGCAGGAGTTTCTATGCTCCTCATAGAACCCAAGATAGAGATTCCTATTCATACTCATGAAACACAAATTGACTCTATCTATGTGCTGGAAGGTGAGGGAGAGGCTTACGTAAATGGCAAATGGGAAAAAATAAAGGCCGGAGATTATATCTTTGTTCCGCCAAAAGAGGAACACGGAGTTAAAAATACAGGCGAAGGACCCCTTAAGCTTTTTATTGTTCATAGTCCTTCTCTTTTTTAAAGTCTATAGCGTGTTATTTTGCTAAACGGAGGTAAAAATGGTCAAACCAGATTTTGAAAAAATGGGGGGGTTGATTCCTGTTATTGCCCAAGATTGGGAGAGTGGTGAAGTGCTTATGTTGGCCTATATGAACAAAGAGGCCTGGGAAAAGACCCTTTCTACAGGAAAGGTTCATTACTTTAGCCGTAGCAGGCAAAAAATCTGGCTTAAAGGAGAATCTTCCGGAAATGTACAATTAGTAAAAGAAATCTATATTGATTGCGATGAGGACACCCTTCTCATCAAAGTGGAACAGCTAGGAGGAGCAGCTTGCCATAAAGGCTACAAGAGCTGTTTTTACCGTCGCTTCAAAGACGGCAAATTTGAGATCGTAGGCGAGAAAATCTTTGATCCTGAGGTGGTCTATGGAAAAAAAGCTTAAGTTAGGAATTCCAAAGGGGAGCCTTGAAAAGGCCACAATCGAACTTTTTGAAAAGTCTGGCTGGCGTATTAATGTCCACCATCGGAGCTATTTTCCAGAAATAGACGATCCCGAGATTGAATGCGCCATTTGTCGGGCTCAAGAAATGAGTCGCTACGTAGAACAAGGGGTTTTAGATTGCGGTATAACAGGCAAAGACTGGATTTTAGAGAATGATTCCAAAGTAGTTACTATTACTGATCTTATCTACTCTAAGGTTAGTAAAAGACCGGCTAGGTGGGTTTTGGCGGTCCCTGCTGATTCAGAAATAAAAAGACTTGAAGATCTAGAAGGGAAAAAGATAGCCACCGAACTTGTAAATTTTACCAGGCGCTACTTTGCTGAAAGAGGCATAAAGGTAAAGGTCGAATTTTCCTGGGGAGCTACTGAAGCCAAAGTAGTACAGGGTCTTGCAGATGCCATTGTAGAAGTAACAGAGACTGGAACTACAATTAAAGCCCACGGGCTCAAAATTATTCACGAATTAATGCAGACTTATCCTCAGCTTATTGCCAATCAAAAGGCCTGGGAAGACGATTGGAAACGTAAGAAAATTGAGCAATTGGCCGTGATGCTTCAAGGTGCTTTACGTGCTGACCGCCTGGTAGGGCTAAAGATGAATGTCTCGCGCGAGAATTTAGAAAAAATTGTTAAGATCCTTCCGAGCCTTAATGCTCCTACCATTTCTCCCCTTTACCAGACAGATTGGTTTGCGGTAGAGACAGTTGTTTCCGAAAATAAAGTAAGAGAGCTTATTCCCAAGCTCCTAGAGGCAGGAGCCCAGGGAATAATAGAATACGCCCTAAACAAGGTAATTTAATGCGTAAATTTTTTCTCATCACTTTACTTTTAATAATATGGGGATGCCAAAGTGTTGAGCCAACTCCTGAATTTTATCACGAAAGAGCCGGAGTTGTTTTACAACGCGCCATCATCTATTACAACGAAGGACAATTAGCAGAAGCCCTTTCTGAGGCCTTAAAAGCCAAGGAAATCTATCCGAATGATCCCGAAATATATAATCTTCTCGGTCTCATTTATATGGATCGAGGCGATCTTTCTGCTGCGGAGAAATATTTTCGTAAAGCACTTGAAATAAAGCCAGATTTTCCAGAAGCCCTCAATAATCTAGGATCGCTTTATCTTATTTTTGGTAAATACAAGGAAGCAATTTCTTATTTTCAAAAGGCTTTGGAGAACCCTTTTTACCAAAAACCTTTTATTGCCTACACCAATCTCGCATGGGCTTACTACAAGCTAGGAGATGAAGAAAAGGCCTTCTTTTATCTTAACCAAGCCTTGGAAAATAATCCCCGTTACTCTTTGGCCTATTTTTATCGGGGTATGATGGCCTTACAGAAAGGAGAACTAGAGCGGGCTCGTATAAATTTTAGAAGGGCAGTGCGCTTTAATCGCCAAGATATGGCTGCTAGGTATTTTTTAGGCCTTGTATATTATCGTCTCGGAGATACAGAGAAAGCTAAAAAAATTTGGCGTTCGATTTTACAATTAGCTCCCGAATCAAAATGGGCCCTTCAAGCAGAAGACAAACTCCTTACACTAGAAGAACTTGAAGGAAAATAATTTACTTTTTTAAAAATATAGATAGTATCAAACTCAATAAAACACTTAATAAAATACAGGTAGCTAAAGGAAAGTAAAAAGTAAAGTTACCACGTCTAATTACAATATCGCCAGGAAGTTTACCGAGAAAGGGAACCTTGCTTCCCATCAGGAGAAGAAGCCCTACTATACAAATAATAGCTCCCATAAAAATGAGAGTTTTAGCTAGGTCTTCAAAAGGGTTCATAAAAGAACCTCCTTTTTTGCCAATTTTTTCATTTTTTTACGCCATTTTTTATCATAACGTTCCTGTTCACTAAAAATGCATCCACAATAAGCTTGCCGGTAAATTTCCAATCTTTTGGCTTCTTCTTGGCCTTCTTCCCAACCCTCACGAAAATCGTAATACAAAAAGGGAATACCAAAGCGAAAAGAAAGATCCTGGGCTATCTCTTTTATAAGCTGGTGCGCCTGATAACGACTGTAAAGAAGGGTGGTAGTAAAGGCATCAAAACCACCTTCTCTGGCTTTTTGGACTACTCTTTCAAGACGCATCAAATAACAGGTTTCACAGCGTCTATTCTCTCGAAAAATAGTTGCCCTCAAAAAATCTCGCAGGCCATATTCTTTCTCATATATTACGGGAAAATTTTTGATCTGTGCTACCTGTTCTAAGGCTTTAAGACGCCTGCGAAATTCCTGATAAGGGTGTATATTGGGATTAAAAAAATAACCTTGGACCTCAAGACCTTCTCTTCGCAAGACTTTTAAAGGATAAAGCGTACAAGGCCCACAACATATATGAAGTAAGACTTTTTCTTTAGGCATCCTTCGTGGTAAATATCTTACAGGTCTTTTTAATTTAAACCAAATAAAGGAGGATTTTTAAAGTAGTAAGGGCATAAGTGCCGTTTAGAGCGATGTTGCTATTGGCAATCTGTGCGGCTTCAAGATAACCTTTGCCTTTAAGGACCAAATATCGGAAGAACTCAAAAATGTGGTTGCTCTTGAAAATATGACTGGGCTGGGCATTAAAAACCTACAAAAAATTTTTAAAATTTTTTGTAAAAAAGATGTTGAAAGGTTGTTGAAATTCTTATTCACAAATTTTCAACAAAACTTTAAACACCGCGTTAATAGGCTATAAAAAGGATTCTAATTTTTTCGACAAACCAACTGAATATATAATTATTCTATAAGTTAATTAAAAAAGGAGATTAAGATGAAGCTCATAGTAGAAAAAGAAAAGCTTCAAAAGGTTCTCTCCAGAGTTCAAGCAATAGCTGATAAAAAGTCCAGTATGGCTATTCTTTCTACCGTTCTTTTGAAGGCTTCTGAAGAAGGAATCGAACTTTCGGCCACAGATCTTGAAATTGGTCTTCGCACCCTTGTTGACGCTGAAGTAGAAAGGCCGGGAGAGTTAGCTGTTCCGGCGCGAAAATTTTATGAAATAGTAAAAGATTTTCCTCTAAGTCACATCCTTTTGGAGGAAGAAAATGGTTGGTTAAAGATTACTGCCACCGGTGACGAAGAAATCTTTTTCCGTTTAGCCTGTTTACCTGCTGAAGATTTTCCCTCTCTTCCAGAAGTTGAAGATGCTGATCTAATCGAATTAGAAGGGGCTCTTCTTACTGAAATGATAAGTAAAACCATCTTTTGTGTTGCTACCGAAGAGACTCGTTTTATCCTTTCAGGCATTTATGTGGAACAACCCGTGGAGGAAAAGGTCTTGCGCTTTGTTGCCACTGATGGTCATCGTCTAGCCTTGATTGACCGTGAAGTCGAAAAAGTTGAAGATTTACGATTAACTCCCGGGGTAATTATTCCCCGTAAGGCCGCGCAAGAAATGAAAAAGATCTCCCAAGAAAATGCTATTGTTCAATTTGGCCTTAAAGACAACCAGGCTATTTTAGCTCTTCCTCATCTGGTTCTTACGGCCCGTCTCATTGACGGCCAATATCCCGATTACCGAGCTGTAATACCCCAAGAAAGAGAAAATCCGATCCGTATCCATCGTAAAAAACTTCTAGAAGCTTTGAAAAGGATTTCGGTTCTTTCAGTAGAAAGGTATCGTCCTGTAACCTTTAATGTCTCTGCTGGGCTCCTTACCTTGGTTTCACAACATCCTGATCTTGGTGAAGGCCGAGAACGCCTTCCTGTCATTTATGAAGGCGATGATTTTGCTCTCAATTTTAATGCCAAGTATCTCATTGATGTCTTGGAAGTGATGGATTCAGAAGAAGTAGAATTTTTCATGCGCAATGAAGATGTCCCTTGTATTATTACAGGTCCTGAAGATCAAGGATTTCTTGGGCTTATAATGCCAATGACGAGTATTTAATTATGGGTGAAAAAAAATACAAAGCATCACAAATCAAAGTTTTAGACGGCTTGGAAGGTGTCCGGGTCCGGCCAGCAATGTATATCGGCTCTACCGGGGTAGAGGGTTTCCATCATCTCCTCTGGGAAGTAGTAGACAATGCTGTTGATGAAGCACTGGCCGGCTACTGCACCGAGATCAAAGTTATCATCCATACAGATAATTCCATTACCGTAGAAGACAATGGTCGTGGCATTCCCATAGATATTCATCCCACCGAAGGGATACCGGCTCTCCAGGTTGTTATGACTAAACTGCATGCTGGCGGAAAATTTGATCATAGTATTTATAAAGTGTCTGGAGGATTACACGGGGTAGGAGTTTCTGTAGTAAATGCCCTTTCCGAGTGGTTAATAGCGGAAGTCCATCGTGATGGAAAGATTTATCGGCAAAGATATGAAAGAGGGCAAGCTGTTACTCCTGTAGAAATAGTTGGTGAAACAAAAAAGACTGGCACCAAAATTACCTTCAAGCCGGATCTAGAAATTTTTGGAGACCAGGAGTTTCAGTATGAAATTATCGAGCATCGTCTCCGAGAGTTAGCTTTTCTTAATCCCAAAGTGAAATTCATTTTGATTGATGAAAGAGCTGGGGCCAGAGAGGAATTTCATTATAAAGGTGGCATTATAGAATTTGTGAAATACCTTAATCGCCGACGCGAGGTTATTAACCCTGAACCAATCTATATTTCAGGCGAAAAAGATTTGGTTCAGGTAGAAGTGTCTCTTCAATATCATCAAGGTTTTAACGAGGTCTGTTTTTCTTACGTTAACAATATTCCTACCCGGGAAGGTGGGACCCATGTGGTGGGTTTTAGAACGGCTTTAACCAAGGCCATCAATCGTTACATTGCTACTCACGATAACCTTCCCAAGGCTTTGAAAATAAAAGTCGAGGGTGACGATGTAAGAGAAGGTCTTACTTCGGTAATTTCTATTCGCATGCCAGAACCTCAATTTGAAGGGCAGACTAAAACCAAACTCGGAAATAGTGAAATCAAACCTTTAGTAGAATCAATAGTTTTTGAAGGGCTTGGGAGGTGGTTTGAAGAGCACCCAAAAGAAATAAAGCAAATCCTTTCAAAAATTGTAGAAGCAGCACGGGCGCGTGAGGCAGCCCGAAGGGCCAGAGAGCTTGTAAGGAAAAAGGGCCAGGCCTTAGACGTAATGATGGCCGGCAAGCTTGCCGAATGCCAGTCTAAGAATCCTGCAGAAAGAGAGCTTTTTATCGTGGAGGGAGATTCTGCAGGTGGTAGCGCCAAACAGGGCAGAGATCGGCGCTTCCAGGCTATTTTGCCTTTGAGAGGCAAGATTTTAAATGTTGAAAAGGCCCGGTTTGATAAAATGATCTCTTCCGAAGAAATAAGACAGCTCGTGGCAGCTTTGGGTACAGGAATCGGGCCCAAAGATTTTGATCCGGATAAGTGTCGTTACTCCAAAATTATCATTATGACAGATGCTGATGTTGATGGAGCCCATATCAGGACCCTTCTTCTTACTTTTTTTTATCGTCAAATGGCTCCCCTCATCGAGCGAGGTTATCTCTATATTGCCCAACCTCCCCTTTACCGGGTCGTTGAAGGAAAAAAAGAGATCTATCTTAAAGATGATCAGGCCCTTGATACCTATCTTTTTGACCGGGCTGTAAAAAATATGGCCTTAGAAATCGACGGTAAACCTTTAACTTCTCAAGAGGCCAAAAATTTCTTGCGTAACCTTTCAGCTTTTGAAGAAGCCCTTCAAGAACTCTTAAGGAAAGGAATATGGCCTGAAGCCGCGATGATTCTTTTACACGCCGGGCTAAAACATGCGGATCAATTTAAAGATCGGTCTTTCTTAGAAAACTTATGTTCTCTTTTCAAAGATAAAGGCTTTAAAACCAGTGTCATAAGACTTAGTCGCACTCGGGACGATGCTTATGAATTTGACGTTACCTCGAAAGAATTTTCTTATCTTTTCTTCACAGTGGGTCCAGAAATTCCCATTTACAGAGAGTATCGCAAGGCCCTTAAAAAGTACGAAAATCTGAAAGTTTATTTGGGAAAAGCTATAAAAGTGGTGGTAAGAGGAGAAGAGAAAAGGCTTGAAAATATAAAAGAACTTTTAGAATTCGTAAGAAACGAAGGCCGAAAAGGTCTTCATATTCAGCGTTACAAAGGACTTGGTGAAATGAATCCCAACCAGCTTTGGGAAACAACTATGAATCCGGAAAAAAGAAGACTATTGAGAGTAGATATAAGTGATGCTTCCGCCGCAGATGAGCTTTTTACTACTCTTATGGGAGAAAAAGTAGAACCCCGCCGAGATTTTATCCAGACTCACGCTCTCGAATACCGCGAATTAGATATTTAAGGGAGGAAAATTATGGAATGTCAGAAAGAGAAAAATCTCAAAAGATGTATTTGCACTTATGAACCTTGCCCTAAAAAGGGCATCTGTTGTGAATGTCTAAAATATCATCTTTCTAGAAGAGAACTCCCCGGCTGTTGTTTTCCACCAGAAGCAGAACGTACTTGGGACCGTTCTTTTGAGCACTTCGCTCGCTTGGTGCAAGAAGGAAAAATTTAACGTCTAAGCAAATATTAGGAGATTGTAATGCTTGTTGTTCCAGCAATTGATCTCAAAGACGGACGCTGTGTAAGGTTGTATCAGGGCGATTACAATAAAGAGACCGTTTATAGTGATGATCCTCTTTCAGTGGCCAAGAATTTTGTTGAAGTTGGAGCGGAACTTATTCATGTAATTGATCTTTCTGGAGCCAAGGAAGGGCAGGCTATACACCGTTATCTGATACGAGAGATTGTTGAGAATATTACCGTGCCCATTGAGGTAGGAGGAGGTATTAGAGATCTTGATACTATTGAGGCCTACCTTTCAGATGGGGTGGAACGAGTTATTCTCGGAACGATAGCTTGCCGGAAGCCTGATCTGGTGAGGGAGGCGTGTCGCCTCTTTCCAGGGCATATCGTGGTTAGCATAGACGTGCGAGGTGATTATGTTGCTGTAGAAGGTTGGACCAAGGAAAGTAGTATTCATTATTTAGAATTAGCAAAACTCTTAGAGGATGCTGGCTTAAGAGCCATTATTTTTACCGATATTACCCGCGATGGTACAGAAGAAGGAATCAATCTTAAGAGGGTTCTTCCCCTTCTTGAGACCGTTTCTCTTCCGGTTTATCTTGCAGGTGGAGTTTCAAGCCTTGAGGATATAAAAAGACTTCTCCCTTTGGAAGAAAAGGGTTTAGAAGGGGTTATTACAGGACGAGCCATTTATACCGGAGCTCTTGATCTTCGCGAGGCTGTCAAGTTAGCCAAAGGTATCAAGTGAAAGAAAAAGATCTTTCCGGGCATCTGGTAGAGTTTGCGGAGCAGGGGCGGGTTCAAACCGCGTATTGTTTAGGGCAAAAAGACCGGCGTTTAAGGGTTCTTTTGCTTTCCGGAAGAGAAGAGTTACTTCCTCGTACTCGTGTTCTTCATATCTCTCAAAGAGTTTACAAGGCCAATCACCGTCAAGAACAGCTTGAAATTCTAAAGACAGCCCATGAACGACGAGAGGAATTAAAGGAAGAGATTATCTTGGAAGATCTTTGGGAGTTGGTAGTTGATGAAGCAGAAGAAATGAGTCCGGAAGAGCTTGCTGAGATCTATTTTGGAAGCGGTATTAATGATGATCACGTAGCAGCTCTCATTAGGGCGGTTCTTGAAGATCGTCTCTATTTTCGTTTTCGAGAAGGCAGAATTCTTATCCATTCTCGCGAGGAAGTTGCCAGACTTAAAGAAGCACGCAAAAGAGAGGCCGAAAAACTTGCTCGTCGGGAGGAAGGAGCAGCTTGGCTTACCGCTTTGTTCGCCCATAAAGAATATCCTGTTAAAGATTCTGTTCGTCACTATTGGTTGAAAGCTCTTAAGGAATATCTTCTCTTTGGAGATGAGGCCCGGAACGCCCGCGAAACAAAAGAACTTCTTAAGAGGGTTGGAGCAGATCGGCCTTCAAAAATTTTTGAAATCCTAGTCCAAGAAGGAATTTTTTCTCCTGACGAAAATCTCGAACTCTTGCGTTTTGATATTAAAGAACATTTTCCAGAAGAGATAGAAAAAGAGGCCGAAGAAATAGTAAAAAGGGGTTTTTCTCGCAGGGGAAGAGAAGATTTGACCTTTCTTTCTCCTATAACCATCGATGGTCCAGAAACAAAAGATTTTGACGATGCTCTTCATTTTGAAAAAAAGGGCTCGAATCTGTTGGTGGGAATTCATATTGCCGATGTGGCAACTTTTGTGCCCCCAGAAAGTCGGCTCTTTCAAGAAGCATTGTCTCGCGGAGCAACTATTTATCTCCCGGATCGGATTATTCCCATGCTTCCACGGCTTATTTGTGAAGAAGCAGCAAGTCTTAAAGAAGGGGCCGAAAGGCCAGCCCTTTCTTTTCTCGTGGAGCTTAGTCCTATAGGAGAAATCCTTTCCTTTCGCCTTGTACGATCGGTTATTAAAGTGGCCCAGCGTCTCGTTTATGAAGAAGCAGACGAATTACTTCAAGGAGACCTTGCCCCTCTTTATCAGTTGGCGGAAATCCTTTTCAAAAGGCGTTTAGAGGCAGGGGCCTTACCGGTTTATCTTCCAGAAATAAATCTCCGGGTAGAAGATGGGCAAATAAGGCTTGAACGTATAGAAATTACAGGATCCCGTTTTTTGGTCTCAGAATTTATGATTTTAGCCAATTATTTAGCGGCCCGGTTTCTTAAAGAAAATCAGGTACCAGCAATTTATCGCAGCCAACCCAAGCCCAAAGAACGCCTCATTTCTGGGGGTGAACAGGATATTTACCTCAATTTTTTGCAATTACGCCAAATGTCTCGGGGAGAAATGCTCCTGACACCGGAATTTCATCATGGATTAGGGCTCCCTTGTTACACAACAGTTACTTCACCTATTAGAAGGGCTGTAGATCTTATTATAGAACATCAGCTCTGTTACTTTTTAGAAAATGGTAGGCCCCTTTTTTCACAGGAAGAGTTAGAGGCCTTTTTGAGAGAACTTTCCCGCTCCCTTGAAGTGGTTACCACGGTGAAAAATCGTTCTTATCGGTATTGGTTATTAAAATATCTTCGCGAATACGCCCGACAACAGCCCTTAGAGGCCCTGGTAGTTGATATTCATCAGCGCAAGGCCAAGGTTTTGCTCCTTGATTATATGATCACAGTGGATGTGCCTCTTCCACCTAGTTTAAGACTTGAGCCTGGAAGCCATCTTAAAATTATTTTAAAGAACATTAACCCCCGCGAAGATACTATACGGGCTTTCTTGGCTCATTAAACTCAAAGATTGCATTTCTTCAAATTGTCGCTGGGAGGCCTCTTGTTTTTCCTTTACGTAAACTGAAATATCGGAATAATTATCAAAAAGAGCTTCAAGAATTAGGGAATCAAGGTGCCTGCGTTGGGCCATACCGGTCATGATACGGTAAATCTCCTTTTGAGATAACTCTTGACGATAAGGACGATTTTCCAGAAGAGCGGTAAAGACATCGGCTACGGCAAGAATTCTTGCCCCGAGGCTTAGATCTCCTGCAGTCAAACGGAAAGGATAACCTGTTCCGTCTAATTTTTCGTGATGAAAAGCGGCCCATTCGGTTACTTGTTCAAAGCCTTCAATAGAATCCAAAATCACGTAAGTATAGTAAGGATGCTTCTTAACAATATCTATTTCTGCAGGGGTTAATTTGCTCGGTTTTTCCAGAACTTCTACCGGAATGGCAAGCTTTCCTAGGTCATGAAGATTTCCGGCAATTTGGATAAGGGTGATTTCTTTTTCTGTGAAACGAAGATATTTGGAAATCATTACCGCCGTAGAAGCTACACCCACCGAATGGGTAGCGGTAAAACGAGAACGAAAGTCTATGATGCGACTAAAAAAACGTGAAAGACGGGCTACACTGTCGATATCAATTTCTACTTTTTCTAGAGGACCACGATTTAAGAGAAGAGAATAAATACGAGGATTAGTAATATCAAACCAAAAGGCCTCTCTTTTGGCCAAATCCTCAAAAAGATCAACTACTTCAGGATGAAAATCTTCTCCTTTTAGATTTTTTACTTTATTTATAATATTTTTAATTTGAGAAAGGATATAAATTTGGCGGTTAATAGAACGTTCTACAAAATCTGCCAAATAAAGTATTTGGGATTCGAATACGTAGGGATCAGTAAGACGGGCCCCTTTTTGGCGCCAAATTTTCCAAGGCAGGTGGTGATAACGTACAATGGGGGCAGCCGGGGCAAGAATCCAAATAGAGGCCAAAAGCTGTTCACCTATAACACAATGACTATCTACCTTCTCTGTTTCAAAACGATGTAGGAGTAATTTTTCTCGAGGGTCGAGGGCTCCGATGTCGTGAAAAAGAGCAGCCATGTAGATATTGCGACAAGTTTCATAAGGCAAAATGGCTTCTTTAGCAAGTTGCCAGGCGATATAAGTGGTTCGCATCTGGTGGAGAGAGATGGCGGGATTGGCAAGATCAATAGCGTCAGACACAGAAAGAAAAAAGTTATTCAGGTTGATACAGGTTTCTCTTAACAT
>Ga0256833_1002469_pt1 | contig 12960 bp, 16 predicted proteins | sample 356284metaG_FD_190535 | JGI IMG/M metagenome (GOLD analysis project Ga0256833, IMG submission 190535) | Hydrothermal vent microbial communities from Mid Atlantic Ridge, Atlantic Ocean - 356-284 | ecosystem: Environmental > Aquatic > Marine > Hydrothermal vents | place: Atlantic Ocean: Mid...
ACATGAGAATCCTTGAAGGGGTTGGGAAGAGAAAGTCGGAGATTTACCCCCTAAGGCTTTTCTTTTTCGAGGGCTATGCATTTGCCTTTCTGCCATTGGTTCACAAGTACGGCATTGGGAACATCCTTTTCGGAAACGAGTACGACGATCCTCGTGGCTACGAGCCCTTCCACGAGATAGAGCACTATAATGCTACCTACGACCAGAGTCAGGACTTCGAGAAGTACATGACCGACTGGTTTAAAAAGCGGGGTCTCGGAATTCGCCAGTGGTCGGCGGTCAGGCCTTTGACCGGCTTAATAGTCGAGAGAATCCTCCACAACCGCTATCCCCATTTGTTCCGCCTCCAGCGTAGCTGTCACTCCGTCCATAAGGAGGGTAATGATTACATCCCCTGCGGAACGTGCTTCAAGTGCAATGGAATCCTCACGTTTCTCCTTGCCAACGGGATAGATCCAGGGCTTATCGGTTATAAGGACTGGCACATCATCACACTTCCCGAGAGACTGAAGAGGGGACTCGTTCGCCTTGACAGGGACGAGCTTGAGCACTCCCTTTACCTCATAAAGCACAACTTCCCTGACTTCATGCTCGACGGGACGCCTCACTGGCACGTTGAGATGATACACTTTGATGAGAAGAGTTCCCACATTGATAACGCTCCCCTCCAGTTCAGAAGCGTGCTCTATTCAATTTTTGAAAAATACACGAAAGGCTATGTCTATTTGATGGGTAGCAGATGGATTAGAATAAGTCACGAGGAGGCTGTGAAGGGTGTTCCGCCGGAAAAAGAGGGAGCTGCCTCCAATTGAAGAGACCGCAAGAAATTTCAGAATTGTTGACGGCGAGTCATATCTTGATGAAATCTTCAAGTACGATATGGAGGTCAGTAGGGGCTTTGTTAAGGAGGGGCTTACTGAGGAAGAATACGCAGAGGCTTATCCCAGGGTGGTTAATAATCTCTTTTCCTTTGGAACTCACAAATTCTTTGTAGCAGTTGACCTTTACAACCGCTACCTTGGACATGTATGGATCCGCGTCACTGAGGACACAGTTGACTTTGTACCAACAGCTTACATCCTCGACATAGAAACTAAAGTTCGGGGAGTTGGAGTAGGCTCAGCACTCCTTAAGCGGGCAGAGGAGTGGGCGAAGAAGGAGGGAGTAAAAAAGATCTCTCTACGTGTTGAAATCGATAATCCCTTCCTTAACTGGTACCTTAAGAGAGGCTATCGCGAGAGAGCTTTAATCCTTGAGAAAGCCTTTGAAAATCTCTCCCAATCTCCAACCACGGGTTGAAAACCTCAGGGTTGGGAAAGTCTTTAATCCGACGGGCCGGTTATATAATCCGATGCTTATCAAAGGGAGGATAATCGGAATCAATGGCTCGTTCCCTTTTACGGCCAGGAAAGAGGGAGAGCGCATTGAGCTCAGGGTCGAGCTTCCAGATGGCCCCTTAGAGTACTCCGTTGAGTGTTCCTGCCTTGAGCCCCTTGAGCTCCTGAGCCTCCTCCTGCCCTCCATCGAGGGTAAGGCAGGTGAGATTCGGTGGGTCTTTGTGGAGGAAGCTGTTGAGGACGGAGGGGCAGGATCAGGAAGGCACTTTGGTGGAAATAAAGAAAAACGTCTTACTGGTTTCTAAAAACCTCTCAGCTGAGGGCATGGGCATTGTTCCCAATGGAAAATTGAAAGAGAACCTTACGGTTCTTCCCTGAAAAGCCTCTTCAGGTTCCTCTCAAATGGCGGGTAAACAACGCCTCTCTCAGTTATTATTCCCGTCAGATACTTGTGCGGCGTAACGTCGAAGGCCGGGTTGTAGACGTCAACCTCCGGCGCAATTCTGCATCCGCCGCACGTCAGAACCTCCTCCTCGCTGCGCTCTTCAATCGGTATCTCCTTCCCGCTCTTCAGGCTCATGTCTATCGTCGACAGCGGTGCGACAGTGAAGAACGGAATTCCATGCTCCTTTGCGAGGACAGCCAGGGTGTATGTCCCGATTTTGTTTGCAAAATCGCCGTTCGCTACAATCCTGTCCGCTCCAACTATTATGGCATCAACCTTTCCCTGTTGCATTACAAAGCCGGCCATGTTGTCAGCTATTAACTTCAGCGGGATTCCATCATAGTGATACTCCCATGCGCTCAATCTTGCCCCTTGAAGAACCGGCCTCGTCTCGTCCACCCAGAGAAGCCTGAGCTTTCCCTCCCTGTGCATGACCCTCAGAACAGCGCCCACGGTTCCGAGATGAACTGTTGCCAAACTGCCAGCGTTGCAGTGGGTTAGGATATTCCCTTCCGGCAGGATTTCAGCTCCAATGTGCCCCATCCTCAGGTTTGCCTCAACATCTTCATCCGCTATTTTTTGGGCTTCGGCGACGATGAGTTTCCTAATCTCATCGATGGGACTCTCAAGGTTCTCCTCCACAAGCCTTTTGATTCTGCTGAGAGCCCAGAAGAGGTTGACCGCTGTTGGACGGGTGTTTTTCAGAATCTCGTATGCTCTGTAAAAACCGTCAAGGAATTCCTCCCTGCTCCCTGCCCCTGAAGTTTCAGCATACAGGGCCAGCCCGAAGGCTGCGGCTGCCCCGATGGCAGGGGCACCGCGCACCTGCATCGTCTTTATCGCCCGTGCAACTTCCTCCACTGTTTTCAGTCCGATGATCTTAAACTCCCGGGGAATCAGCCTCTGGTCAATCAGATAAACCCTTTGCTCCCTGTACTCCACGCTCCTCGGAAGCCTGGTGAGGTCTTCAGGTCTGTACTTCATGAGCACCACCCTAAAGGCTTTATCTCCAAAGTTTAAAAATTCAATTGGTGGTTCGGGTTGGTAAGGTTAAACGATTTTAACAGTAATCTTAATCCCGACGATGAACAGGCAGTTTTTGAGCGTACTGTTGTCCGGCAACAGCATGATGTTATGAGAATCTTCATCACGGGCAAGCCGGGAGCCGGTAAAACAACACTCATCCTTGGGACGGTTGAAGAGCTGAAGAAGAGGGGATACAGGATCGGCGGGATGGTAACCCGGGAAGTGAGGGAAAGGGGAAAAAGGGTGGGATTTAAAATTAAGGCGTTGGACACCGGGGAGGAAGGGATTCTGGCCTGGGTGGGAGAGGGGCATCCGAAGGTGGGCAGGTATGCTGTTAATCTCCATGACCTTGAGAAGGTCGGTGTTGGGGCTATAAGGCGGGCAATAGGGGAGGCGGATCTGGTAGCCATAGACGAAATCGGAGCAATGGAGTTTAAAAGCAGGGAGTTCAAAAACGCCGTTGAGGAAGCAGTAAACAGCGGAAAACCCCTGCTGGCGGTGCTGTACAGAAGATGGGTGGATAAATTCCGGGGGAGAGGCAGAATCTACACACTGAGCCATGAGAACAGGGAGGCGGTTCGGAAAGAGATCATGGAGATGCTCTCAGAGGCATTGAAAGGGGATATCTAACCTGAGGAAGAGTAAATAACATGGAACAAAATCACTGCCCGCTTATGAGGTCCTTGCAGTTTTCACAGACCCATCTCTCGGCTCCTTCATGTATGACCCTGTACAGTGGTCCGTACTGCCCGCAGAGCTCGCAGATCCCATAGACCTCTGTCTCAGGCTCTTCCTCTGCTTCTTCCGTGTTATATGTGTTAAGGGCTGCCAGCAGATCCGCCGCGGTTACAAATCCTATCGGCCTTCCAAGCCTCGTGACCAGAAGTCTCCTTATCCCCTTGTCCATCATTTTATCAATTGCATCCTGAACCTCATAGTCGTCCTCAATTGTTATCGGGTTCTCTGTCATAACCTCGGCGACCCTGACGCTCTTCGGATCCTTCTCTTTTGCGACGACCTTGTTCAGTATGTCCCTGTCCGTTATTATCCCAACAATCTCGTCATTTTCAACAACAACAGCACTGCCCACCTTGTTTTTTGCCAAAATCCTTGCCACCTTATGGATGGTATCCCCCGGATGCACGATAACGGCCTTCCTCTTTACCACTTGTCCCACAGTAACTCTTGGAACCATTGATATCCCTCCTGTCAATGGAGGATTTGGGAGAGAACTTAAAAATGTTTTGGGATTCATGGGTATGTGGATAACATTATGGCTTTCGTCTGTTGAAGTAGTAACCGAGCAGCAGAAAGACCGCGATGAAGGCTCCAAAGGCGGCTATGTATGGAAGGTATGGATGGGAAGGAACCTCCACGGGATGGGCTGAAGTTGTGGTGGTATTTGCTGCACTCTTTGTCATGACAAACAGTTTTGATGCATTTGACGATGTTTCAGGGGCCATGGTGTTATTGACTGCCGCAACTGCAGGTTTCACGATGCGGCTCGTGAGTTTATACACGCCGAAGGCTATAAGGCCGGCCACGGTCAGGCTTATGACCTGAATCTTTTCAAATGTCCGGAGGAACTTCTTTCTGGCCTGCGGTTTTCCGGGCAGGAGAAGAATTGGCTTCGGGGATGCCCTGTAGAGTTTGACCTCCTGCAGCCGCTTTCCATACTTCTTCCCGGCGATCTCAACGAGGCCAACCCTGCTCATCTTGTCTATATGGTACGAAACTGTGGAAATGGGCATATTCAACCTTGAGGCGATTTCGCTGATTGAAAGTTCCTCATCCTGAAGAAGCTGAAGGATGGCAAGGGCTTTGTCATTCAGCAGAATCTGAGCAAGCTCCCTGGCTTTATCATCACTGGCATGTATTGTCTCAAACTTCAAAAAGCTCCCACCTGAAAAGGTTTGAGTGAAGAGGATATTAACTTTTCTATCACTCCAGAACGGGTTGTAGTGTAAGCCGGAGCAGCATGGCGTAAAGTGATGAAAAGGAAAGAAAAGCTAAACTCATGGCTTCTCCATGATGATCTCAATTGTTGAGGTGTTAGCTGTTCTGCCGTCGGCTGTTGGGAGCTCCTCTGTGCCGATCTTGATCTCCTTGACCCTGACCTCTGGGAGGAATCTGTTCCTGACGATCTCTGCAACATCAACGGCTCTGCTAATGGCCCTTCCTCTGGCCTTGACGCTAACTTCCTTAGCGCCCTCGTTGAACTGTGTTATCACGGCGAGGACATAGTTCATAACAGGCTTCTTTCCTATGTAGACAACATGCTCCTCTGCCATCTTTGGCACCTCCGGAATTTTGTCGTAACATTCTCAGGAGATTAGGTTAAATACTTTTCGCTGACCTCCTCCCCTTTGAGGGGGAGGTTTGAGGGGTTTCATTTAGACCCACTAAAAAGTGGGTTTTCAACCCCTCTGGCCCGGCCTTCGGCCGGTTACCCCTACCTGCCGATAAGGCCGGAAGGCTCGGGGTTATGGTTTTCAGTTTTCGCAAAATGTTAAACGCTCCAACTAAATCAGCATTCATGATAAGCCCTGTCGCGGGACACTTAAATAATCCACGAAGGAAGCGAGCCCCATCGTGGGGCTTCCCGCAGACGGGGCAAAGCTTTGAAGTAAAAGCCTCATTCACGACCACAACACGAATACCATACTCTTCAGCAACTTCCTTTAAACGCTTGATGACGTAATTAAACCGCCAGACGTGGGAGAGGAGGAAATTCTGCTTTTTGCCCTTATTAGAGTTCCTTGCTATTCCCTTTGGATAACCAATCACAATCTTAGAAACTCCGAGCTCGTAGAGTTTTCTAATCGTCTGCCTTACCGTAGTGTTGATGTAATGCCTTGCTTGGAGTTTGGCTTTAGCGTGCATTCCCTTAAGCTTCCTGCTCTTTTTACAGCCTGACTTGTTGAGTTTTGACTGGTAACCGGCAATCCTCTTTTGCCAGTAAAAATCAATACTCTTCAGCGGTCTTCCATTCACGAGAAAGCTTTTCCCGTTTTCAACGTAGACTGCCATTAAATTATTCACGCCCAAGTCAATCCCCGCTGAAAGGCTTCCCTTTGGGGTTCTTGGAACACTTGTCCACTCTTCATCATCAAGTTTTTCCTTAACTGTAAGGCTAATGTGGGCATACCATTTGTGTTTAACTTCATCATAAGTTATTTCTAACCGCCCCTGCTTGCCCTTTAAGTGTATTCTCCCCTTGAATTGAACTTCCAAGCGTTTGAACTTTCCGAGACCTTTGAGAATAAGTTTGTTTCCGTTAATCTTGTATTGGTCTTTCCTGAGGACGATTAAGGGTCTTCTCTCCCCGTTTTCTTTGAGATAGTTCGGCGGTTTTAGCTTGAACCATTCTGGCAGTTCACCATTCCGCTTTTTTCTGAGGAGGGAGAAGAACGAACGCCAGGCTTCAGCGTTTTTCCTCGTTATTTGTTGAACCGTTGCCGAACCGATTTCCTTCTTAAACTCTTCATAAACCCTCTTTTCAGTCTTGTTGAAGTCCACGATTTTGTCTTGGAAGTATTGTTGTCTCCTTAGATAATTCACCCTATTCCAGACTTTGGCTCCAGCGTCGGCTAACTCGGAGAGAATTTTCTCCTGCTCTTTGGAGGGTTGGAGTTTAACCGTTACTGAACGCTTCATTTCAATTAATAGTATAATTATTAAGCTTTAAAAAAGTATCGCTTTCCTGCCAAACCATCCCAAATGTGGACGAGTAGTGCATTTACCTGTCAAAGCAAAAAGCTTTAAGCAGGAGAATTATCATTCACATGGTGATATCATGGCCGTTCACCCCATCGATTACCGCTACGGAAGCGAGGAAATGAGGCGCATCTGGGACGAGGAGAATAAGCTCCAAAAGCTCCTCGACGTTGAGGCGGCTTTAGCCAGGGCACATGCGAGGGTGGGGAATATTCCGGAGGAAAGTGCAAGGGTAATAAGCGAAAAAGCCAGCACCGGATATGTAAAGGTTGAGCGCGTTAAGGAGATAGAAAATGAGATCCACCACGACATAATGGCCGTCGTTAAAGCGCTAACTGAGGTCTGCGGAGAGCACGGCAAGTACGTTCACCTTGGGGCGACTTCCAACGATATAATTGACACCGCAAACGCCTTGCTCATAAAGGAGTCCCTCGAAATCATACTCGAAGATTTAAGGGAGCTCCGCTCGCTCCTGAAAGACCTCGCAAAAGAGCACAAGTACACCGTCTGCATTGGGAGAACCCATGGGCAGCATGCCGTCCCCACAACCTACGGGATGAAGTTCGCCATATGGCTCGATGAGATTCAAAGGCACATAGACAGGATTGAAGAGGCCAAAAATAGAATCCTCGTCGGCCAGATGAGCGGCGCCGTTGGGACGATGGCATCTTTCGGTGAAAAAGGCCTTGAAATACAGCGCCTTGTAATGGAGGACCTCGGCCTGAAGCCTGCGAGAATCAGCAACCAGCTCATCCAGAGGGATGTTTATGCGGAGTTAATGGCAATCCTGGCTTTAATAGCATCAACGCTCGACAAAATTGGCCTTGAAATAAGGAACCTCCAGAGGACGGAGATTCTGGAGATTGGCGAACCCTTTGGAAAGAAGCAGGTGGGCTCATCAACGATGCCCCACAAGAGGAACCCCATAAGGACGGAGAAGATATGCGGCCTCGCCAGGGTTATCTACTCAAATGTAATGCCCGCCCTGTTAAACAACCCCCTGTGGCACGAGCGCGATCTGACAAACTCCTCCGTCGAGAGGGTTATCCTCCCCGAGAGCTTTGTCCTCCTCGATGAAATGCTCAAAAACATGAAAAAAGTCCTCAGCGGCCTCGACTTCTTCCCGGAGAATATTAAGCGCAACCTCTACATGACCAACAATCTCATCATGGCGGAACCTCTAATGCTCAGGCTCACGGAGAGGGGCATGGGGAGGCAGAAGGCCCATGAACTGGTCAGACAGCTGGCTATGAAAGCTTTTAAGGAAAAGAGGGACCTGATAGAGGTGGCCAGGGAGAATAATGATGTCAGAAAGTTTCTGGATGAGGGGGATCTGGAGAGCCTGAAGCCGGAGAACTACATCGGACTGGCACCCCAGATAGTTGAAAACGTAATCGCCTGGATAGAGGAGAATGAGCGGAAAGAAGTGTTGTGAGGCTCTTATCTTTTATTCTATGTCCCTAAAATTCTTTTTCATATCCTGGTCTTGCAGTGCACACTGACTCTCAAAATTTTCGGTGAATCTTAACTTTTATAAATAGTAATAATTAATACATTGAATTATATGTTAATCCTTATTTTAAATGAAATTTTATATTTGGTTATGATAACAAATATGATAAATTACTATAAAAAATATTACTTTTTTCCATTTTTTGACTATTTTAAAATGTAATATTGAAACAATGTTATAATATTGCGAGAGGTGACCGGCACTTCACATCACATGCAGGTTATCCTAAAATTCATGAAAATCCATAAGTTCGCCATGAGATCCGGGCTTCATGAACCAAAAATTGATTACGATTTACAGTGGTGTTAATTCCCGCCATCCCATTCCTTGGAAGCACCGGCTGATGCTCACGCAGGAGTCCAAGCTGAGTTGGACAGGATTAGTAGGGTGAGGAGGTTTCCATCCAGCTCGATGTTCTCAGCTACGCTCCGGCGCACGTGACTTTTGTACTTCACTGTTTGCCTCTCGTTTGGTGTTCTTTTTTGTGCAGTTAAATTGGATATAAGGTACATTATATCCAATTTTCATGAACACAAATAAACATTAAAAGGGCTGTTTCATGAGTCCGGCAGGCGAGTTTGGGTTCTTGTTTCCTGCAATTCTTTAATATATGCCTCAAGGATTATTTTTGAGCGGGTGAGCAGTCTCCGGTATGTGAGTTTTAAAGCTTGAATGGGTTTTCCGTCCCTCGAAAGCCGCCCTATCCTAAAAATCTGTTGGGGGTAGTGAACTCTTTGGGGCGTTTAGTATAATGCCGCTATACTAAAAAAGACAGTCCAAAACTCGGTGAGAGATAACCGACGTATACCAAAGACGTATGGGGGGCGTATCTTAGCCCTTTCCTATCTTTCTTTCCATAACACCTCATACGCCAGTTGTATCCTTTTTGGCTCTGAGTTACATCTGTCAGTCGTAAATTTTTTGGATTTTTTACTAACATTCATTAATTTAGAATATATTTTCTATAATTGAAATTAAAAACCTCAATAACATTGTTTATAATAGATTTGTAAAAAAACGTATTTTTATTATGATTAATTCTAGACAAAATATATCTCTTACTAAACGTAATAATTCACCGAAATTTTTGAGAGATAGAAGGGATAAGAGATTAGGACAGCCTAAAATAAAGAAAGAGAAAGAGGCGGGAGAAATTGGGAAATACTCTGCGGAAAACGGTTTGTTTGGAAAAATGCTCAATTATGGTTCTTCTTCACCCGATACCTCTGGGACCTCATTTCCCTGGGCCAGGATTATAAGCTCCCTTCCCTCAACCAGCATCTGAGCAACCTTTTTTCTTGCTGATGTGAGTGCCCTCCAAACAGTCCCCCTTGAGACCCCCATTCTGTTTCCTGCCTCTTCCTGGGTTAGCCCCTCATGGTCAACCAGTCTGAGAGCCTCAAACTCCTCATATGTCATGAATATTGGCGGTTTTGGCTGTCCGATGGATGGGAGGGCGGGATAGAAGTGTCTGACCTGAGGTATAAACCCTATCATGCGCATCTTCCGCCTTCTGCCCCTTCCTCTACCTCTTCCCATTGCCCATGGCATTTTAATCCCGTTTGAGGTTGGAGAGAAGGGTTTATAGGGATTTCCCCTGTAGCATCTGCATGAGGGATATCTGATGGAGAGCAAATCCCAAAAATTTGTGTGCCCCTTCTGTGGATACAGGGCGGGAAGTCTGGAGGAGCTGAAGAGGCACATACTTGAGAGGCACACCCTCAACAGAGAGGATGTTAGGGGGATCACTAGGGGCGGATTTAGGCGTTGAGAGTTGATGTTGGGATGCTTGGCTTTAAGCGCTCACGGAAACAACCCCAACTCCGGAGCACCAGAAAAGGTTAATAACCCTCGGAGAAACCTTTCAATGGTGGGAAAAATGGGGTTTAAAGTCACTGAGAGGAAGATAGGATGGCATAAGGACTTTGACAGCTCGCATTTTTTGGTTCTCCCCTACGAGAGCAAGTGCCTCCGCATTCACGGGCACACCTACAACGTCGATGTGGAAATATGGGGGGAGCTCAACGAGAACGGCATGATTTTTGACTTCAATCACCTGAGCAGTCTTGTGAAGCTCCTCGACCACAGGATTCTCGTGAGCGAAGGATGGGTGAAGGAGAGGCGGAAGGACAGGGTTATAATCGAGAGGAATGATAAGCACATAGAGCTCCCCGAGAGCGAGGTGGTGCTCCTCAACAAGCCCAATGTCACCGCCGAGTACATAGCGGAGTGGTTTGCAGAAAGGGTGGCTGAGAAAGCAGGGAGCAATGTAAAGCGCATAAGGGTCAAAGTGTGGGAGGACCCGAGGAGCTACGCGGAGATAACCCTTGAGGGCGCCTCTTCAATCAATACTTAACGTTTCTATTTTCGCCGAAACCGATAAATAGATGGACGTCGAATTGTGGTTGAGGTGTTTTTATGAAGTGGGTGACGCGAGAGCACGTCCACGTTGACAGGGTTGCCTGTCCGTGGCTTATAAAGCGTTTTATTGACCCGGAGGCGGAGTTCGTTTTCGTGCCCCGCAATACGGACCCCTCGACCATAACAGAGGGTATACCCTTTGACTTTAAGGGCGTTGAGCTCGGACACCACGACGGGAAATGCTCCTTCGATGCTTTCGTTGAGAAGTATAACATAACTGATCCCGCGGTTTTGAAAATTGCCGAGATTGTGAGGGAAGCGGATACACATGTGGAGAATCCCCAGCCCCTCGCCGTAGCGCTGGATATACTCGCGCGGGGCTACCGCATGATATGCGAGGACGACTACGAAACGCTTGAGAAGGAGTTCTACCTCTACGATGCCATGTATGCCTATTTCAAGAAGCTGGCGGAGGAGGGGAAGCTTTAGCACTCCCTCTCTCCTTTTCCTTTTTCTGTGTGCTGTTCATGCAGGGCATTCAGGCTTTTTTCGGCTCTCTCCTTCAGCATTGTGAAGTATTCCTCCCCAAATGTTTCCTCGGCCTCAATGGCGAGTTTGCGGGCCTCCTCCAGATATACAATTCCGAGCCCTCTGAGGGCTATTCTCTCGGCTATCTCGACTATATAGCCCGTGAAGGAATGCAGCAACTTCATATAATCTTTCTCGAAACCATGTTCCTTGAGCCATCCTTTGAGTGTTAAAAACAGCTTAAATGCCGGAATCTCGGTGCTTTCATCCTCAAAACGGCGGTAGCGTATGAGGAGGTACTGGAGCACGGAGATCAGGAATCTGCCGACCAGCGCCCTATCCCCCGCAAACTCCGCGAATTCGCTTAAACCTCTTTTTCCGCTCTCCTTAAATGCTTTCAGGAGTTCGATGTGTGGCGTATTGTATGCGGAAAAGTCCACCCCTTCAAGCTCCTGAATTTCTGGCAGCACATTAATCAGGAGTTCATTCATCCGTGGCATTCCCTCACCCAAAGAATTAAATTCACCTGTGCTTATTAGCTTTGAGGTGATAGCATGAAGGTTTCAAAGGGCAGGTCGTTTCTCTTCAGGATCCCGGAGGATGAGGAGTTCGGGGCGTTCATAAACGGGTTTGCGAAGAGGCACAATGTTCTCATCGGAACAGTTACTGCGATCGGAACACTCCGAAATCCCAAGATAGGCTATTTTGATGAGGAATCAGGACGGTATAGGGTCATGGAGCTTTCCGGAACATACGAACTGGTGTCCCTCACCGGAAATATCAGCATCAAGGACGGAGAACCCCTCGCCCACATACATGTGGCCCTTGGAGATTCTGATGGAAGGCTCTGGGGCGGTCATCTAATTGAGGGCGAGGTTTTTGTTGCTGAGGTCTTTGTTCAGGAGCTGCTCGGCGAAATTCTTGAGCGGAAGCCTCAAAAGAACGGACTGGCCCTCTGGGATGCGGAGGGTCTTTGAACAGCATAAAATGGAGAAAGGCAGCGGGAATTCAAAGGCGGGCTATGGCTTCCACTTCAATTCTTACATCTTTTGGAAGCCTTGAGACCTCAACAGCGGCCCTCGCCGGTTTGGAGCTGCCAAAATACTCCGCATAAACCTCGTTCATGGCACTGAAGTCGTTCATATCTTTCAGATATACGGTGACCTTTACAACATTATCCAGACCAGCGCCTGCAGCCTCAAGAATTGCCCTGATGTTCTCCAGCACCTGCCTCGTCTGGGCTTTTATGCCGCCCTCAACCAGATTCCCGTCTCTGTCCACCGGAATCTGCCCCGAGATAAACAGAAACTCTCCAGCCTTTATCGCCTGGCTGTAGGGGCCTATCGGCCTCGGTGCTTTATCCGTAAAAACTGCTTCTTTCATATGCTTCACCATCATGCAGTTGACCTCAACCTTCAATAATCTTTCCCGGGAGTTTAATCCAGTGGTATTTTACCGTTTCGATAGATTTATAAACGAAGCGTCCAACGTTGAAACATGCTCGGGAGATACAGCAGGGATGCCAAGATACTGATAGCCGCAAATGCTCTCGGCCAGCTCTTCCTTCAGTTCTCAGGCTTCATAATGCCCTTCTACCTTCGGGTGCTGGGTTATAAAATGAGTGATATGGGGGCTTTCTTTTCGATACAGACCTTTGTTGGGGGTCTGTTCTTTCTCATCGCAGGCCAGATTTCGCTCAAACTGGGGTACAGGAAGGCCCTCCTTCTAAGCGCTTTCCTCGGTCTGATGGGACGGCTTCTCCAGGTTCTGGCCATCAACCCGTACGTCCTTGCCCTTGGATTCTTCCTCGTCGGAGCCAATATGGGGCTGAGGCAGCCCAACTTCTCGGCCCTGCTCAGTGAGGAGGTCGGGGATGAGCTCAGGCATCATGCGTTCTCCATAAGCTTCGGGCTGGGCACGATATTCAATGCCCTCGGTGTTCTTGTGGCGGGGTTTGCACCTCACTTCCTTACATCCACCTTCGGGATCGGTGAGGGGCTGGCCTACAGGCTCGTGATTTCACTTGCTCTCCT
>Ga0256833_1002470_pt1 | contig 12959 bp, 11 predicted proteins | sample 356284metaG_FD_190535 | JGI IMG/M metagenome (GOLD analysis project Ga0256833, IMG submission 190535) | Hydrothermal vent microbial communities from Mid Atlantic Ridge, Atlantic Ocean - 356-284 | ecosystem: Environmental > Aquatic > Marine > Hydrothermal vents | place: Atlantic Ocean: Mid...
TATGACCGATCCGTCCAGGTCTCCGCCTTTTTTGACCGTATTTGTCTGCACCATCGAGTCGTACTGCTCGTAAACCCAACTTTTGTCTACGACCTCTATGGAGCTTACTATCTTTTCGAAAGCATCTTGGTTTGAAGGGAGGGTGAAATCTTCGAGCTTTATGGAAGAAATTTTGTCAAGATATTCCGGCCTTTTCACCGGTCTGTCAAGTACCGGAGCCTCTTCACTTACCGGATCTACCGGGACTTCCGCCACCTTCTCGCCGTGCCAGTAGAGCTCCATCAAGCCGGTGTCGGTAACTTCGCCTATGACGGCACAGTCAAGCTCCCACTTCTTGAAGATCTCCATTATCCTCTCTTCCGTTCCTTTGCGGGCGCATATGAGCATCCTCTCCTGCGATTCGCTGAGCATAAGTTCGTAGGGAGTCATACCCTCCTCTCTCATAGGAACCTTGTCAAGATCCATCCTCATACCGCTGCCGCTTCTTCCCGCCATCTCAAAAGAGCTCGACGTAAGTCCGGCCGCTCCCATATCCTGAATACCCACGACATAGTCTGTTTTGAAAAGCTCCAGGCACGCTTCAAGAAGCAGCTTTTCGGTAAAAGGGTCGCCAACCTGTACGGTTGGTCTGAGAGATTTCGACTCTTCGGTGAAGCTGTCGGAGCTCATTACCGCACCGCCGAGACCGTCACGACCCGTTTTGGAGCCTACATATATGACCGGATTTCCTACGCCTTCGGCTTTTCCGTAAAAAATCTCATCCGCTTTGGCGATTCCAAGAGTGAAAGCGTTTACAAGAATGTTTCCGTTGTAGCTATCGTCAAAGAAGGTCTCACCGCCGATTGTCGGAACCCCCATACAGTTTCCGTAACCGCCTATACCCGCAACGACTCCTCTTACCAGATGTCTCTGGTATGCGGCACTCTCGTCATCTCCCCTTACACGCCCGAAACGCAGAGCGTTCAGGTTTGCAACCGGTCTTGCACCCATCGTAAAGACATCGCGTAAAATGCCCCCTACTCCGGTAGCTGCACCTTGGTACGGCTCTATGAAGCTTGGGTGGTTGTGGCTCTCCATCTTAAAAACTGCCGCATACCCGTCACCTATGTCGATGACTCCCGCATTCTCTCCCGGCCCCTGAATGACCCAAGGGGCTTCGGTAGGAAAGCCGCGTAGATACTTTTTACTCGATTTGTAGCTGCAGTGCTCGCTCCACATTGCGCTGAATATTCCGATCTCGACAAGGTTGGGCAGACGCCCGAGTATCCTCTTTATATGTTCGAAATCCTCTTCGGTTAGTTTATGCGCCTTCAAAATTTCGGCTAAATCTTGCTGCATTTAGAACCCTTGGCTTTTAAAATGATGGCTATTATAGAAAAAATGGGCTAAAAAGGAGGTAAACCGCCTACTTGAGTTAGAAAACTTGCACATTCTGCATAATTAGGCTATACTGCTCTCCAGAAAGATGATTTAGATTCTCGTCTTTGTGTTTTATTCTTCTTTTAGACCCTGCGTTAGAGAGTGATAATCCCCAAAAGAGAGCAGCTAACATACTTTTCGACCGCTCCGCAAGGAGTAATTTCAACACATAAAGGCAATGCAATGGCAGATGTTATCAACGGAACAGTAAAATGGTTCAACAGCGAAAAAGGCTACGGCTTCATTCAACCGGAAGATGGAAGCAAAGATGTATTCGTACACTTCAGACAGATCAACAACCCAGGTTTCGGCAGAGTTTCACTCGATGAAGGACAGAGAGTCACTTTCACTATAGGTCAAGGCGAAAAAGGCCCGCAGGCTGAAAACGTAACACCTCTATAATATTAAGTCGAGCGGGGTAGAAACCTGCCCCGCTTGAAGCTACTAAATCTCCGCAGTGGCGGGACACGCCTCTTTCTCAAGCTCTTTTTGAGCACACAACTTATCGGTATAGAAACTTCCAAACGGTACAAGCGACGCTATGAAAAATATAAGTGCCTCTTTTTTGCTGAATGGAACCGTAGCCGAAGCCATAACTAGCTGATACACGAAAGCTATGAACAACAATCCGTGAGCCATACCGAATATCTTTGTCGCTATCGCATAGCCGAATATATATTTTAGCGGCATAGCCACAAAGAGAAGCAGCAAAAACGAGTACCCCTCGATCTTGTTTATCAATCGAAACTTTTTCATTTCGGACATCTTTTCTCCTTTTTAACGTAGATTATATCAGTAGCGGCTTGGCACCATTTTAAAGTGTAGTTAGAAAGATATATGTTAAGGATTTTCGAAGCTCGAACTCTTCGGCTCGACCCGGTTCAAAAGAAAGAGACCCATCAATGATGATAGCGCGGTAACGACGAAAAAGAGAAAAGAGAATGTAACGCCAAGAGTCGGATCGACCCCCAAGAAATTCAACCCATACAAAAATGTAAGCTCACGCACCCCGACTCCGCCAATTGTCAGAGGAAGGACCGCTACGACACTCGAGATGAGAAAGAGCGTAAGGTACTCGAGCTCCATATTATCTATCGCCAAACTTCTAAGTATCATCCACGCGCAAAGAAGCTGCAGCAACTGAACTGCAAGCCCCCAAACCATAGTGGAGCCAAAAACCGGAAGAAATCTTTTAAAAAGATACTTCGTAGCCAGGTATGAAACTGGAAAAACTGCAAAAGCGAAAAAGAGAAAGAGGTATGAAGATCCCTTGTAGATTGTGGAGTAGTCACTGAAGGAAAAGAGAATGCACCCATATAGAATAAGTGCGGCAAGACCGCTTAATCTGTCAAGAAGGACAGCTTGCAAAAGCGGTTTGACACCGCTTTTGAAATGTTTGTTGAGAAGATAGACCTTGTAGCCGTCGCCCCCGATGCCTCCGGGGAGAAAGAGGTTGTAGAACATTCCGACATAATATAGTGCAAGATTGTACGCCTCTGTAAGCTTGAGTCCAATGGCACGAAAATAGATGTTGAGCCTGTAAGCGCTTGCAATTTTGGAGAGATTGAAAAATAAAAATGCTAAAAAGAGCCATAGCGGGTCGGCCAGACTCAAAGCCTCGCCCACCTTCTCAATCTCTATCTTGTGTAGAACGAACCATAGGGCCGCTATCGTAAAGAGAATTTTCAGTAGAAGCTTGAACTTTTTTTTCATAAACTGCAAAAAGCTGTATCAGAAGAGTCCGATACCGCTTTCACTCTCTCTTCTATTCACCGTTAGCTTTGCCTACGTAAATCTCTTTTATCGTATAGGGCTTCTTGTTTTGGGATTCAAAGTATGTACGCATGATAAGTTCGGCTATGAATCCTGTCGTAATAAGCTGAATACCTCCAAGGGTCAACAAAAGACCTAGCGTCAAAAGAGGTCTATGCCCGATACTCTCACCAAAGATTTTCAAGACAAACATATACGCATCTATCAACAATCCGGCACCGAGCATCGGCACACCCAGCGTTCCGAAAAGATGCATCGGTTTGGTCTGGTACTTTTGCATAAAGAGCATCAGAAGAAGGTCGCTTATGACTTTGAAGGTTCTTCCGAGCCCATACTTGCTCTCTCCATGAATTCGAGGGTGGTGACGGACATCCACTTCCGTGATCTTCGCTCCGTACATTTTGGCGAGCACCGGAATGAAACGGTGAAGCTCTCCGTAAAGACCCAGGTTTTTGGCTACCTCATTTTTGAAAACTTTCAACGTACACCCGTAATCGTGAAGATAGACACCCGTCGTTTTTCTTATTATTGCGTTTGCTATTTTACTCGGAATCTTTCTTAAAAAAATTCCATCCTGCCTCTTGGCGCGCCTTCCAGCCACCACATCCCATCCGCCGCTCTCGAGCTTCGCTATCATCATCGGGATATCTGCAGGGTCGTTTTGCAGGTCGCCGTCGAGTGTCGCTATGAGCTCACCTTTAGCTTCGTCTATCCCTGCAGCCATTGCGGTAGTTTGACCGAAATTTCGGTTGAAGACTATGATCTTCGTCCTTTCGTCCGCATACTTTTTCATAAGCTCGACGGTTTTGTCGGTCGAGCCGTCATCTACAAGAATCAGTTCATAATCTATTCCGTGAAGAGCTTTTCTTACTGCCTCAAAGAGCGGTTTTACATTATCTTCTTCGTTCATCATCGGTATGACAACGGAGAGTTTCATCTTTTTCCTTTTTTAATGGAGTCTATTCTTACCAGCACGATACCGTACTTTTTAAATATAGGTTGGTACGAGGCAACCTCTTTCAGTTTAGTGGTTTTTGTTAAAACGATTTCACCCGGTTTCGGAGCTCGCCTGGGTACGATTTTCTCCGAGTATACCATAAAACTGGGAACGTTTATCCCCCACATAACCACATCTAACCGATGTTTTTTGGCAAAAAGGGCAGCCTCTTTGATCGGTTGCTGAACAAGTGCGGCATATGTTGGAAGAATGGTGCCGTTGACCAAAAGAAGCGTTACCGCCCCCGTCACCGCCGCTTTTGCAAGATTTCCCTCTATCATTCTCCATGCAACAGCCAAAGCCGCAAGAAGAAGCGCTATCTCCATCTTGTAACGCCAACCAAACAGCGCGCCGCTCTCCTCAATGAGTGCTTTAGCGTACGGATCTTTGACCGACGGCAGCAAAGCGTTCGCGATCTCGGGCAAAAATATCAAAACAGCCATCAAAAGAGCTGGAGGCACCACTATCCAGAGGGGAGATTTTATCTTTTCAAACTGTAAAGCCATAATGATAAAAAGAGGCGTATAGCCGTAGATGACATAGTGGGGAAGTTTTGTCCCGGAAAATGAGAAAAATATGAAAACGAAGCCGAACCAGAGCACCAGAAAAAGAGTCGTTTCATCCTCTATCCACCTCTTCATACGCCCAAGAGTCGCCAAAAGGACCCCTGTAAAGGGCATAAGCCCCACAAGAAGAACGGGAATATAGTAGAAAAACGAGCCGCTGTGCCCCTCGAAAGATGTTTCAAAACGGGAGATGTTATGTTTTAGAAAAAAACCCTCTATAAACTTCATCCCCTGGTCCATATACTCAAGAATATACCAAGGTAACGCCACAGCAAGAAATATAGCTATACCTATAGGGTTGAAAATCGCCTTGAGCCAGCTTTTGATATCTCTTTTAAGAGCGAAATAGAGGAGAGTGACCGCTACGGGTATCATAACGGCAACCGGCCCTTTGGTAAGCATACCGAACCCTATCGCACCGAATGCGGCATAGAGCCATACCTTTTTTTCGCTCCTTATATATAGCATTATCGAAAACATACTGGCCGCTATCCACATATTCAAAAGCGCATCTGCTATTGCAGCTTTGGCTATTACGCTTATCTGCAGGGAAGAGACCATGAAAAGTGTAGCTAAAAGAGCGATTTTTGAGTCGAAAACTCTCTTTGTGAAGAGGTAGATAAGAAGAGCCCAAACAGTTGCGGCAAGAGCGGAAGGAAGGCGCAGTGCAAACTCGTTCAATCCGAACAGTTTGACGCTTGCCGCTTGAAGCCAGTAGATCAGGATAGGCTTGTCAAACCTCAAATCTCCGCCAAGGTAGGTCGTTATGTAGTTGCCCGATGCGAGCATCTCTCTTGTCGCTTCGCTGAAAGCCCCTTCATCCAGGTCGAAAAGGGCGACTGAACCTATGTTGAAGAAGAAGCTCAGAAATATCAGCAGTGCAAGTAGAAAAGGGGCGTACCGCTCCAAAAAGGGGTCGTAATCGACTATCGATCTCTTCATATACTCTCTGGTACCCCGATCTGATAGTACTCGAACCCTTTCTTTTTCATCTTCTCGATATTGAACTGGTTTCTTCCATCGAACATTACCGGAGATTTAAGCCTCTGTTTCATCTCTTCGAAGTCTGGACTTCTGAACTCTTTCCACTCGGTAACAAGCAGTAGTGCATCGGCACCATCCAGCGCATCGTACTTGCTTTTGACATACTCGACACTATCGTTTCCTTTAAGATAGTGCTCTTTTGCCTCATCCATCGCTTTTGGATCGTAAGCTTTTATCTTAGCGCCCCTGCGGGTGAGTTCGTTTATAATGGTAATAGAACTCGCTTCACGCATATCGTCGGTTTCGGGCTTGAAGCTGAGTCCCCAGACGGCGAAAGTTTTACCCGTAAGATCCTCGCCGAACCGTTTGACGACCTTTTTTGCAAGTACCCTCTTCTGCTCCTCGTTCACCGCTTCTACGGCCTGAATGATTTTCGGCTCGTAACCTGCATCGAGAGCTATCTTGTTTAGTGCCTGCACATCTTTCGGAAAGCAGCTTCCGCCATACCCGCAGCCGGGATAGATGAAGCTGTAGCCTATTCTTCTGTCGCTTCCTATACCGACTCTGACCCTGTTTACGTCGGCACCGACCCTCTCGCAGATATTGGCTATCTCGTTCATGAAGCTTATCTTTGTAGCGAGAATGGCGTTTGCCGCATATTTGGTCATCTCTGCACTTCTTACATCCATCGCTATGAAGCGCTCATGGTTGTGGGTAAAGGGGGCGTAAAGCTCCTTCATCGCCTCCATCGCCTTTTCACTTTTTGCCCCTATGACGACGCGGTCCGGTTTCATGAAATCCTCTATGGCGCTCCCCTCTTTTAAAAACTCCGGGTTGGATACTACATGAAAGGGAATCTCTACCCCTCTTTTTTCAAGCTCTCTCTTTATGACGCTCTCTACCCTGTCGGCAGTCCCTACCGGAACGGTGGATTTGTCGACGACTATCATCTCATGTCTCATATTGGCGCCGATCTCTTCAGCCACCTTCAACACATACTGCAAATCTGCACTTCCATCTTCTCCCTGCGGCGTCCCTACCGCTATGAATATGATATCGCTCTTTTCAAGTGCCTCTTTTATGTCGGTGGTAAAGTGAAGAGTTCCGCGATCTCGGTTCTCCTTTACCATAGGCTCCAGACCCGGTTCGTAGATGGGAATGACCCCTTTTTTAAGATTCTCTACCTTCTTTTCATCTATATCGACGCATATTACTCTATTGCCCATCTCGGCAAAGCATGTGCCCGTAACCAGGCCGACGTATCCTGTTCCTACTATACTTATTTTCACTTGTAACCCTTGAAACGTTTAAGATAGTATACATAATAGACCATTTTATAATCTTTATATAGAGGTATCTCTATGCGCTTTATAAGCTTTGCGGAGTCGAAGCAGGCTTTGACGTCCGGTATGTTAGATCGGAAGGTAACGAAAACAAAATCCTCCCCGATATGCTTTTGCATGTCGGTCATAAGTTCGTAGTGGTCCAAAAGGGTATGGCGAGGATTCCACTTTACGGCATCAAACGGGTGAGGCTCTATGTAGTAGATCAGTTCGGCCATCGTTTTCCTGTCATCGCTCAGAAGCTTGGCATTCGGGTATCTATTCAAAATTTCGCCCACCTCTTTTCCAAGCTCTCTCCAACCCAAAACTCTCTTGTATGGATCGCTCTTTCTTGTAAGCTCCACTCCGGCAGCTTTTGCAAGGTCATGATAGTGGTAGAGTCCTACTCCTAAGAGTATATTCATAACTATCGCCGCAGTAAGCCAACCCCTTTTTTTCCTCATCACCAGCCATGAGACGACAAGTAGTGTCGAAGCGACATACATCGGTGCGGACCAGTTTGCATGAGCCCTTGAAAGAAGGCTTATCGTAAGAATCAGAGCGAAAAATGGAACTATGAACCACCACAACAGATAGAGCCTCTCATCCTCTCTTATTTTACGAACCTGAAGCAAAACGGCAAGAAGCCAACCGAAAAAGATTGGCCCGAAGACCCCAAACTGAGCCCCCAGAAACTCGAGCATTCTGAGAGGGTGAAAAAGCGGTCCCTCAAGATGTGCGTTGTCTTCGGTATGCTTGAAACTGACAAACTCGTGGGTGTAGTTCCAGTAGAGGTTGGGTAGGTAGATAAGAGCCGCAAGCAGCATCGCCAAATATAGTTTCGGGTTTTTCAAGTGGTGTCGGTAAGTGGGCGAGAGGGCGAGAAAAAGAAGTGCCGAAACTACGAAAATTATCATCGTATATTTGCTTAAAAGGCCGCCGCCGCCTGCAACCGCCACGATCAACCAATAGATCGTTTTGTCGCTTTTTAACGCTTTTACGAAAAAGAGCATCCCCAAAGACCAGAAAAATAGAAACGGAACATCCGTGGAGATTATCAAAGATGAGAGCCACACGGCAGGCAGAGTCAAGAAGGCGACACCGCTGAAAAAGGCTATCTTTTCATCATCGAAAAGCTCTTTTGCCAAAAAGTAGATATTTAGTGTCGTAAATATGTAGACAAAGAGCGAACCTATTTTTATACATACGAAAGAGTCGCCGCAAAGAGCGGTAGATGCCATTATGAGCCATGCCACCATAGGCGGCTTCGAATAGTAACCGAACTCGAAACTCTGTGCCCAACCCCAGTAGTACGCCTCATCTGCATAGAGGTCTATGTTTACGTGGGTTAGAACATAATATCTGTATATAGTAACCGCCGCTATAAAAAGCAGCAGGCTCTTCAGCGAATAGAAAGATTCATTTTTTTGCATATCGAACCTGGAGAGAAAAATTTCGATATTCTACCAAAAAAAGGCTTTTGTTGCGGGTGAAAAAGTTTGAAAAATTAAAAAAACTTAGATATAATATAAATTCTTCGCCTGTGTCTGCCGCTTGAGTCAAGTCGATATCGATCTGTAATACTGTTTTATTACTCTATATTTGCACCTTTGACAACCGTTTCATAAAAGTAAAGCTTAAAAATTGCAGACTTTTGCCGATTTAGTGTTTGTTCAAAAGGCATATACAAAAATAGTGAAAGAAAGGAGAAAAGATGAGCAACGAACTAACATCACGAGTTGTAAAGACGATAGTGAGCAAATACCCGAATTTGCGCTCAATGGTGAGAAACCATCCATACTCGAAAGTTGTAGGTATGGCAGTGGTAAAATGTATCGAAGAGAAACTGGGAATGGATCCAGAGAGCGTAAGTGACGAACTTCTTGAAGAGATGATCGAAAAGGGTATAGAGTTTTACTGCGAGAAAGAGGATGAGCTTCGCCAAACGGCTGTAGTGGAACAGAGAAGAAAATATCTCTGTGAACATCTTCATAAAATAGCCCAAGAGCACCTAGAAACTCTCCCCAACTGAAGCTACATTCTTCTATATAGCATTTCAAGCACCCTGACGAAACTCTCCGAGTCGTTGGGACATCCGCAAACTTCATAAAACTCAAAACCAAGGCTCTCCGCCACCTCTTTATACTCAATATCGAGCTCGAAAAGAGTCTCGGAATTGTCCACGGTAAATGAGATCGGGTAGATTAGCACTTTTCTGTTTTTTATCTCTTCAAGCATCCTCTCAAGTGAAGGAGTGAGCCACTTCATCGGCCCTACTTTAGACTGGTAAGCTAAGTGTATCTGGTTGAATACCACCCCCTTCTCTCTCAACCTTTTACTATGAAGCTTGACTTCAGCTTCTACCTGCTTTTTGTACGGATCACCCTTTCTTATGACGCTTACAGGCAGGCCGTGAGCTGAAAACACCAGGTTGATACCTGAGGTGTCGATATCTTTCACTTTCGAGATTATGATCTCTTCGACACAATCAAGATACGGTTCAAAATCGTAATAATCAAGCAAAGAGACTATTGTCGGGTGGTAGCCTATCTTTTTGGCACACTCTCTTATATCCTCTATGGATGAGGCGGTAGTGGTTGTGGAAAACTGGGGATACATCGGTATCAGATATAGTTTTTTCACTCCCAACTTTTTCAGTCTAGTCAAAACTTCATCTGCAAAGGGGGGTGTATATCGCATTATCACCTCTACGATCGCATCGTCGATCCTCTCTTGAAGTTTTGCCTGAATCGAACGGGTTATATCCAGCAGTGGCGACCCTCCTCCGATTTGCATATAGTTTTCCCTCACTTCAGGGAGTCTGCTTTTGGTTATATATTCGGAGAGTCTGCTTCTGATAAATGGAGGAGCACCTATGATACGGTGATCGTTGAACATATTTCTCATAAAAACTTCTATCTCGTCGAGGTTGGAAGCCCCGCCCATATTCATTAATATGACTGCTTTTTCCACTCATTACTCCACAATTTTAAAACTTTTTGCGGGTATGTTAATCTAAATAGTATAAATATGTCAAATATTTGAACCTTTACCGGACTCATATCGATATTCTGTTGGTATAATTAGAGCATTAAAACCCGGAGGATATAATGAGCAGAGTCTTGATAATAGGCGCAGGTGGAGTAGGACGTGTCGTTGCCCACAAGTGCGCGCAAAACAGCGAGATCTTTAGCCATATAACATTGGCGAGTCGTACTCTTTCAAAGTGCGAGCAAATCAGAGATGAGATAAAGAGCAAACAGGGAGTGCAGATAGATGTCGCACAAGTCGATGCAGACAACGTAGAAGAGCTTGTGGAACTGATAAAAGAGTGCGACCCTTACATGGTCATAAACGTGGCACTTCCATATCAGGATCTGGCCATTATGGATGCCTGCTTGCTCACGGGTGTCCACTACCTCGATACTGCAAACTACGAACACCCCGATAGTGCAAAATTTGAGTATAAAGAGCAGTGGGCCAAAGATAATGATTTCAAAGCCAAAAACCTTATGGCTCTGCTTGGGAGCGGCTTTGACCCCGGAGTAACAAACGTATTTTGTGCTTACGCTTTGAAACACTACTTCGACGAGATCCACTACATAGATATTTTGGATTGCAACGCAGGGGACCACGGCTACCCTTTTGCAACCAACTTCAACCCCGAAATAAACATAAGAGAGGTCAACTCCAAAGGAAGGTACTGGGAGAACGGAGAGTGGAAAGAGACCGAGCCTATGGAGATCAAAATGGTTTGGGACTACCCTCAAATTGGGCCGAAAGATAGCTATCTGCTATATCATGAGGAGGAGGAGTCTTTGGTAAAAAACATTCCGGGTCTAAAGCGAATCCGCTTCTGGATGACTTTCGGCGAAAGCTACCTCACTCACCTAAAAGTCCTCGACAACATAGGCCTCACCCGCATAGACCCTATCGAGGTAGACGGCTGCAAGGTGGTGCCTTTGCACGTAGTAAAAGCCTTGCTTCCAGACCCTGCCAGCCTGGGTGCAAGAACCAAAGGAAAGACAAACATAGGCGTAGTGTGCGAAGGCATCAAAGATGGAGAGAGAAAGAAGATCTATATCTACAACATATGCGACCATCAGGAGGCTTACCAAGAGGTTTGCGCGCAGTGCGTCAGCTACACTACGGGAGTTCCGGCTATGATAGGGGCGAAACTGATGTGTGAAGGCAAGTGGATGCGAAGCGGTACCGTAAATATGGAGCAGATGGATCCGGACCCGTTTATGGAGGAGCTCAACAGACAGGGGCTTCCCTGGCATATCATAGAGATGGATCCAGATACGACGTTCGAAGTGAAGTAGATGCTCGATATTTCAAAAGTAAAGACTCCCTGTTACGTTTGTGAAGAGGAGCTGCTCGAAAATAATCTAAAAATCTTAGATTATGTCCAAAAAAAGAGCGGTGCAAAGATTTTGCTGGCGCTAAAAGGTTTTGCGATGTGGAGCACTTTCGATCTTGTGGGCAAATATCTTGCAGGAACGAGTGCCAGCGGACTCCACGAAGCGCGCCTTGGCAGAGAGGAGATGAACCGAGAGGTTCACACATACTCGCCCGCATTCATAGAAGAAGAGATTGAAGAGATCGCCCGTTTGAGCGATCATATCATCTTCAACTCACCGAACCAGGTAAAACGTTTCTTGAAAAAGGTAAAAGATGCCAATCCGGCGATCTCCTGCGGTTTGAGGGTGAACCCGGAGCAATCCACCGCTCCGGTAGACCTATATAACCCTTGCGCTCCATATAGCCGATTAGGCACGACACTAAAAAACTTCGACCCCGATATCATCGAAGAGCTTGACGGTTTGCACTTTCATGCTCTATGTGAACAGAACGTGGATGCTCTTGAAGGGGTACTTGAAGCTTTCGAGAATAAGTTCGGCGAGTATATAACCGGTCTAAAGTGGGTCAATTTCGGAGGTGGCCACCATATAACAAGAAGCGATTACGATGTTAAGAGGCTTATCGAGGTGATCTTGAACTTCAAAAGAAGATATAACGACATCACGGTATATCTCGAGCCGGGTGAAGCTGTGGGTTGGCAGACCGGACCGCTTGTGGCATCGGTGCTCGATATCGTACACAACGGCATCGATATTGCGATTTTGGATGTATCGGCGGAGGCTCATATGCCCGATACTCTCGCTATGCCCTATCGGGCCGAAGTGAGAGGTGCAGGTAAAGCAGAAGAGAAAAAATATACTTACCGTTTAGCCGGGAACACCTGTCTTGCCGGTGATATCATGGGAGATTACAGCTTCGATGAGCCCCTTAAGATTGGTGACAAAGTGGTTTTCGAAGATCAGATACACTATACGATGGTTAAAAGCACTACCTTCAACGGTGTAAAACACCCATCTATCGCCATATGGACGAAAGATAACGAGCTGAAAGTCGTAAGAGAGTTCGGATACGAAGATTTCAAAAGCAGACTCTCTTAGGAACTCCCTTTTAATTGCGAAGCGAGTGAAGAGATCTCTTTTTCAAGATCCTCCCTATTTTGGTAAGAGAAGAGCAAAGGGGACGTCTCCTCCTCTTTGTAATGCAGACACAAGGCGTAATAGAGAAGTGTGACATCTTCATTGGCCGACTCATCTAACCACTCGAGCGAGATTTGGGTAACCGTCCCGTCTGCATACTCTATAATAGCCGCAGGATAGAGTCTGCTTATCTCCTTCAAATCCACTTTTTGGTTCTTGATCTCAACTACCATCCATCTTCTCCAACATTCCATCTTCTCCAACATATTTGAGAGTATATTACTATAACCGACCTGACATAACTGTTTGCTTTCCTTAACAAATATGCCAAAAATGTCGATTATAGGCAAAACTTTGATTAACTTATTTACAAGATTTTAAAATCTCTGAAGTGCTA
>Ga0256833_1002471_pt1 | contig 12957 bp, 12 predicted proteins | sample 356284metaG_FD_190535 | JGI IMG/M metagenome (GOLD analysis project Ga0256833, IMG submission 190535) | Hydrothermal vent microbial communities from Mid Atlantic Ridge, Atlantic Ocean - 356-284 | ecosystem: Environmental > Aquatic > Marine > Hydrothermal vents | place: Atlantic Ocean: Mid...
CCTGAAGAAAGGCTTGATCTTAAGCAACTGGCCCGAGATCTTAAGGCCCGGGGAATTGAGTCCCAGGTCTTTTCTGAAGCCGAAGATCTCCTGGCGTCCTTAAAGAAACATCTTCATCCTGAAGACATTGTTATTTTTATGTCAAATGGCCCTTTTGATCATCTTCCGGCACGTTTGGTGGAAGACGTTGCCCACAAGACTTGAAGAACTCAAAGCTCTCCAGGAAGAATTGGCACAAAAGGTGCGCTTAATCCCTCTAAAGAAGTTTCCGCATCTGGTAGGCGGGGTGGATGTTTCCTATCTTTCCCCCTGTAACCTGGCCCTGGGTGTGGCGGTGGTCTATGATCTTCGAAAAAAGCAGGTGATAGAAGAAGCTTCTTACGAAGATCGGGTTCCCTTCCCTTACATTCCGGGTTTTCTCTCTTTTAGGGAAGTCCCGGTCTTAAAAGGGGCTATTTCCCGCCTGAAGACCCTTCCGGAAGTCTTTTTCGTTGATGGCCAGGGTATCCTTCATCCGAGGGGGCTTGGTCTTGCAAGCCATCTGGGCCTTGAGATCGGCCTTCCCACCGTGGGGGTGGCTAAAAAGCCCCTGGTGGGGGCTTTTGAACCTCCCCCCTTAGAGGCCGGGGCCTTCTCACCCATTTTCCTGAACGGTGAAATAAAAGGATTTGCTTTAAGGAGCCGGCGGGGGGTGAAACCCATCTTTGTCTCTCCTGGCCACCTGATTGACCTTCCCTCTTCTCTTGAGGTAGTCAAAAGATGTCTTTCAGGTTATCGTTTGCCGGAACCAGTTCGTCTGGCCCATCTTTTGAGTCAGAGATTGCGCCGTGAACGTGGTAATTGTTCCTGCAGGGGGAGTGGGGAAAAGGGTGGGGGAGAAAATCCCTAAGCAATTTCTCCCTCTGGGCTCACGCCCTCTCATTCGCTATACCTTGCATATCTTTGAGATGATGCCAGAAATTGATCTGGTGGTGATTCCGGTAGTTTCCGGCTGGGAAGAATACCTGCGAGAAGAACTTTCTGATTTTCAAAAAGAATTTGAACTTGTTCCAGGGGGAAGCAGCCGGCAGGAATCAGTCTATAACGGCTTTAAGGTCATTTCTTCTTCGGCCGAAATCGTTCTGGTGCATGATGCCTGTCGCCCCTTTGCTACTCCCTCTCTGGTGAGAAAAGTTCTGCAGAAAATCCAGGAAAAAGGTGCGGCCCTGGCGGCCCTTCCTTCAAGAGACACGGTAAAAGAGGTCAATAACGAAATAGTCCTGAGGACTATTCCACGGGAGAAAATATATCTGGCTCACACTCCGCAGGGGGCCCGCCACGAGCTTCTCAAAGAGGCCTTTTCCTGGGCCCGAAAAAAGGGGCTTGAGTTTACCGATGAGGCCTCACTGCTTGAAGCCTGTGGTATTCCGGTATTTGTGGTGCCTTCGGAATTCAAAAATTTTAAGATCACCACCCGGGAAGACCTTCACCTGGCCTGCGCCCTTCTAAAATGTGAGAAAACCCATGTTTGAATGGATAACCACCTTCGAAGGCTGGACAGCGCTCATAACCCTTTCGGCGCTGGAAATCGTTCTGGGGATTGACAATATCATTTTCATTTCGGTCCTTGCCAGCCGTCTGCCACCTCGCAAACGTTCCTGGGGCAGAAGGCTCGGTCTTTTGTTGGCTATGATGAGTCGTATCGCCCTCCTCCTGGCCATTAACTGGATCATGCGTCTTACCAGGCCGCTTTTCTTTTTGGCAGGGCATCCTGTTACCGGGAAGGATTTTGTCCTCATAGGCGGGGGGCTCTTTCTTCTGGCTAAAGCCACCAGGGAGATCCATCACAGCCTTGAAGAAGCCGAGTATGAAAAAGCCCCGCAGGCGGTCTCTCTGGGGGCCTTTCTTTTGCAGGTGATGTTTCTTGACGTCATATTTTCTCTTGATTCCGTTATTACCGCGGTGGGGCTGGTAGAGCACGTTTCCATTATGATCATCGCCATCATTTTGGCGGTTTTCATCATGATATTTTTTGCGGAAATAGTGAGCAAATTTATCGAAAGGCATCCCACTCTGAAGATGCTTGCCCTTTCCTTTCTCCTTCTGGTGGGGCTGACCCTGATTCTGGAAGGCTTTGGCATTCATGTGCCTAGGGGCTACATCTATTTCGCCATGGGTTTTTCGGTGGCGGTAGAAATGTTAAACCTGCGTCTTCGCCGCAAATCCCTTCCGAAAGAGAAATTTAAAGAAAATGGCCTTTGAGGGCTAGCTACCCACTTTGCTCCTATTGCCTCTCTTGAGGTTAAATGTTAAAGGCTTGAGGAGCTAAATTCAGGCTGGGGGTTATTCTATGCTCGATTTCCTGAGGCAACGCGCTGGTTCCTGGATGGTAAAGGCCCTGCTGGCGGCCATCATAATCGTCTTCATCTTCTGGGGAGTGGGGACCTTCCGGACCCGCAAGGCCGACCTCCTGGCAGAAGTAAATGGTAAACCCATAACCCTTACCGAATTTCGTGCCCTTTATGCCCAGAGGCTTCAGCAACTCCAGGCCCTTTTTGGCTCCCGCCTGGATGAGAACCTTCTCAAGCAACTTCAGCTACCGGCTCAGGTCTTCGAAGACCTGGTCAAGAGGCGCCTTCTGGCTCAGGCCGCCCAGGAAATGGACATCCAGGTGAGCCCCAAGGAAATACAGCTTGCCATCTCTCAGATGCCGGTTTTCCAGACTCAGGGCCGTTTCGATCCCCGGAGGTATCGTCTGGTGCTCAGAAATTTGCGTTTGAGCCCGGCGGATTTTGAGGAGATGGTGCGGGCCGATATTCTGGAGGCCAAAATCAGGCATCTCCTTACAACCCCTATAAGGGCAACGGAAAATGAAGCCCGAAAATGGTTCGAATTCGAAAATGAAAAATTAAAAATTTCCTGGGTGAAGATACCAATCTCTCAGTGTGAAAAAGACGTTTCCCTAACAGATGAAGAACTCAAGGAATACTACGAAAAACATAAGGAAAAATATCGCACTCCTTTAAAGCTGGCCCTGACTTATTATCTACTTAAGTTTGACGACCTTAAAAAAGAGCTAAAAATCTCAGAAGAAGAGCTTAAAAGTTACTACGAGACGCACAAAGAAGAATATACTATCCCGGAGAAGCGAAAGATCAGACACATTTTGATCACTCCCAAGAAGGGGGAAAGTGAAGAAGAACTTTTTAAACGGGCGCAAAAAATTCGTCAGAAGATAAAGGGGCCTCAAAATTTTGCCGAAGTGGCCCGCAAATTTTCAGACGATCCTCACAGTAAAAAAGAAGGTGGAGATCTGGGCTGGCTTAGCCGGGAAGAGCTCTTTGAGAGCCTGCGGGAGGTTACCTTTGCCGCCAAGGAGGGAGAGATTATCGGCCCCCTGCGCACCCCGCTTGGTTATCACATCCTTCTTGTGGAAAAGATCAAGCCTGCCTCCCGAAAACCTTTTGAGGAAGTAAAGGAAGAGATCAGAAAGCGCCTTCTTGCGGAGAGACTCAAACACTATGCCTGGGAGAAGGCCAACAAAATCTATGATGAAATCATCCTTCTTGGGGGGCTTGAAGAATGGGCCCGCAAAAACGGGGTCAGGCTCGAAAAAACACCCCTTTTTACCCTTCAGGATCCGCCTTCCTTTCTGACCTCTGAGGCCCTTGAGGCGGCCCTCAAGCTGGAGGAAGGAGAACTTGGGCCCATTGTCGAAACTCCGCAAGGTCTTTTGCTCTTTAAACTTTCCCGGAAAAAAGAGCCTGAGATCCCACCCTTTGAAGCCGTAAAAGATCAGGTCCAGAAGGATCTTTTAAGAGAGAAGGCCCTTAAACTTTGTGCGGAGAAGGCCAAAGATCTACTGGAAAAATTGAAAGGAGCATCTGATCCGGACAAGATGCTTGAAAAGTTAGGCCTCAAAGTCCAGGAAAGTGACTTTTTTGCCCGCAAGACGAATTCTTTAGCCGGTGTGCCGGCAGCCGTTTTGCGCGTGGTAAAGGGGCTTGGGCGAAAGGGCGAATGGGCAGGGGAGCCTGTTCTGGCAGGTGAGGCCTATTATCTGGTAAGGGTCTCAGACCTCAAAACCGCTGACCTCAAGGAATTTGAGAAAGAAAAAGAGGCTTACCTGAAACGCCTTACCGCAAGCAAACGCCAGGAGGCCTTCTCTTCCTGGTATAAAACCCTGAGAGAGAAGGCCAAAGTGAAACTCTTTCAAGAATTACCGAACTTGTAGGGGAGGCCATGCCGAAGAGAACAGACCTTAAAAAGATTCTCATTATCGGCTCAGGGCCCATCGTGATCGGTCAGGCCTGTGAATTTGACTACTCCGGCACTCAGGCCTGCAAAGCCCTAAAAGAAGAAGGTTTTGAGGTGGTCCTGGTAAATTCCAATCCGGCCACCATCATGACGGACCCTGAAATGGCAGATCGAACTTATGTGGAACCCATAACGCCGGAAGTGGTAGCCGAGATCATCAAAGAAGAAAGACCCGATGCCCTTCTCCCCACTCTGGGGGGGCAGACGGGGCTTAACGTGGCCTTTGAAGTGGCTCGCCGCGGGGTGCTTGAAAAATACGGGGTGGAGATGATCGCCGCTTCGGCAGAAGTGATCAGAAAGGCCGAAGACCGGGAGGCCTTCCGGGAGGCCATGAAAAACATCGGTCTTAAGGTTCCCCGTAGCGAAATTGTGACCACGGTGAGAGAGGCCTTCAAGGCCGCCGAAAAAATAGGCTACCCCATTATTGTAAGGCCCAGTTTTACCCTTGGAGGCACGGGGGGTGGGGTGGCCTATAACCGGGAAGAACTTGAAGAGATCGTCAGCCAGGGGCTTGAGCTCTCCCTAATCCACCAGGTCATGCTTGAGGAAAGTGTGCTCGGCTGGAAGGAATTCGAGCTCGAGGTCATGCGGGACAAAAACGACAACGTCGTTATCATTTGCCCTATCGAAAACTTTGACCCTATGGGGGTTCACACCGGAGATTCCATTACCGTGGCCCCGGCCCAGACCTTAACTGACCGGGAATACCAACGCATGCGAGATGCGGCCATTGCCATTATGCGTGAGATCGGAGTGGACACCGGGGGTTCAAACGTCCAGTTTGCCATTCATCCTCAAACCGGGGAGATGGTGGTCATTGAAATGAACCCGCGGGTTTCTCGTTCCTCGGCCCTGGCCAGTAAGGCCACCGGGTTTCCCATTGCGAAGATCGCCGCCAAGCTGGCGGTGGGCTACACTCTGGACGAAATCCCAAACGATATTACCCGGGAGACCATGGCCTCCTTTGAGCCCACCATCGATTACGTGGTGGTAAAAGTCCCCCGCTTCACTTTTGAGAAATTTTCCGAGACCAGAGACGAGCTCACAACCTCCATGCGTTCGGTAGGGGAGACCATGGCCATCGGGCGGACCTTCAAGGAGGCCCTTCAGAAGGCCTTGCGAGGGCTTGAAATAGGCCGTGCGGGTCTCGGAGCCGATGGGAAATCCCCTTCTGACAGAGGCAAGCTTCCCGCGCGGGAAGTAATTATCGAAAAGCTTCGCATCCCCAACAGTGAAAGGGTTTTCTATATTCGCGAGGCCTACAAAGCCGGCTTTAATACCCGGGAAATTTACGAGCTTACCTCCATTGATCCCTGGTTTCTGGAGCAAATAAGGCAGATAGTGGAAAAAGAAGAAGAGATTACCGAAGAGGCCCTTTCTTCCCCAGAGACCCTTTACGAGATAAAACGATTTGGCTTTTCCGATCGCCAGATAGCCTTTTTGACGGGAAAGGAGGAAGAAGAAGTAGCTCGTTTGCGGAAGGCCCAGGGGTTGCGTCCGGTTTACAAGCTGGTCGATACCTGTGCGGCAGAATTTGAGGCCTACACCCCCTATTACTATTCGAGCTACGAGGTGGAAAATGAGGCCCGGGTCTCCAAAAAACGAAAGGTGATGATCCTTGGAGGGGGTCCCAACCGGATCGGGCAGGGCATCGAATTTGACTACTGTTGTGTCCACGCTTCTTTTGGCCTGCGAGAGCTGGGGATCGAATCCATCATGGTAAACTCCAACCCCGAGACTGTTTCCACCGACTACGACACCTCAGACAGGCTCTATTTTGAACCTTTGACGCTTGAAGACGTCCTCCATATTTACGAACAGGAAGAACCCGAAGGGGTGATTATTCAGTTCGGTGGCCAAACCCCCCTGAATTTGGCGGTTCCTCTGGCAAGAGCCGGGGTCAAAATCCTTGGCACTTCTCCTGATAGCATTGATCGTGCGGAAGATCGGGAGCGTTTCGTGGCCCTTCTTGACAAGCTGGGGCTTAAAAAACCCCCGGCGGGAACGGCCTTCACCGTGGAAGAGGCCTTAAAGGTAGCGCGGGAGATAGGCTACCCCGTTCTTGTGAGGCCCTCTTATGTGCTTGGAGGGCGGGCCATGCAAATCGTCTGGGACGAAGAAAGTCTCAGGCATTATATGGCCACCGCGGCCCTGGTAAATCCGGAACACCCCGTCCTCATCGACAAATTCCTGGAGCAGGCCATTGAGGTGGACGTTGATGCCATCTCAGATGGAGAGCTCACGGTCATCGGGGGTGTTATGGAGCACATCGAAGAGGCTGGTATCCATTCTGGAGATTCGGCCTGTGTCATTCCCCCCATTTCCCTTTCGCGGAAGATTATAGAGGAGATCAAAGAGGCTACTCGGGCCCTTGCCAGAGAACTCAACGTGGTGGGGCTTATGAATGTCCAGTATGCCATCAAAGATCAGGAGCTTTTTGTCCTGGAGGTGAATCCCCGGGCTTCCCGCACGGTGCCCTTTGTCTCAAAGGCTATTGGGGTGCCCCTGGCTCGTTTAGCCACCTGGGTAATGATGGGAAAGAGTCTCAAAGAGATCGGTTTCACCAGGGAAATTGAGCCCCAACACATTTCAGTGAAAGAGGCGGTCTTCCCCTTCAGGCGTTTTCCCGGGGTGGATGTTCTCCTGGGGCCTGAGATGAAATCTACCGGTGAAGTAATGGGAATTGATCTTGATTTTGGCCTGGCTTACGCCAAGGCCCAGCTGGCCGCCGGGATGAAGCTGCCTACCTCGGGCAAGGTCTTCATCTCTGTCAAGGACCCTGACAAGCCATTAGTGGTAGAGATTGCTAAAGAGCTGGTAGATCTAGGTTTTGAGATCGTCGCCACCAGAGGCACGGCAGAAACTTTGCGGGCAGAGGGAATCCCGGTTGAGGTCATCCCCAAAATATCAGACAAAGTCCGTCCTAACGCCATTGATCTCCTCAAAAACGGGGAATTTGCCCTGGTAATAAACACGGCCCAGGGCAAGGTGAGCCGGGAAGACGCTTATCTTATCAGGCGCTACGCCATGGAACTTAATGTCCCCTACGCTACCACTATTTCGTGCGCTAAGGCCATGGTGCAGGCCATAAAGCGCCTTAAAGAGGCTAGATTTACCGTAAGGCCTCTTCAGGATTATTACCAGAAAATCCCCGCTTCTTACTACGCTCAAAGGGGGCTCCTCTAGCTCAACCACTGCCCCGCTTTTGCCGATAACTTCTGAGAGACCAGAAGCAAAGTGGGGTTTTTATGGATCTTGGAACCGTAGTTGGCTTAGTACTCGGAATAGTTCTTCTTCTGGGCTCGATTCTGGTTGGTGGAAGCCTGGGGATATTTATTAACATTCCATCTATTTTGATTGTGGTAGGGGGGACAATAGCTGGTTCATTTATTTCTTTTTCTCTCCCGGATGTTATCGGGTCTTTTAAGGTAGCCATGAACGCCTTTTTCAATAAGCTTGAACCCCCTGAGGAAATCATCAAGGAACTTACCACCCTGGCCAACATCGCCCGCCGGGAAGGTCTTTTAAAGCTTGAGAAACAACCGGTTAAAAACCCCTTTCTCAAAAAGGCCATCATGTATTGTGTGGACGGGCATGAAGCGGAATTTATCGAGGAGGTCCTTTCCAAAGAAGTATCCCTCATGGCCGAACGCCATGAAACAGGTCAGAATCTCTTTAAGACCATGGCGGATCTGGCTCCAGCCTTCGGGATGATCGGAACCCTGATAGGTCTGGTCCAGATGCTTTCTACTATGGATGATCCCAAGTCCATAGGGCCCTCGATGGCGGTAGCTCTTCTTACCACCCTTTACGGTGCCGTTATGGCCAATCTTTTCTTTATCCCCATTGCCAACAAGCTGGCCCTTCGTTCCCAAGAAGAACAGCTCAACTACCGCCTCATTATTGAGGGGGTAATCGGGCTTCAGAAGGGGCTTAACCCGCGGGTGCTGGAGGAGATTCTCAAGGCCTTCCTTCCCCCCAAAAAGCGAGAGGCCGGAGGCGGTGAGGCTTAATGGGTAAGGATTGTCCGGAAAAAAAGCAGAAGTGCGAGGCCGGAGCCCCTAAATGGATGACCACCTTTTCCGACCTCATGTCGCTCCTGATGTGTTTTTTTGTGCTCCTGCTCTCTTTCTCCGAGATGGACGTGGCACGCTTTAAAGAAGTGGCCGGTTCTTTAAGAGACGCCTTCGGAGTGCAGAGAGAAGAGGCGGTTTTTGAGGTTCCAAAGGGGATTGACGTGGTTTCCACGGAATTTCCGGCCCGGTTTACGGTGGAAGAACTTCTGGAACGCATAAAGGCCGCGGTAAAGCTTGAAATGATCAAGGGGGAAATCCAGATCGAAAGCCTTAAAGATCGGGTAGTCCTTCGTTTTAAAGACGAGCTCCTCTTTCCCAAGGGCAGCGATGAACTGTCTCCCAGGGCTAAACAGGTCCTTTTCAAGGTGGGTGAGGTCCTGGAACTTTTTGATGGCGAAGTGGTGGTGGCAGGCCATACGGATAACACCCCCGTAAGAGGGGGGCGCTTTCGTTCCAACTGGGAGCTTTCTGCAGCCAGAGCCGTAAGGGTGGTGGAATTTTTCCTGAAGCACAAATTTGTGCTCCCCCGTCAGCTAGCAGCGGTAGGTTATGGCCCCAGCCGTCCCCTTTATCCCAACGATACCGAGGAGCATCGGGCAGCTAACCGGCGGGTGGAGATTATTCTCCTGCAACACAAAAACCCGCTTCTTGAATACCGCGAGGCTTTTTCGGGGGCCAAAGAACAAGAGCCGCTTCCACAGGAGGCCAAATGAGTGAGGAAAAACGTCACTATATCCGGATTTACGATCGGGTCTTTCTTCGTCTCAAACCTCTTACACGGGAGGATTTTGAGAAAAAACTTGCCAATTATAAGGATGGAAAGGAAAAGCCCTGGATTGATCCCATCCGCCCCCCAGGGGAGGTAGCCAAGCTGGAGTCCAATCTCAAGCGCCTTCGAGAGAAAGACCGGGAACTGGCAGGGATTCTGGAAATTTTGAACCAAAAGCTTGACCGCATTCTGATTCATCTTTTGGGTGAGGAATTTTTAAAGGGCTTCAGAGAGGTAGAGGTAAATCTGAGCGCCGGGGGGATAAGAGTTAAACTGTCACAGAAGCCAAAACAGGGGGAGCTCTATGAAATAGACCTTGGTCTTCTTCCAGAGTGGCTGTTTTTAAAAACTTTTGGAGAAGTGGTAAGAGTGGAAGACTGTGATGCGGATGGTTGCGAGGTGGCCTTTAAATTTATCTGGATCACCGAGGCGGATCAGGACAAACTAGTCCAGCATATTTTCCGCCAGCAGGTTCTTCAGCTCCAGGCCAGCCGCAGGGTAAAGAGGGAAGAATAAAACTGCGTTTTAGATATTTCTTTCTGCTTCCTTTAGCTTAAACATCCGAAGAAATTTTATACTGCTACTCTGAAAATTCGGACACTTTAGAAAGGAAGGGAATTAACCGGAAATTTGGAGGAATTATCTGGCAATTATCTTGAGAGCGGGTTAAATGGGAATATTAAATCTTCTGGTTAACAAAGGAGGTCTGGAATGGGAAAGGTGGCTATCTTATTGGCGCCAGGTTACGAAGAACTGGAGGCGGTAACGGTGATTGATGTCCTCCGCCGGGGTGGAATTGATATTGTCATTGCAGGTCTTGAGGAAGGCCCCATCCCCAGTGCCAGAAACGTAAAAATCGTCCCCGATACCACCATAGATACCCTTGATCCCGAGGGAATAGACCTGGTGATCTTACCCGGTGGGATACCTGGAGTGGAAAATCTCAAGAAAGACTCGCGGGTCAAACAACTTCTCCAGAAAGTGCGCGAAAAGGATAAAAAGTGTGCTGCGATTTGTGCGGCTCCAGGGGCTCTGGCCGCTTTTGGACTTCTGGAAGGGAAGAGGGCCACCATTTATCCTGCCCTCAAAGAGGAACTTAAAGGAGCTCAGGTGGAAGATTCGCCGGTAGTGGTTGACGGCGATATCATTACCAGCCAGGGCCCTGGGACGGCCATGGCCTTTGCCTTCAAACTCCTTGAGATTATGGCCGGGCCTCAAAAGGCCCAGGAAATTGCCAAACAGATGCTGGTCTCCTGGCCTTAAGGCAAAAAATCATTTAGAACCGGCAAGAGGGCCTTAGTGAATTCCTGGAGAAGCTCTTCGGCCCCTGGTTCATAATTAGTAATAAGACGCACCAGGGCTCCGTCCGAGCGTCTCTTAAAGAGGCGGTCAAAGAGGAGATAGAGCCGATCACGGTATTCATCGGCCACAATGCGACCTCTTCCCTGATACCAGTAATATACCAGGAGCTTTTCTCCACCTTTCTGAAGGAGGAAGCGGTTGATTTTGATGGGACCCTTGGAAGTTTTAAGGGTGATGATTTTGTCTTCCACCGGCAGCCACCCTCCCCCGGGCATACAATGCTTGGGAGAATGGATCATGGCTCCCTCCTGCTGCTCTTCAAAAAAACCTATGTAAAGGCTTACGCACTTTCTCTGGTGGCAATAATCCCACATGATGTAATCATCAACCCCAAGGGCCTTTTCCACCTCGGGGGGCATCTGGTTAGCTCTCTGAAAACGAAAGCCATCGATGGTTTTCGGAAAAAGGCCTAAAGGCTTTTTGAGGGGAACCGGATGCTGGCTGCTTATCCCTTTAAGCAGGAAGGAGAAAATTACCAATAAGAGACTTAGAAACAGGGCTTTTTTTATCATCTTTTATGGACCAAAAAATGAAGAATAAAAACCAGGAAAATAGAAAGCCCAAAGACCAGCATCCCGGAGAAGGTATGAAAAAAACCGTGGGCCACTTTAGGGCCCAGATGATAGGAGAGGACGCCAGTCAAAAAGACTCGCACAATATTTACTCCGATAGCAATGGGAATAGAGGCCAGGATAAGGACCAGCCGCCAGAAGTTTGAGCGCATAAAATAGGCCAGAATGCTACAGATGGCCAGCAGGGAAATAAGGGAGCGGATACCACTGCAAGCATCTATCACCTCAAGGACCATGTTGGGAAGCACGATGATATTTCCGTCACGATAGACAGAATAACCCAGGAGTTGCAGAAGCTCTGTAGCAGCTTTGGAGGCAAAAAGTTTGAGGGGAAAAGTAAGACTATTATAAATCACGTAAGGAATGGGAATAGCCAAAATATTTATCCATACCGGAAAGAAAAGTTTTTTGGCAAGTGGCCAACCAAAGAGAAAGATTATTCCTCCGTAAAGGACGATTAAAAAAGAAAATCTCTGGGAGAATTGCTCTCCTGCCACCCGGCCCAGAAGGAACAATCCCAGCCCCGTCAGCAAAAGTAGGAGCCCCCACCAGCTGCCTTTAAGGGTAACCCTGGCAAGCTCCTGGCGTTTGGCCCAGATGAGATAAATCGCAAAAAGTGGCAGGAGGAAACCGTGAGAATAGTTGGGATCGTGCCACCAGTCGGAAACAAGCCCTTTGAGGACGGGGAAATAAAGATAGATGAGCCCTGCTGCAAAAATGAAAAGGGCTAACGTTTGTTCTTGTAAGAGGTTTATTTTTTTTGCTTTAGCTTCCATGAAGTGATTTCTGCCAGGTGCTTTTTGAATTGTTTATAGTCCAGAGTGTTTAAAATATCCTTTTTTTCACACCAACCCCGACGAGCCACTGCCACCCCGAGATGAAGATAGCTCATTTGATCTACAAGGTGGGCATCTGTCCCGATGAGGAGTTTAACCCCGGCTTCTCTGGCCGCCCGGGCATGAATATCGTTGAGATCAAGGCGTTTGTAATAGGCATTTATTTCAAGGGCGGTCTTGGTTTCTGCAGCTACCTCTATAATACGTTCTATATTTACCGAATAGGGTTCCCTCTCTCCCAGAAGCCTTCCGGTAGGATGGCCGATACAATGGACAAAAGGATTCTTGAGAGCGGATATGAGGCGATTGGTGAGGTTTTCTTCATCCTGTTTGAAGCCGCTATGGATAGAGGCAATTACCAGATCAAACTCCTTAAGGACTTCGTCAGGATAATCTAAACTTCCATCAGAAAGGATGTCCACCTCTGTCCCGCAGAGCAGTTTTATATCTTTGGAACGGCGGTTGAAGGCCTCAATGGCCTTTTTCTTTTCCATTATTTTTTCGATCGGAATTCCACCGGCAACTTTTAAACCCTGAGAGTGATCACAAATTCCGACCCATTTAAGGCCCAATCGGCGGGCATAGGCCGCTATCTCTTCAATAGAAGCACTGCCGTCGCTGAATTTAGAATGCACGTGGGCATCTCCCAGGATTTCGTCATATTTTACCAGCTGAGGGAGCTTTCCGGCCTGAGCGGCTTCAATCTCCCCCCGGTCCTCTCTTAACTCCGGTGGTATCCACGGAAGTCCCACCGCGGCAAAGACTTCTTCCTCTTCTTTTCCGCCTATGCGTTCCTGTCCGCGAAAAATACCATATTCGTTAATTTTAAGCCCCCTCTGGACTCCAAGTTCCCGAATCCGAATGTTGTGGGCCTTGGATCCTGTAAAATAGGCCAGAGCGGCCCCGTAACATTCCGGATCAACCACTCGCAGGTCCACCTGAATTCCTTGCTTGAGCCTTACGCTGGTCTTGGTCTCCCCCTGAAGAAGTACTTCATCTACCATCGGGAGGGAGACAAAGATTTCCATCACCCGAAGGGGGTTTTT
>Ga0256833_1002472_pt1 | contig 12956 bp, 11 predicted proteins | sample 356284metaG_FD_190535 | JGI IMG/M metagenome (GOLD analysis project Ga0256833, IMG submission 190535) | Hydrothermal vent microbial communities from Mid Atlantic Ridge, Atlantic Ocean - 356-284 | ecosystem: Environmental > Aquatic > Marine > Hydrothermal vents | place: Atlantic Ocean: Mid...
TAAATGTTGAAACGCCGCCCGTAGTCGGTACTTCGGATCAGGTGGATGTCAATTATTCAGTCAGCGAACGCTCATCTGGAAACCTTTCTGCCGGGGTGGGTTTTTCCCAGGTTCAGGGTTTGGTATTCAATGCCAATATTTCCCAAGACAATGTTTTCGGTTCAGGCAAAAGGGTTAATCTTGCATTTAATAATAGTAATATAACCACACAGTACAGTTTTGGCTATTTTGACCCTTACTACACACTGGATGGTGTCAGTATGGGGTATGATTTGGGCTATATAGCCAGAGATGCATCTCAGGCAAATATTTCCAATTACTCTACCGATGTGATTAACAGTGGTTTTAATTTTGGTATTCCGTTAAACGAGTTTGACCGGTTAAGGTTTAATACTGATTTCAGATATACAAAATTAAATACATCCACGTTCACTTCGAATGAAATCAGGGATTTTGTCAATACACAGGGAGACAGTTATTTAACCCTGTCACTGGGCTTGGGCTGGACTCATGACACCTTGAATCGTGCGTTATTCCCCACTGCTGGTGGACAGCAGCGATTTTCTGCGCTGGCAACCATTCCAGGTAGTGACCTGACGTATTACAAAGTTGCTTATAAGCAGCAACATTATTTTCCTATTGCCAAAGACCTTACCTTCAGGTTGCTGGGAGAAGTCGCCTATGGTGACGGATATGGCGATACCAAAAATTTACCGTTTTTTGAACATTATTTTGCCGGTGGGGTCAGATCGGTTCGTGGTTTCAAGGATAATACCCTGGGGCCAAGAGATTCCAATAATCGATCATTTGGGGGAAGCACTAAAATAACAGGTAAAGCTGAACTGTTTTTTCCAGTGCCTTTCTTAAAAGAAAGTAAGTCAGTTCGAATGGGGGCATTTGTTGACGCAGGTACCATCAATAACGGTTTTAGCGTCAGTAATATGCGTTATTCAGTCGGCATTTCCGGTGAATGGCTGTCACCATTCGGAGCGTTAGCTGTCAGCTTTGCCATACCGATGAATTCAATTGATGGCGACCAGAAGCAGTCCTTTCAGTTCTCTTTTGGCTCAGGGTTTTAGTTTGGCAGGCTTTTACCCTATAATTATTTAACTTTACTATAAAACCTGAGGATGGTTGAAAATGAAAATAAAAATTTCGCTCTTTTTGGCATTGATTTTTGTCACCAATATCAGTTTTGCTGAATTAAAAATAGGCTTTGTCAATGTGGCTCAGGTTCTTGAAAAAGCACCTCAGGCTGCCAAAGCCAAAAAACGACTTGAGCAGGAGTTCAAGCCCAGAGACAGACACCTGGTTTCTCAGCAGAAAGAAATACAGGCTTTGGAGGAAAAACTGGCGCGTGATGCATCAGTGATGAGTGAGTCAGAACGACGCAAACTGGAACGGGATATTATCGCCAAAAAACGCGAAGCCAAACGCTCTCAGCAGGAATTTAGTGAAGACTTTAATATGCGTCGTAATGAAGAGCTGGGTAAATTACAACGTCGTATTGTCGAAGCTATCCGCGCTTTGGCCAAGGAACAAAGTTTTGATTTACTGCTGACCGATGGTGTTATTTATGCCAGCCCGGCAGTCGATGTGACTCAACAGGTGCAGGATAAACTGGCCAGTCTTTCTGACTAAACGTATTTAGTAAAAGGATTACTATGACTGCTACATTGGATATACTTCAAATCAGAGAGTTACTGCCTCATCGCTACCCGTTTCTTTTGGTTGACAGGGTGCTGGAATGTATTCCCCAAGAAAAATTACGGGCCATTAAAAATGTCAGCATGAATGAACCTTTTTTTCAGGGACATTTCCCCGATCAGCCGGTGATGCCAGGGGTTTTGATTATGGAGGCTCTGGCGCAGACAACGGCATTGTTGACTTCACAAAGTGATGAATCTTGTGTTAAAGGCACAGTTTACTATCTGGCCGGGATTGACAAGGCGCGATTTAAAAAGCAGGTAGTACCGGGGGATCAATTATCTCTGGAAGCTGTTTTAACCAATCGCAAACGTAATATCTGGACATTTGATTGCTGTGCGGAAGTCGAAGGAGTTCTGGCTGCCAGAGCGCAAATCATGTGTGCAGCCTCGGTGCCTGTAAATGATTGATTCAAAAGCAGTCATTGATAGCTCGGCTGAAATTGAAGAGGATGTTGAAATCGGTCCATTTACGGTGATTGGGCCGGATGTGCAGATTGATAGCGGTACTGTTATCGGGCCTCATGTCGTGATAAAAGGACCGACAGCCATCGGTCGGGATAATCGGATTTATCAGTTTTCGTCCATTGGCGAGGATCCTCAGGATAAAAAATATGCCGATGAAGTGACCCGGCTGGAAATCGGTGACAGAAATGTGATTCGGGAATTTGTCACCATGCATCGCGGGACGGTTCAGGATCATGGCCTGACACTAATTGGCAGCGATAACCTGTTTATGGCGTATGCTCATGTGGCGCATGATTGTGTCATTGGCGATCATGTCATCATGGCAAATGGTGCATCCATTGCTGGCCATGTCCATGTCGGGGATCATGCTATTTTGGGCGGATTTACTCTGGTTCATCAGTTTACCCAGATTGGTGAATACAGTTTTTCTGCGATGGGCAGTGCGGTTACTCAGGATATTCCTCCCTATGTAATGGTTGGCGGGCATCCAACACGGCCGCATGGCATCAATTCAGTCGGAATGGAACGGAATGGCATTTCGGCAGAAGATATTCGTTTAATTCGTAAAGCCTACAAGATTTTATATAAAAATGGTCTACGGATTGAAGACGCGATTGAAGAGATTGAAGAATTGGCGGGAGACAGCGATCAGCTCTCCAAAATGGTCAGCTTCCTGCGTAATGTAACTCGGGGGATTTTGCGATAAAACCGCCTCTTGTCGCCGGTATTGATGAAGTGGGACGAGGCTGTATTGTCGGTCCCGTGATTGCTGCGGCCGTGATACTGGATGCTGAAAATCCTATTACCGGGCTGGGTGATTCAAAAAAACTGAGTGATAAAAAACGGCGTATTCTCGCCGATGAAATCAGAAAAAAAGCGTTAAGCTGGTCACTAGGGCGCGCCGAAGCCAATGAAATCGATCGTATTAATATATTGCAAGCATCCTTATTGGCCATGAAAAGGGCTTTTTCAGGTCTTGATATTCAGGCTGATTATGTGCGGGTTGATGGAAAATTTTATCCACAAATTGCCTATCCAGGTGAGACAGTTATCCAGGGTGATCAAATTCATGCTGAAATTTCAGCCGCATCTATTCTGGCAAAAGTCAGTCGGGATGATGAAATGATTGTGCTGGATAAGCTTTATCCTGATTATGGTCTGGCAGCTCATAAAGGTTACCCGACTCGTTTGCATATTCAACAACTTCAGCTGAAAGGTATTACGCCGCATTACCGTCAGTCCTTTGCGCCTGTTCGTAAAATCATCCAACAAGGTCAGTGACTGTTAAAAACAGCCTGGCTGAATTATCTTTTCATTGTCTATGAAGCCTGTTTTTGTGCATTTGCGAATTCACTCAGAATTCTCTCTGGTGGATGGGATTGTCCGGTTAAAGCCGTTGGTCAAAAAACTGGACGCCCTCAATATGCCGGCTGCGGCGTTAACAGAGCAGTCGAATCTGTTTTCGCTGGTAAAATTTTATACAGCAACACAAAGCCAGGGAATCAAAGCCATTATTGGTAGTGATATCTATCTTTACAATCCTGAAGATGCCGCGTCCCCTTATCGTTTGACTTTGCTGGCGCGCAACCGGCAAGGTTATGTCGTGTTGACTGAACTGATTTCCAAAGCTTATCAGCAGGGACAGCATCAAGGGATTCCAATGGTTCACAGGCAGTGGCTGGAGCAGAACCATCAGGGCTTGATTGTATTGTCCGGGGCCATGGAAGGTGATATCGGCGAAGCGTTATTAGCTGATAACTTTTCCTTAGCCAGAGAGCGGGCCGAATACTGGCGGGCATTATTCCCTGATTGTTTCTATCTGGAACTGCAACGAGTTGGTAAACAGCATGAATCCCGCTATATTCAGGCCGCCGTTCAGTTGGCTACCGAGCTGGAATTACCTGTAGTTGCCACCAACGATGTGCGTTTTCTGCAGCAAAAAGACTTTGAGGCCCACGAGGTTCGGGTGTGTATTCATCAGGGACGGGTGTTGGATGATAATCGCCGGCCCAGAGATTATACCGAGCAACAATATTTGCGCAGCAGCGAGGAAATGCAGGAATTATTCGCTGATATTCCGGAGGCACTGGAAAATACCGTCGAAATTGCCAAGCGCTGTAATGTAGAGCTGACGCTGGGCAAAAACTTTCTGCCCGATTTTCCGGTACCTGAAGGGATGAGTCTGGATGAGTTTTTCTGTGAAGAGTCTCGAAAGGGGCTGGCGGAAAGATTATCTCAGCATCCACCGTTTGGTTCCGGAACACCGGAGGAAAATACCAGGGTTTACCAGGAGCGTTTGCAGTTTGAGCTGGATGTAATTATGCAGATGGGGTTTCCTGGTTATTTCATGATTGTGGCGGATTTTATTCAGTGGGCTAAAAATAATGATATTCCAGTTGGGCCGGGACGTGGTTCCGGTGCCGGTTCATTGGTAGCCTATGCGCTTAAAATTACCGACCTGGATCCGATAGAATTTGATTTACTGTTCGAGCGATTTTTAAATCCGGAGCGGGTTTCGATGCCGGATTTTGATATCGATTTCTGTATGGAAAGGCGCGACGAAGTGATTGACTATGTGGCCGAACACTACGGGCGCGACCGTGTATCCCAGATTATCACCTACGGGTCTATGGCGGCGAAAGCGGTCATCAGGGACGTTGGCCGGGTGCTGGCTTTTTCCTACGGGTTTGTAGACCGGCTGGCCAAACTGGTTCCTTTTGAAATTGGCATGACACTGGATAAAGCATTACAGGAAAGCGCCGAACTCAAGGAATTGTATGATACGGAAGAAGAAGTCAAAACCTTGATTGACATGGCGCTGTCATTAGAGGGAATATCCAGGAATGCCGGTAAACATGCCGGGGGTGTGGTAATAGCTCCCAGTAAACTGACGGATTTTACGCCGCTTTATTGTGAACAGGGTGGCGGCAACCTAGTGACTCAGTTTGACAAAAATGATGTCGAAGCGGTTGGTCTGGTCAAATTCGATTTTTTAGGCTTGAGAACCTTAACGATTATCGACTGGGCGCTGGAGACGATTAATAGTAAAAAACAGCAACAGGGGGAGGCACTGGTCGATATCAGTCAAATTCCCCGTGATGATCCCGATACCTACAAGCTGTTTGATAAATGCCAGACAACCGCAGTATTTCAGCTGGAATCGCGCGGGATGAAGGACTTGATTAAAAAACTGAAGCCTGATTGCTTTAACGATATTATTGCGCTGGTCGCCCTGTTTCGTCCGGGGCCACTGGAATCAGGCATGGTTGATGACTATATCAATGTTAAACACGGCGCCAAGGCAGAATATGCTCATCCGCTGCTGGAACCCATCCTGAGCCCGACGAATGGCGTTATCCTGTATCAGGAGCAGGTGATGCAGATTGCCCGGGAAATGGCTGGATATACGCTGGGTGGCGCTGATATGCTGCGACGGGCAATGGGTAAAAAGAAGCCGGAGGAAATGGCCAAGCAACGAGCCATTTTTACCGAAGGAGCAATTAAAAACGGTATAGAAGAATCCATCGCAACCTATATTTTTGATTTGATGGAAAAATTTGCCGGTTATGGTTTTAATAAATCCCATTCGGCGGCTTATGCTCTGGTCGCTTATCAGACTGCCTGGTTAAAAGCCCATTATCCTGCGGAATTTATGGCGGCAGTCATGTCTTCTGATATGGACAATACCGATAAGGTAGTGGTATTGATTGAAGAATGCCGGCAGATGGGCTTAACGGTTTGCCCGCCCGATATTAATGTTTCTGATTATCGTTTTACGGTCAATGAACAAAACCAGATTGTTTACGGGATTGGCGCTATTAAAGGGGTGGGTGAGTCGGCGATTCAGGATTTGCTGGAAGAACGTAGAGAAAATGGAGTGTTTACCGGGCTTTATGATTTATGTAAACGAGTAGAGCTTAGAAAAGTCAATCGCAGGGTATTGGAAGCCCTGATTAAAGCCGGTGCGCTGGATTCCATTGATAGTAATCGTGCGGCGCATATGGCTGAACTGACTACGGCCATTAAAGTGGCCGAACAACATGGAAAAATGAGCCTGGCCGGGCAGACGGATATGTTTGGCTTATCGGTACAAGTTGATCATAGTGATGATAGTGGCGAAACCTATTCAAGTATTACTGAGCCCTGGTCGGAAAAAGACCGCTTAAGTGCTGAAAAACAAACCCTGGGGCTGTATTTAACCGGGCATCCGATTGATGAATACCGGCAGGAGCTTAAGCATATCGTTCATGGCAGTATAGCTGATATGTTAGCGGATGCTGAACGCTCTAAAGGCAAAATGGAAGGTCGGGTTGCCGGTCTCGTGGTTGAACTCAGAACTCGCCAGACCAAACAAGGCCGAATGATGGGCTTTGCCACGCTGGATGACAAAACCGCCCGTCTGGAGGTCGCCGCTTTCAGCAAGGTTTTTGAGCAATATCGTGAGGTTTTCCAGAATGATGCCTTGTTGGTTGTCGAAGGCAGTATGAGTATGGATGATTTTTCCGGTATGCTGCGGGTAACGGCGGAAAAAATCTATACCTTTGAGCAGGCGCGGGAAATGTTCTCCCGTCACCTTGAAATTAACTGGAATCCAGTTGATGAAATGTCGGGAATAGCTTTTATCGATAAACTCAAGGAAAAACTGACGCCTTTCACAGGAGGGTCCTGTCCGGTGATTATCCAGTATCAGTGCAAACAAGCCAGAGCCACTATCAAGTTAGGAGATGACTGGCGCGTCAGGCCCACCAATGAATTATTATCTGCTTTACAAAAAATAACATCCAGGCAGGACGTGAGTATTAAATACCGATAGCAGTGCTTAGAAGTTGTTTTATATATGGGTGAAGTTGATTAGTGTTTACTTTTCCCTTGGGAGATAAAACTGAAGTTAGTAGAAGAGGGAGTATTTGGTGCCGAGGAGAGGACTTGAACCTCCACGGGGTTGCCCCCACTAGCACCTGAAGCTAGCGTGTCTACCAATTTCACCACCTCGGCTAAGGGACTTGATAAATCAAGTTAAGTGAATCCGTGTATTTTACAGATTGATACTTATCGTTGTCAATGGAATTATCTGCTATTTTTTGATTTTATTAGCGGTGGAGGGTATCCGGGAAAGGATAATAGGAATATATTTGATTTGGATAATGGCGGAGAGGCAGGGATTCGAACCCTGGGAGGGCTACAAACCCTCAACGGTTTTCAAGACCGCCGCTTTCGACCACTCAGCCACCTCTCCGTAAGAGCCGCTATGATACTGGAAGGTGCGATTGTTTTCCAGTATTTTTTCTAAAAAATTCTCTTTAGGCAAAAAAGAATCCGTCCGCAATATTGGTGTTACCAATATCTAGACGGATTTAATACTATCTCCACGGCGAATTATAGGAAACAAGAGACTTTATTTAAACCAGGTTTTGGTTTATAAACTATAAATTATTTGTATTGATGCGAGGGTGGGATGGATAAATTCAATAATATGCGTGTTTTTTGTCGTATTGTTGAACTTGGCACATTTGCAGCGGTTGCTCGGGAAATGAATGTTTCCCCGATGATGATCAGCAAATATGTAGCGGCCCTGGAGAAGGATTTAGGGGTGGTGCTGATTAATCGTACAACGCGAAGCCTGAACCTGACAGAAGCCGGAAAAAATTATTATTCACAGGGGAAAAAAATTCTGGAGGAGCTGCTTGAGTTGGAAGAGGCGACTTCTCAGCTGGGGCAAAGTGTAAAAGGCGTTTTAAAAATCAGCGCACCAATTGATTTTGGTAGTATTTATATGGTGCCTGCTATCGAAGCCTATCAAAAGCAATATCCCGATGTGAAAATTATGATGACGCTGGACAATAAATTTCAGAATTTACGGGATGGTCTTTTTGATATTGTGATTCTGGTAACGGATACTTTGGATCCCGGCGTGGTTGCCCGCCAAATTACCGAAACCCAATTGGGGACATATGCTTCGCCTCAGTATTTACAGGAGCATGGTTGCCCTGAGACCCCCGAGGAGCTGAATCAGCATCGCTGTTTGCATTATGTGAATACACCTCATGGAGATTACTGGATATTTAACAAAGACGGGGAAACAGCAAAATTAAAGATTGACTGGTTTTTTGCCAGTAATAATGGCCGGGCATTGTCTCAGGCAGCATTGTTGGGAATGGGGATTATTCGCACGCCTGAATTATCGGTTTCAGAATATTTAAAACAAGGGAAATTAGTCGAAATCTTGCCAGATTACCGTATTCCCAGACTTCTGGTTTATGCAACTTATCTACAAAAGCGCTTTTATCCGGCTAAAATGACTTCTTTTACTGATTTTTTGATTGATTTTTTCGCCCGGCAAAATATTGGGTTAAAACATGAGTGATACTGGCTTGATGAAGCCTGTTGCCGGTGGTGGTTTGCTGGACCGGCGGCTGTTTTTGAAACGGGGGGTGGGTTTTTCTGTCGCTGCGTTGGTTTCAGAATCCTCTTCGGCTCGACAGTCTTGGATGAATACTCCCGGCAAAGGTTTCACACCCTATGGACAGCCTTCAGCACATGAACGCTCGATTATTCGCTGGAGTGCGGCAAATTCTATGGTTGCCGGCAATGGTGTTTCATGGACACCATTGCATCAGTTAGAAGGCATGATAACGCCGAATGGTCTGCATTTTGAACGCCATCATAACGGTGTGCCTGAAATTGACCCGGCTAAATTTCAATTATTAATTCATGGCCTGGTTGAGCAATCACTGGTTTTTAATATTAACGATTTATTACGCTATCCGATGGCTTCACACCTGGGGTTTATCGAATGTGGTGGCAATAGTAATGCCGGCTGGCGCGAACGGCCTATTCAAGCAGCAGCTGGGTTCTTTCATGGTATGGTGTCGTGTGGTGAGTGGACGGGTGTACCGTTGAGAGTGTTGCTGAGTGAATGCAAGCTGAAATCGCAGGCGCAATGGCTGGTGGCGGAAGGCGCAGATGCAGCTGCGATGAATATCAGTATTCCTTTGGAAAAGGCCCTGGACGACTGCCTATTAGCCTTATATCAAAATGGTGAGCGTATTCGTCCTGAAAATGGCTATCCTTTACGTTTGATTGTTCCAGGCTGGGAAGGTGTAACCCATGTGAAATGGCTGCGAAGAATACAGATTAGCAATCAGCCGGTCATGGCCAGAAACGAAACAGCAAAATATACTGATTTACTGCCCTCAGGAAAAGCCCGGCAATTCAGTTTTATCATGGAGGCAAAGTCGCTGATAACCTATCCTTGTGTGGGATATAAACTGACTGAGCCGGGGCTTTATCAGATTAAAGGTCTGGCATGGAGCGGTCGAGGAAAAGTCAGGCAAGTGGAGGTATCAGCCGATGGTGGCCGCAGCTGGGCGCTGGCGGAACTACAGACACCGGTTCTGGAAAAATGTTTTACCCGCTTCAGGATTCCCTGGCGGTGGGATGGGCAGGCGGCCGTGATTAAAAGCCGGGTCACTGATGAAACAGGTTACCAGCAACCCGAACGGGAACAGCTTGTCAGCCAGCGGGGTAGATATGGCTATTTTCATTACAATGCGATTGTCAGTTGGGCGATATCCGCTGAGGGTGAAATTACTCATGTTTATCAATAAAGTGGTAATATTTGGTTGTTTGTTAATAACTGCCGGGGTACAGGCAGAAAGTGCCGGGCCAGAGCTGGGTCGACCGGCGTCGGCTGAGATGATTAGAAACTGGAATCTGAATGTTTTTCCCAACGGCGGTGGTTTGCCTGAAGGCCGGGGAAGTGTGAATGACGGGCAAAAAGTTTATCTGCAATATTGCCAAAGTTGTCATGGTGTGGATGGAAGTGGCGGCAGTGCAGAAGAGCTGGCAGGAGCACAACATAACTTAACCGATAATCCACCGGATAAAACCATTGGAAATTATTGGCCTTATGCGACTACTTTATTTGATTTTATCCGGCGTTCCATGCCAATGGATAGGCCGGGTATTTTGGACAATAATAAAGTTTATGCAGTTTCAGCATATTTACTATACTTGAATGGCATTATTAAAAAACAGGCTGTAATGGATGCGGACTCGCTGGCAAAAATCGTCATGCCCAACCGTTATGGTTTTATCAATTTTAATCCGTATAGAAAATAGTCATTCATGCAAAATATTCATATTTCTGATTTATCCATACTTTTACTTGAGCCCTCCTCGACACAACTGAAGGTTATTCTCAAGCATCTGCAGGAAGAAGGTATCGTCAATATTGAAGGTGTTTCCACAGCCGAACAAGCCTTGCAGAGTATTCAGTCTTTCCGGCCGGATTTGATTATCAGCGCCATGTATCTGCCGGATATGGATGCCACCGACTTTATTGAGTCGATAAAGTCTGATGATGAGCTGCGGGAAATTGCCGTGATGCTGATTTCCAGTGAGAATAGCTGGTCGGTGCTGGATAAGGTGCGGCAGGCGGGAGTAGTGGCCATTTTACCGAAGCCATTCAGTCATGAGGATTTAAAACGGGCGTTAAGAAACACTATAGAGTTTATCGATCCGCAGCAGATGGAGCTGGAGTATTATGATATAGAAAAACTGCGGGTGCTGGTGGTGGATGACAGTAAACTGGCTCGCAAACATATTTCCAGAGTGTTGGAAAACATGGGTATTACCCAGATTACCCAGGCGCAGGATGGAAAAGAAGCCGTTGCCTTGTTTCAACAGGCGGATGAGTCATTCGATTTGATTGTGACCGATTATAATATGCCAGAAATGGACGGCCAGGAATTAACCGAATATATCCGCCATGAAATGAATAATGCTTTTATCCCGATATTAATGGTAACCAGTGAGCATAATGAAGCCCGCTTGAGTAATATTCAAAAAGCGGGCGTTTCTGCCATATTTGACAAGCCGTTTGAGCCGGATACGGTTAAGGAAGTATTGTACCGGGTATTGGAAGAAGGCTAGCCAAGCTTTATCGTCAATATCATAAGCCAGGAGGCTGTCGGGTTTAGGAAAATTCTACTGTGACAGTGGGAAATCGGTACTTTTTTCCACTTGTCTCGTTACTTTCCATCCTAAACCCGACAGCCTCTTGGTGATAAAAAGATATAAATATTTTTTGGGACGGCAAGCCTAAAAACTTTAATCCATACTAATCAATAAGTTGTCGTTGTATGATGCTACAATGACAAGGCTGGGTTAACGCAGGCTGATGATTTCCCAGTGGGATTTTTCGGCAACAGCTTTTAGTTTTTCATCCGGGTCAACGGCAATGGCATGGTCAACCTGGTTTAACAGGGGTAAATCATTATGCGAATCGCTGTAAAAATAGCTGCCGGACATGTTTTGTTGATGATCTGCCAGCCATTCATTCAATAAGGTAACTTTGCCTTCCTGAAAGCACGGTGTCCCGATAAATTTGCCGGTATAGCGGCCGTCTTTGAATTCAGGCGTGGTGGCTATCAGGTTTGCAATACCGTATAAACGGACAATAGGTTCGGTGACAAAACGGTTGGTGGCCGTAATCACAAGCAAGGTATCTCCTTGTTGGCGATGTTTGTCGACCAAGGCGGCGGCTTTCTCCAGCAAAATGGGTTTAATCAGCGACTCAACAAACTGCTCACGCCATTTAAAAAGCTGTTCAGTATCATGCCGGGCCAAGGGTGCCAGCGAAAATTCAAGAAACTTGACAATATCCAGTTTTCCTTGTTTATAGTCTTCATAAAAACGGGCGTTAGCCTGTTCGTAATGCTCCTTGTCAACGATACCCTGGTCAACCAGAAACTGACCCCATAAAAAATCGCTGTCACCGGCGATTAGAGTATTGTCCAAATCAAAAATTGCTAAACTCACTGTTATAAACCTTTAGTCCTGAATGTTGGCTGTCTTGAAAAAGTGCATGATGTGATGGCGCAATGCGTCTATTTATGGAACAATGATGCCAATATTTAATCACTGTACTGTCAGGCTATTTTAGCATTCCGCATTAAGATGTGACAGGCAGTTTAAGAACAGGTTTTTATAACATGATTGACTCAAAAGGGTATCGGCCCAATGTCGGTATTATCCTTTGTAATGATGAGGGTCGTGTTTTCTGGGCAAAACGTAAGGGGGCCAGCTCGTGGCAATTTCCCCAGGGCGGTATAGATTGTAATGAAGATCCGGAAACCGCGATGTATCGAGAGCTTTATGAAGAAACGGGGCTCAGGCAGGAGGATGTGCAATTAATTGGGCGAACACGCTACTGGCTGCGATACAAACTGCCGGAACGATATATTCGCAAACATTCAATGCCGCTTTGTATCGGCCAGAAGCAGATTTGGTTTATTTTAAAGATGCTGACAGATGGCTCTTCGGTGCGCTTTGATTGTGGTCACAAACAGGAGTTTGATGGCTGGAAGTGGGTGGAATACTGGGAGCCATTAAATGATGTGGTTTATTTTAAACGCAAAGTTTATAAAAAGGCGATGGTGGAACTCAGCGCCTTTTTACTGGCGGAAGGTATCCCCATCAATCCGGAAGGGTATCAGGATATACGGGCTAATCAATAACCCTGTAAAGCAGGGTTCAGGCCCGGTGCTATTTCATCCAGCCAGTAAACTTGTGTTGAGAAACTTCCATCGTTTTCAAGATTGAGCACTCTGTATCCGGGCGGTTTGTTATCGATGGCAAATTGGCTGCTTTCCCGTTTGAACTGAAAACAACTGGCCGGGGTGCCCAGGATTGGGATATTGTGGTATTTACGCTTCATTTCCTGATGGATGTGGCCTGTAGACACAAGTTTAACCTGGGAATGTTGCCGAATAATGTGTA
>Ga0256833_1002473_pt1 | contig 12955 bp, 7 predicted proteins | sample 356284metaG_FD_190535 | JGI IMG/M metagenome (GOLD analysis project Ga0256833, IMG submission 190535) | Hydrothermal vent microbial communities from Mid Atlantic Ridge, Atlantic Ocean - 356-284 | ecosystem: Environmental > Aquatic > Marine > Hydrothermal vents | place: Atlantic Ocean: Mid...
GAGGGCTTCCCCGCCCAGCAGCACGGCTACCGGGAAGTTGGCAACCACCAGCGCCGGCACCAACACGGTGAAAGCGGCGCGCGCGACGCCCTGGAAGATGCTTTCGGGGTAGCCGGCCAGGCGAAACAGTTCGGCCAGCAGCGCCGGAATGGCGTAGATGCGGGTGAGCCAAAAGCCCAACGAAGCCGCGGCTAACGTGAGGGCGTAACGGGATGCGACCCCCAGCACGAGCAGCAGACCGAAAGCCAGCCATTGGCCTGTGTTGGGATGCCAGCCCAAGGCGTGTAGGGCGTAGCCTCCCAACGCCAGCGGCAGGAGTAGCGAAGGCGCGTCGTACAGCCGCATGCGCCATACCGAAAAGATGAACAACGGCGAGACAGGTTTGGTGAGGATGCCGTCCAGTTTGCCTTGCCACACCATGTCGGAAATCCGTAGCAGGCCCTGGCCAACGAAAATGCTGAACGACTGTTGTGCCATTTCGTTGACCGCGATGAGCAGCCACACCTGTTCGCGCCGCCATCCGCCAATCGTGGGCACGTGCAGGTAGATCGCTTCGAAGAACACCCAAGCCGTACCCAGCCAGAGCGCGTGCCCCAGCAGGCGCAGCCAAGCGTTGCCGCGAAACAGAGCCTGGCGGGAAAAGGAGAGGCGTGCCCAATGTTTCCACAGGCGAAAGTAGCGTTTCATGCTGTCAACCTCCCACGGCGCGAAAGCGGCGGATGCCGCGCCGCCAGACCCAGGTGTTGACCAGGAGCAGCATGGCCAGCCAGCCGACCTGCACTGCGAGGCCGTGCAGCCATGCCTGAGGCGTCAGCAAGCCGAGGTACACCCGGGCGGGGAAGGAGAGCAGCGCGGCGAAGGGCAACCAACGCAGCGCGGCGGCGATTGGCGCCGGAAACAAGGCCAGCGGCACCAGCGCGCCGGCGGCTAAGGGAATCACGAAATCCACCAGCAGAGCGACGCCGGAGGTGTCTTCCAGCCAAAAGGCTGTCAGGCTGAAGAGGAAAGTGAATTGAAAAGCCAGCAGGATGGCGGCGATGACGCTGAGAGCAAAAGCGGGCCATACCCACACGGCAGGCGGCCACACCCAACCGCGCCCGACGGCCAGAGCAAACGGCACCAGCACGCCCAACCCGATGATGGCGTAGGGCAATTTGGAGCCCAGCATGAGGGAGAAATGATAGCGCCCGTAGTGTTCGGGCCGCAGCAGGTGAAAAGCCAGATCGCCTTCGCGGATTTCGTAGGTGATGTCGCCCCAGACGGCGGGGCCGGTCATTTCGTATAGCCACCTTGTTAGAATGAAGTAGGTTAGCATTTGCGCCCGGCTCAAACCGGCCATACGCTCGCCGGGGCCGACGATTTGCTCCCACAACAAGAGCAAGGCCACCAACGGTACTGCTGCCACCACGAAACTCAGCAAGTGGTTCAAGCGGTAGAAGGCTGCTTCGCGAATGGCCAGCCGCGCGGTGGTGAGGTAAGGTCGCCAGGACATCAGAAAACCTCCTGTGGCGCGCTGTGGCCTGACGCGGCGTCGGGGGTGTCGAAGAGATGACGCAGCACCTCTTCCAGCGAGGGTTCGGCCACGCTGAGGTCGGTGATTTCGTAGTGAGCGGTCAGGTGATGCAGGAAAGAGGGAACTTCGGCCCGCGGCATCTGCCATTGCATCCGTGGGCCGGCGCGGTTGACCAGCCAGCGGGCGGCGGGTGGCGTCTTGCCCGGCGGCAAAGGGCGGCTGAGCACGGCTTCCACCCGGCGGTGAGGCGCAAACCGGGCTTTGAGATCGGCTAAGGGGCCGTCAAAGCGGATGTGGCCTTGTTCCAGCAGGATGACCCGGTCGCACAACGCTTCGACATCGCGCATGTAGTGGCTGGCCATCATCAAGGTGAGGCCGTCTTCTTCAACCTGCTGGCGCAACAGGGTGCGGATTTCGTGCTGTGCGAGGACGTCCAGCCCCAACGTCGGCTCGTCTAAAAAGAGCACTTGCGGGCCGTGAAGCAGGGCGGCGATGAGTTCCATTTTCATCCGTTCGCCCAGGGAGAGATTGCGGATGGGCACGGTGAGCAGATCGGCGACGCGAAAGCGGGCGGTAAGGTCGTCCAGGCGGCGGCGGAAAAGAGCCTCGGGCACGGCATACATTTCCTGAAAGAGAAGGAAGAGGTCCAGCGCCGGCAAATCCCACCACAACTGGCCTTTGCGCCCCATCACGAAGGCGATCTGCCGTTTGAAGTCGTGGTCACCTTCCCAGGGGGTGAAATCCAGCACACGCGCCTCTCCTGCGTCGGGGAAAAGCACCCCGGCGAGGATTTTGAGCGTCGTGGTCTTGCCGGCGCCGTTGGGCCCAAGGTAGCCTACGGCTTCGCCTGGCTCGACGGTAAAAGAAACATCCCGCAAGGCTTCGATGGTGCGGTAGCGGGGGGCGACCAAGTGCCGTAGGGTGGCGCGCAGGCCGGGTTCCCGTTGGGGCGCGCGATAGGTTTTGTGCAAATGACGGACAACGATGGCGGGCACGGTTCACCTCCAAGGAGTGTTAAACACGAAGCGCCCTCCGGTGTGCGGAAGGCGCCCGTTGAGGAACAAAGGGACTGCGCGCTAAGGCAGCGGAGAGTTTGCCTGGAACACAACGGACGCCTGGAGGACGCGAGAATACATCGTTTTTCCACCTGAAAAGAGATTAGCCGGGGGACATTATACCACAAGGAGCCGGGGGGATGCTTGAGGAGATGGGATTTTGCTGCCCTTGACGCCTGGGCTGTGCAGGGCTAAAATTTAGCCTGCTCTAAATTGGATTTTCGCCATGCCTGAAACATCGCCCAGTGTGCAGGATTACCTCAAAGCCATCTACCACCTCGCCCGGCGAGAGGGGCGGGCGACGACCACGCGCCTGGCCGCCGTGTTGGGCGTGACGCCGGCTTCGGTGACCGGAATGCTCAAGCGGCTGATGGCCGAGCAGCCGCCCCTGGTGGTCTACCACCCCCGCCGCGGCGCGACGGTGACGCCCGCGGGGGAGCGGGTAGCCCTGGAGACCATTCGCCGTCATCGCCTGTTGGAACTGTTCCTGGTGCGCGTGTTGGGTTACCGCTGGGACGAGGTGCACGAGGAGGCGGAGCGACTGGAGCATGTGGTTTCCGAGCAGATGACGAACCGCATCGCCCAGTTGTTGGGCGAGCCGGCCTTCGACCCCCACGGGCACCCCATCCCCGACCGGAAACTGGCGCTCCCCGCCGTGCAGGGGTTCCCCCTGGCGCAGGCGGAGGTGGGCGCGCGCCTGCAGGTGGTGAGCGTTTCGGACGGCGACGCGGCGGTGCTGCGGCGCTTGGCTGAGGTGGGGTTGCAGCCGGGCGCGGTGGTACGGGTGGCAGGCCGCACCGCCGGCGATCACCTGCTTTCGTTGGCGATTCGCGGGCGCGCCCAACCGGTGGTGATCGGCCCCGCGGTGGCGGCGGCGGTGTTCGTTGCACCCGCGCCCGAGATGACGGAGCCTGCGTGATGACACATCCGCACCAATCCCTCTCCGAAGTGCACGAAACCGTGGTCGTACCCGCCCACGGGCGCTGGTGGCGGCGCTGGCTGGCGGTTGCCGGGCCGGCGCTGATGGCTGCCGTGGGCTACATGGACCCCGGCAACTGGGCGACCGATATTGCCGCTGGCAGCCGTTACAACTATACCCTGATTTGGGTTTTGCTGATGTCCAACCTGATGGCCATCCTGCTGCAAAGCCTGGCCGCCCGGTTGGGCATTGTGGGGCGGCGCGACCTGGCGCAGGTCTGCCGGGAAGAATACCCCCCCCTGGTCAACATTCCCCTCTACCTGCTGGCCGAAATTGCCATCACCGCGACCGATCTGGCCGAGGTCATAGGCTCGGCGATTGCGCTGCAACTGCTCTTTGGCCTGCCGTTGCTCTATGGGGTGTTGCTCACCGCTTTCGATACCCTCTTGCTGCTGGTGCTTTCCCGCTTTGGCATTCGGAAACTGGAAAGCGTGGTGCTGGCGCTGGTGGGGACGATAGGGGCTTCTTTTCTCATCGAAATTGCCCTCGGACGCCCGGATTGGGGCGGTATCCTGCGCGGTTTCGTACCCCATCTGCCGGACATGACGGCGCTGTACATTGCCATCGGCATTTTGGGGGCTACGGTGATGCCGCACAACCTCTATCTGCATTCGGCGCTGGTGCAGACCAGAAAGATTGGCCGCCGCCCGGAAGAGGTGCGCGATGCCATCCGCTGGAACAATATCGACACCGCTGTGGCGCTGAACCTGGCGTTTTTCGTCAACGCGGCCATCATGGTGATGGCGGCGGCGGTGTTCTATCGGCATGGCTATTTCCAGGTGGCCGAGATTCAGGACGCCCATCGCCTGCTGGCGCCGCTCTTGGGCACCGCGATCGCGCCGATTGCCTTTGCCGTGGCGCTTTTGGCTTCGGGGCAGAGTTCGACCGTCACGGGCACATTGGCGGGGCAGATCGTGATGGAGGGTTACCTCAACCTGCGCATCCGCCCCTGGCTGCGGCGGCTGATCACCCGCATCCTGGCCGTGGCCCCCGCGGTGGCGGTGATCCTGTGGCGTGGTGAGCGGGCGACCGGCGACCTGCTGGTGTTGAGCCAAGTGGTGCTCTCGCTGCAGTTGCCTTTTGCCATCATCCCGCTGATTCACGCCGTGGCCGACCGGCGGCGGATGGGGCAGTTTGCCATCTCGCGGCGCGTGCAGGCGGTGGCGTGGGTGGTGGCGCTGGTGATCTTGGGGTTGAATGTCGTGCTGGTGGCCGATCAGATCGGTCAATGGGCAGCGGCAGCCGGGGCACACGCCTGGTTGGTGTGGGCGTCGTTGTTCCCTCTGGCGGCAGCGTTTGCGGCCTTGTTGGGCTACGTCGCGCTGCACCCGTGGCTGAAGTCGCGGCGTGCTCCGCAGCGTGAGCGGGTGCTGGTGCCCCATCGCCCCACGCCGGTGGCCGCCCCGCGGCTGGAGGAGGGGGAAAGGCTGGTTGCCACGCCGTACCGTCGCGTCGCGGTGGCGCTGGATTTTTCCGGTGGAGACCGGCAACTGGTGCAGGCGGCGCTGCGGGCCATCCACCCTCGGGAAGCCACCCTCTACTTGCTGCACGTGGTGGAAAGCCCGGCGGCGCGCGCCTGGGGGCGCGAGGCCGAGGATCTGGAGGTGGCGCTCGACCGTCAACGGTTGGAAAGGTGGGCTGAAGTACTGCACGCGCAGGGCGTGCGGGCTGTCTGGCGGCTGGGTACGGGCGATCCTGCCGCGGCGCTGGCCCGGCTGGTGACCGAGGTGGAGGCGGATCTGGTGGTGGTGGGCGCGCACGGCCATGCCGGCCTTTCCGACCTGGTTTTCGGCACCACGATCGGGGGCCTGCGCCATCGCATTGGGGTGGATATGTTGGTCGTTTCCTTGGGCAAGGAAAAAATGAATGCTGGCCGATCGCGCTGACCGGCCAGCCTCTTCTCACGCTTACGGCACCGTGACGTTGAACGGCGTGCGCTCGATGCACTGACCGCCGAAGCCATCCTCGGTGCACGTTTTGAGCGTCACCTGGACGGTGTGGCCATGGGTGTCGTTGTTGCCAATGGGCACCCAGGCCTCGGTTTCCTGCCGGGGTTTGAGAGTGGGCAGGGTGTCGCCGCAACGGTAGAAGCCATCCTCGAAAGAGGGAATGGCGGTGTTGTCGAACAGCAGCCCTGTTTTCAGGTCTTTGATGCGAATGAGGTAGGATTCGATCGGCTGGGGCCCCTGGTTGAGGATGGCAAACACCAGGAAATGGCTGCCGCAAGTATCCTGGCGGAGCAGGCGGATGGAAGCGGCAGCAGGCGGCGGCGGGGGCGGGGTGGCGATGGCCAGGGTAGAGGTGTCACCGGTGATATTGAGCCAGCGTCCCCATACCCAGCAGGTGTTGCCGCGCGGGGTGGTGACCAGCCAATAGTTGTTGCCCTGGGGTTGGCGACCGATGACGGTGACTTTGTCACCGGCTTTCATGGTGTCGATGGCGGGGTAATAGGGGGCGGGGCCGGTGCGGCAATTGAGGTTGCCGCTGGCGGTGCCGGGTAGGCCGGAGCCGGAGGCCGCGGGCGTGGCCGTGGGCGCGGGAAGGGTGGCCGAGGGGAGAGGTTGGGCGGTGGGGGTGGCGGGCGCGGTGGTGGGAAGCGCCGCCGCGGTGGGTTGGGGCGGCGACGTGGGGGCGACCAGAGAGGGCGCCCGGCGGGTGAGTTCCAGCGCCACCTGGGTTTGTTGCAGCGCCAGGGCGGTTTGGGTGATGCTCAGTGCTCCGGCGGACGATTGAGAGGGAGCGGACGCGACGGGGAACAAGGTACAGGCCATGATGAGCACGATGAGCAAGGCGAGGGCGGGAAGCAGGAAAACTTTGCGCGAGAGCATGGAATACCTCCGGGGGCGGGGCGTTTCGTATAGCCATGAGAGAATAGGTGGGCAAGGGGGACGGCGTTCACGGAAGTACGGTGATGCGGGTGCCGGCGGTGCGCCCGCGGATGTCGGGGAAGAAGGTGGCGAAGGCCACCGCCGGGCGCGCCTGATACTGGCCTGGCACCGCGGCGCGGGCGTAGTAGGTCACCGTGTACACCCCGGCAGGCAGGGTGTCGGCCACGAACACCACCCGGTCGTCGTAGGCTTCGCGGTGATAGAAATACCACCATCCCCACCCATAGCGCCAGAAGTCGGTGGGCGTGAAGGCTCGTTCGGCCTGTTGGGCCAGCGTCTGGTTGGGATCCAGCGCTTCCAGCCCCGCGGGGAGGTTGTCGGTCAGCCGCACCTGGTGCAGGTCGTGGGGCACAACGACGGTCAGCCGCACCTGCACCACCGCGCCCACCGGGAAGGTGGTGGTCGGCGTTTCGAGATCGTCCACCAGCGCGTACCGGCGGCTGACGGCGATGCCGTCGGCGCGGGCATCCACGGATTCGGCGGGCAGCACGGTTTGCAGGTAGGCGTCGTAGTACAGCGCGCCGCTGCCCGCCCCCCGGCGGATGCTCAGGGTGTTGGGCTGGCCGAGGCGCAGGTCGGGCTCGCTCCACGCCAGGCTGCGCCCTTGCAGCGCCTCCGCCGAGGAGACCTGGAATTCGGCTGCTGTTTGCCCGTTGAACGACACCTCGGCCTGGTAGTTGGGGTGTGCCTCGCCGCTCAGCCGGGCCCAATCGGCCAGGGCCAGCACGGCCAGCGCGGTCTCTGCGTCGCTCGACCAGCGGCTGTGCTGGCGGCGGGTCATCAGCCAGCGCACCGCGGCGGGCAGCATGGGGGCTTCGGGGTCGGCGCGCAGCAGCGCCTCCACGGCCAGCGCGGTGGTCGCGGTGCTGCTGCTCCAGCCCCACCAGCAGCCGGGCGACCTGTCCCACCAGGCCGCCGCGGCGGCCTCTTGCGCAGCCTGGTTTTCCAGGGCTTTGACCAGCGGGGTGATGAAGTCCGCGCCCATGTCCATGCGCGTGGCGGCGTCCAGCAACAGCGCCGTGCCGGCAGCGGTCATCCTGTTGGAGGCGCGTTGTTTGGCCAGGCGGTAAGCGTCGGCGGTGGGGCGGGCGCCCAGGCGTGCCAGCGCATCGATGATCAGCGCCTGCCCCGCGGGCGAGAGCGGCCTTTTGGAGGCGTGCAGGACGGACATCAGGAACTTGACGGCGCCGTTCAGCGCGCTTTCGCTGACGGGGTAACCGGCTTGTTTGGCCAGCGCGAGGGCAAAGGCGGCCAGCGCGCTGGCGTGGGGAGAGGCCTCCCGACTGTCGTTGCACCACCCCCAGCCGCCGTCCCACCGCTGGTAGGCCTGTAGGGTGCGGATGGCGCGGTTGATGGCGGCGTCGAGGTCGTTCTGATGCTCGAAGGAGGCGCCGGTGGCCTGCAGCGCCTGGGCGGCTGCGGCGTTGGTCATCAGGTTGTCGGCCCAGGTGGGGATGCAGGCGGATTTGGGGGGCTGGATGGCGGTCAGGGTCTGCGCCAGCCCGGCGGTGAGGGAGGCGGCCAGGTCGAGGCGCAGGGTGGCGTGGGGCGTGTTGGCGGGCGGGGTGACGGTCTCCTGCACTTCGTCGGCGCTGCGCAGCACCCCGGCGGTGCCCACCGCCTCGGTGGTGACGAATTGCTGCACGGGGATGCCGCCGTCGGGCAGGGTGGTGAGCAACGGGCGGGAGGCGTCGCGGTAAGCGCCCGCGGTGGCCTCGACGGTGAGATCCACCCGGGCGGATGTCAACGGCACGGTGGCGTGCCAGGTCACCGCGGCCTGGCCGCGGGCGGGCACGGTGACGCGCTGTTCGGCGGGGTCTTGCAGGGTGAGGCCGTCGGCGCGGGTGAGGCGCACGGTGGCGGCGAGAGGGGCGTCGGTGGTGTTGTGCACCACGGCCTGGATGGTGGGCTGGTCGCCGCCGGTGAAGAAGGCCGGGGTGTGCAGCCGCACGAAGAAGGGGCGGCTGACGGTGATTTCGGTGGTGGCTCTGCCGACGCGGGTATCGCGTGTGATGGCGCGCGCCGTCAGTACCCAGGTGGTCATGTTGTCGGGCAGGGGGATGGTGATCCGGGCCTGACCGTGGTCGTCGGTTTGGATCACGGCGCGCCAGTAGGCGGTGTCGCGGAAGTTCTGGCGCAGGGTGATCACGCCGCCGAGGTCGGCGCCCTTTTCGTCCCCGCCGCCGCTGCCCATGGCCGCCCCCAGCGCCAGGGCTTTGGCCACCGCGCGGGCGTTGTAGGCTTCTATGCTCTGGGTGAGCGAAATGCCCTGCGCCAGCGAGAGGGCGCGCCGCGGGTAGAGGCGGGCGAGCAGGTCGAAGGTGTCGGGTGCCAGGGCGTAGATGGCCTTGTCCACCACGGCCAGCGAAACCTCCGCGGGGACGGGTTGGCCGTCGGTGGTGGTGGTTTCGATGCTGACGGTCACGCTCTGGCCTGGCTCGGCCTGGGGACGGTCGGGCTTCAGGTGCACGGTCAGTTGCTGCTCGTCCAACGCCACAGGCAGGCGTACGGTGGCCTCTTTGAAATCGGGCGGGCTGTTGCCGTGGGGGGCGCCCACGGCCACCAGGGAGGCATACACCTGGGGCGCCATCTCGCCCGTGATGGGCACGGGGAGGATGTTTTCGGGCTGGTCGAGGCGCACCACCCGCGCGTCGAAGATGTGTCCGCGCGCCACGGTGAGCAGGCCGTAGGCGGGCTGGGCGAAGGGTTGGGGCGCCAGCAAGTGGGCGGTGTCGCCGGGGTGGTAGGCGGCGTGGTCGGGCACCAGCAGCAGACTGTGCGCCTGGCGCTCCCAGAGCAGCGCGCTCCGCCCGGCCACCCACAGCCGCAGCGAGGCGGTGCGCTCCCGCCCGGCCTGGTCGCGGGCGGTGGCGGTGAAGCGGTAGGTGCCGCTCTGGGTGGGGGTGAAGGTGAATTGCGCCTTGCCGTGCTCGTCGGTGGTGAGGTGGATGCCCTGTTGCACGGGCACCAGTTCGAGGCTGTTTTTCCAGCGCAGGATGCCCGCCGCGTCACGCTGCTGCACGCTGTGCCACAATTCCCGCGCGACCTGCAGCGTGAGGTCATGGTTGGGCTGCGGTTTGCCCGCCGCGTCGAGCACCACCAGATCCACCGTCAGCGGTTGGCCGACCGCGCCCAGCCAGCGGTTGCTGTGCAGGCCGACGTAGACGTTGCTCCGCCGCAGCACCACCTCGGTGAAGCCGTCGGCGGTGTTGCCGCCGCGGTCGGTGACCGAGGCCCACACGGTCAGGCTGACGTCGTCCTCCGAGGTGATTTCGTCGGTGCGTACCGGGATGGTGAATTTCCCCTCGGCGTCGGTCGTACCCTTGCCGTGTTGGTCGATGTGGGGGGGCTGGCTGTGGAAGGTGGCCTCCCACCAGTCCCACGGCATATCGTCCACTTTGTAGAACACGTAGCCAGCGTAATCCTCCGGCGGCTGGAAGGTGTAGGTTTCCGGTGCCACATACCAGGCGACCTGCCCGCGGTTGACGGCGTCGCCGGCGTAGTAGGTAGCCTGGAGGTGGACGGTGGTGTCTTCGCCGGGGAACAGGGTAGGCTTTTCGGGCGTGAGGGCCACCTGGAAGACCGGCTTGTGGTAGGCGGCCACCCGCACGCTGCCCCAGCCGAGGGCTTGGCGTGCCTTGCCGGGGGCCTGGCCACGCCAGCCGACGGGGTCGATGCGCCATGAGTAGGTGCCGGTGGGGGCTTCTTCCGGTAGGGTCACCGAGCCGTGGAAGGTGCCATAAGGCGAAAGGGGCACCCGTTGCTGGAAGAACATCTTGTCCTGATAATACAGCGAGACCCGGACTGCCGTCAGGTCGGGCAGGCTGTAGCGCAGGTCGTCCTCCCGCCGCACGACGCCCTTGAAGAAAATCTTCTGGCCGGGGCGGTAGAGCGGGCGGTCGGTGTAGATGAAGGCCACCGGCAGGTTGCCGCGCTCGGCGCTGTAGAGGAGGTAGTAGAAATCGGCAAGGTAGCGATCGTCGGGGTTGGTGCCCCATTGGGCGTCTGCGATGGCGAAATGGTCGGCGGTGTGGATGAGCGCCAGGCGGATGGGGGCTGCCGAGCCGCGCCAGAAGGCCAGGCCGTCGGCGTTGGTGGTTTGAGGAGGAAGCGGCCTGAGCGCGTCCTCGCGGTTCTGAATGTAGGCTGTGACCGGAAGTTGACCTTGCGGTTCGCCGCTGTCGGCGTCGGTGACCCATACCAGCCCGCCGCCGGGGGTGGTTTCGAGCAGCAACTGGTCGGTGACCACCGCCAGCCAGAGGGTGCTGTTGGCCTTTTTGTGGTTGCCACGGTACGTCATCTGGACGCAATAGACGCCGGGCTGGAGGGGTTGCCCGCCAGTCAGATCGCTCAGGCTGAGGACGCGGTTGTAGATTTTGTCGTCCGGCTGGCCGTCGAGGTGGCGCTGCCAGGAGCCCACGGCGGCGGATGGCAGGGCGCATGTCGCCTCGCGGTGGTAGAGGTAGGCGATCAGGTCTGCATCGGTGTGGCGGTAGAGGGTCAGTGCGAGGTCGGTGACGTTGGTGAGGTGGAACCAAAACTGCTGCGGCCCGCCGGCGCGCATCAACCCCAGGCCGCCGGGCGGCTGGAAGAAGTCGGCGTCGGTTTCGCGGTGGCCGGTGGCGAGAGTGAAGGTGTAAGGCGCGCCCATCCGCTGGCCGAAGAGGTCGGTCAGGTTGGCGTCGAAAGTGATGGTGTACGTCGTGCCCGGCGTTAGTCCCTGTATGAAGACGGTGCGCCCCGTTGCCGTGACGGTGAGGTGGGGCGGGCGCGGGCTGACGTGCAGATGGGGGGCGACGGCGTCTTTCTCGAAGTAGGTGTCGAAGACGACGTACACCGTGCCGCGGTAATACGAGGGCGGGTGCTCGGGGGACGGCTCGATGGAGATCACCCGCGGCACGCCCGCGGTTTGGAAAGGGAAACTGACCGGCTGGGCGATCAGCCCGCCGTCGCGCGCCCGCGCGTTTTCGTCCACCACCAGTTCGTAGAGCGCCTCGGGGGTGTAGTAGGTTTGCGGCGTCAGGGTGAGGACGGTGCCGTCGTCGTTCCACTTGGCGGTCATCTTGGGGACCACGCCGTTCCGTGAGCGCAGGTAAACAGCGTCGGTCGTGGCCTTTTCGTCCATCGGCGCGCTGAAGCGCACCTGCAGGGCGGCATCCAGGCGGATGTAGTTGGCGATTTCCTCCGGTCGGAGGTGGCGCTGGTCGGCATAGGCGCTGTCCACCGCTACGGCGGCGGTGTGGAACGACCAGCGAAAGGCATGGCCGAGGGTGTTGCCTTCCTGGTCACGGGTGTCGGCGGGCAGGGTGACGGTGTAGCGGGTGTTGCTCAGCAGAGGTTGGTCGGGGTGGAAGAGGTAGATGGCGGTGCTGATCCAGCGGCCTGTGCCGCGAATGGCGGGCTTGAATTGCAACGGCAGGTCGGGGGCCGAGGCGCGGTCGGTGAGCGCCACCACGGGCTTGTTGAACACCACGGTGATGTCGCTGCTGGTGGCGACGTCTTCGCTATCTTCGGCGGGAAAGACGCGCAGCACGGCAAAGGCGGCTTCGGTGGTGTAGGTGAAGGTGAGGGGGGCGGCCAGGGGGGTGCCGTCGGCGGCGCGCAGGGCGGTGGTGAAGCGGGCGGTGTAGGTGCTTTCGGGGGTCAGAGGGTGCGCGGGTTGAAAGCGCACCGTGCGCTCGTCGGGGAAGGTGAAGGTGCCTTCGACGGTTTCGTCGCTGGCGTCGTTCAGGCGGAAGGCGGTATGCACGCTGGCCTGGTCCAGGGGCTTGTTGAAGGTGAACACAAGCGCGCCCCGCAGGGGTAAAATGGTGCCCGGTGCAGGCCGCGCTTGCACAAGGCGGAGGGGGGTGGAGGGAGCGGCAGGGCGTTCGCTGATGCTTTGGGAAGGGCTGGGCGGTGTGCGCCGCGGCAGGGGTGTGGCTGGGCCGCATGCTGTGCCAAAGAACGATAGGGCGAGGAGTAGGCTGAGAACGAACAGACGATGCCGGGTCATGGCAACCTCCGAGAGGCGGTGGTCAAATGCGCAGGGTGCGCTTCCCAAAGATGTTTCCCCATGCTTTCATTATACACGACGCGGCCAAGCCCCACGCCGCGCCCGCGGGGTGAGCGCTCCCGGAAGTTGGGGCTACTTTGGGGGATGGGGCCTCAGGCGGCTGCGATGACGTCTTCCACGATGGCGCACTCGTCGCCCAGCAGGGTAGCGGTGTGTTCGGCGCGGCAGCGGGGACAACGGGCGTTTTGCTTGCGGGCGGCGAATTTGTGGCCGCAGTAGGGGCACTGTTGGATGAAGGGCACCTCGCGGAAGGCAATGCGCGCGCCCTGGCAGACGGTGTCCGCCGCGTGCTGGTCCCAGTAGAAGCGCACCAGCCCCTCGTCCAGGTGGGAGCATTTGGCGGCTGCGATTTTGACTTCCAACACGGGCTTGCCCTTGGCCTGGGCGCAGGCGTCGGCGATCAGGCGCTTTACGGTGTGGCTTTCGTGTTCTTGGGTGGTCATGGCTTTACCTCCGGGGGAAAGG
>Ga0256833_1002474_pt1 | contig 12954 bp, 11 predicted proteins | sample 356284metaG_FD_190535 | JGI IMG/M metagenome (GOLD analysis project Ga0256833, IMG submission 190535) | Hydrothermal vent microbial communities from Mid Atlantic Ridge, Atlantic Ocean - 356-284 | ecosystem: Environmental > Aquatic > Marine > Hydrothermal vents | place: Atlantic Ocean: Mid...
AACTTGACTCAAACCGGCCACCAGGAAAAATAGAAACACCGGTGCTGCTTTCTTCGGAACGGGTGGCAGGAATTCTTCGGATTCACTGGCAGAATTCATCGGAATAGGCAACATTGAAAATACCAAGGAATAAAAAAAACATATTGCAATCAAATAAAACCTACTTGCCGTTTGACTCATTTGAGCATCTGATTCATGTAAAGGGATTATCTAAAATCCTAACCCAAGTGTGTCGATTTCGGCTTCAAGATATCAGAAGGCCCTGTTTTGATGTACCTTTGATGTACCGAAGGTGCGCAGGTTTTTCAAAATCTAAGAGGAGGAACTTATGAAAAATTCAATGAAAATTTTCCCTTTGTCTTGTTTCCTGATTGTCTTTATGATCCTTTTGGTAAATCCCCTGTGTAACCCGAGCCCTTGTAGGTACTGAAGGACAAACCTATAACTATTTCGTTATCTATCGTCATGGCTTTGATTATACCTCTCTAGATATTGAATATATTGTAGAAGCTCTTTACAACGAAGCAGCTCTGGTAGGTATTAATGTAGATGATCTCACCATCCCAGTGACGACTAATTCTTATTTTTCGCCTTATGAAAATAATGTTGGCTATGATGTGACTGGACAGACTACATCCCTTCCTGGAATGTATGGTTATTTTTCTGATCCGGAGAACGCATATGTACTAAGTGATGAAACTGACGAATCTGGAAACAGAATCATTACAAGGCTCTTTGGCATTGCATGGGCCAGTGATGATGGTGACGGAGTACCTGCTAGTACAGAAGACCAGGCCCCGAACAATGGTGACGGTAACGGAGATGGCACTCCTGACAGATTGCAAAGTGGAGTCACATCCCTTCCTTCTGCAACTGGCAGGGGTTTCATAACGGTGGAGCTTCGAAACGGTGATTGTAATCAGCTCACGGAAGTGACAGCACTTGGCGAAGGCCAGACTCCGGCTTCTGATGCATCCTTTGATTATCCTTTTGGTCTCGTAAGTTTCCAGATACCTTGTGAAAGTGCTACAGTGCGTGTCTATTTTCATGGGACAACCTCACTTTCAGGATACACCTACAGAAAGTATGGACCAACCACCCCTGGCGTAGCCTCCACAGCAGCCTGGTACTCTCTGCCAAATGTCTCCTTTGGCACTGCCAACATTGGCGGAACAAACGTTCCCTATGCACAGTTTACCCTCACCGATGGCAGCCTTGGTGATGACACTGATGGAGCTGACAACATCATCTATGACCAGGGAGGGCCCGGCTTCCCAGGCGGAAGTACAACTTCGGTCCCTGCAATGAATGGATTTGGAGCAGCCACTTTGTCCATGCTGTTACTGCTGGCAGGAGTATATGCGTGGAGAAAAAAGGCTGCCTGATCGTTCATGGGAGCAGGCCTACCGCCTGCTCCTCATAAGCTGGAAAGAAAGAGAAGCATGGGATAACGCACTGTGAATGATTATAAACGATGCCCCTCCTGCTATTGACTAAATGGCGTACAGGCATTGACGAGAAGGCCAGCCAACTTTTCGCCTGAAAGGAGCATACCTCCGAAGATTGGCCCCATGCGATAGCCTCCATAGACTGCAGCAGTGGACATGCCGCACACGAAGAGGCCTGGATAGACCTCGGCGGTGTTTTCCACCACGGCCGCCTCGGCGGTCTGGGCAAACATGGATCTTTCACCCAGGGGTTTCCCCGTCGGGGTATTTAATTCAACGTCATTCTTGCGAGAAAAGGTTCGAACCACGTCATGTTCATGACCAGTGGCGTCCACTACTGCCCTTGCCTCGAGGGTGAGCGGATCCACTGGCAGGTGATTGATCTCTGCCAGGCTGTTATTTATCACAACGCCAACCACCCTGCCCTCTCGAACCAGCAGGTCCTCACACATGGTCAGGTTAAAGATGTTGACCCCCTTCTTGGTAGCTTGGAAGATGAGGCCTGATGCAAAAGTTATGGCATCGACACAAACGAGCCCCTTGTCATAGCTTTCGTATGGGATGTCGAAGTCATCCAGGATCTTAGTGGCCTCATGCTGGATGATGACGTATTTATACCCCATGCCGCCTCCCCAGATCCCACCTCCTGGAGAAAGGCGCTTTTCGAGTATGGTTATATTGTAGCCTTTTTCAGCGAGGTACCCCCCTGCCACCAAGCCAGAAGGACCTGCTCCTACTATCACCACGTCGCTCTCGACGGCCCTTTGTAGGCTGGCAACATGACTCTCGATAATGCCTCTTGTTATGTCTATTTCCCTCATGATCTACTCCTTGGAAACTAATCCTGTTTCTGCTCTTTCAACACAAGAAAGACACAATACTCGCCACACATCGTACATGCCCCTTGGCCAGACCTCTCCGCCCTGACCCTCCTGGCCCTTTCCGGGTCGATGGAAAGCCCTATCTGCCTGTCCCAGTCCAGGGCCTTCCTGGCAGTGGATATCTTACGATCCCACTGGGAAGCCCCAGGAAAACCCTTGGCGATGTCGGCCGCATGTGCTGCTATCCTGGCTGCGATGACACCGTCGAAGACGTCCTGCTCAGAGGGAAGCCCAAGGTGTTCGGAGGGGGTGACGTAACAGATGAAATCTGCACCAGACATCCCGGCCACCCCTGCCCCAATGGCAGATGTAATGTGATCGTAGCCAGGGGCTATATCTGTCACAATGGGCCCAAGCAGATAAAGGGGGGCACCACTTGTATATTCCTTGATCCTCTTCACCGAGTCTCCTATCAGGTGAAGAGGGACATGGCCAGGGCCCTCTATCATGCTCATTACGCCTCTTTCGAAGGCCCTCTTCTGTAACTCGCCGAGGACCTTCTGCTCCCCTATCTCCAGGGCATCCGAGGCATCATGGATGGCCCCGGGACGCATCCCATCCCCAAGGCTCAGGACACAATCATACCTGGCTGCAAGATCCAAAAGCCTGTCATAGTACTCGTATAGAGGGTTTTCATTTCCGGTCTCCCTTATATAAGCGGCGGTAATGGCACCTCCGCGAGAGACTATGCCTTCGATACGAAACTCTGGCGGGTATTTTTCTATGAGTTCCCTTGTAACCCCGCAATGTACAGTGACGAAATCCACACCTTGGGCCATCTGCTCCTCGATCACCTGAAACATCTCATCTGTATCCAGTCTGATGACTGCACCCCGCTCCAGCCTTGCGCGAGTGGCTGCTTCATAGATGGGCACAGTCCCTATGGGCACAGTGGATTCCTCGAGTATGGCCTTTCTTATCTCAGCTATGTTATCGGCCAGGGATAGATCCATGACGGCATCGGTCTTTGCCCTAAGTGCAGCCCTGAGCTTCAACCTCTCGTTCTCAACGGAAGAGCTCAAGGTACTCGCACCTATGTTGGCATTGACCTTGGTGGATACATCCTTTCCCACTACCATGGTCCCCCTGCCGGTTCTATGACCCAGGACCACTGCATGGCCCCTAAGTATGTTGTGAATTAGTGCATCGAGTTGCACCCCTTCCTTTCTCGCCAGGTCTTCCAGGCCAGCAGGTACCTGCCCCTTCCTTAACGTCTGTAAGAGTGTAAAAGCCATGTTTTTCCTCCGAAGATAGAGAGCTTGGAGGTATTCCCACCTCCAAGGCGACAAAGAGGGAATACCTGAAAAATCTCCAGTAATAAAAAAGCCGCCTCCAGCATGCTGGGGACGGCTTGAATCATCTTCCAATTCACAAAAGTCGTTTCCCTACGCTGGAATTACCCAGATCAGGTACAGGAGTCGTCGGCGGCTCAGCCGACCTCTCAGCCCGGTCCTCCGGGCTCCCCCAACGAGTCATTCCGATCTCTAATGAAACAGTTATTACATGGAGCCGTATAAGTCAAGGTGCAATTGGCTGAAAATAGAGGGGGAAAAATCCTTGAAAAAGGCCACCCTGGCTATTAGAAACGTGGAGAATTGGGAAAGGAGGCCAATTTCGTGGCAAAGATACAATTTTTTGGCGCAGCCAAGACGGTCACTGGCTCCTGCCACATGGTAACCATAGGCAGGCATAGATTTCTCTTCGATGCAGGGCAATTCCAAGGGCCTTGGGAACTGGAAAAACTGAACTACAAGGGCTTTGGATTCAAGCCATCCACCATTGAGGCCTTGATCCTGAGCCACGGGCATCTGGATCATTGTGGCCGCATCCCCTTGCTACAAAAGATGGGCTTTGAGAAAAAGATCTATTGTACTCCCCCAACTGCCGATATCGCCAGGTTGATACTCATGGACTCGGCCCACATACTGAAGGAGGAATTCCTATGGAAACAACGAAGACTCACAAGGGCGGGGATCAAGATGAAAGAGCCTCTTTATTCGATAGAAGACGTCTACTTTTGCATGGAACTCTTTGGGCGGGGAGCGCCTTATGAAAAGAAGATCCAGATAGTACCCGATGTCCACCTCAGCTTTCACCTCAACGATGCTGGCCACATACTTGGTTCAGCTCAGATCGTACTCGAGTACAAGGAAAGACGCTCTATCCGCAAAAAGATAGTATTTACCGGGGATCTTGGTGATGGTGGCAGGCCCACTGTAGACGATCCTGCCCCACCAGAAGGGGGAATAGATACCCTCGTAATGGAATCCACCTACGGGGATAGGGACCACAAATCCTACGAGGCGTCGGTGGAAGAGCTGGAAGAGGCCATCATATCCACTGTAAGACATAAGGGAACCGTCTTGATTCCCACCTTTGCCCTGGAAAGGACACAGGAGATACTATATCACATAGGTAACATGAAACGCACTGGCAAACTGTCAAAGAGGGTGCCAGTCTTTCTGAATAGCCCCTTGGCCATAAATATAACCCGCATATATAAAAAACACTGTGATTACTGCTCCCTCTTCAGGAGGCAGCACATCAACAAGAAAAAATCACCCTTTGAATTCCCTGGGCTTTTTTTCACCGAGACCGTAGAAGAATCAAAGGCCATCCATGGCATTCCTGGCCCCAAGATAGTCCTGGCAGGAAGTGGAATGATGACGGGCGGCAGGATAAAACACCACCTCAAACATCTCCTCTGGAAGGATTCCACTACCCTGATAGTGGTAGGATTCCAGGCAGAGGGTACCCTTGGCAGGAGGATCATCGAGGGTGCAGAACAGGTCCACATATTTGGTGAACCCGTTGTAGTAAGGGCCAGGATCTACACGATAAACGGTTTTTCTGCCCATGCAGATAGGACCAACCTGCTAAACTATGCCAAAAAGGCCCGTCCCAAAAGACTCTTCATCGTCCACGGGGAGCCAAATGCCCAGGCAGCCCTGGCCAAGACCCTGAAGAGGGTCCTTCCAAGGACAGAGATCCATATTCCAAACCTGGGGCAGCATTATGTAGTGTAGATAAAACAGGGGAAAACCAGGACACACTCAGACAGAAACGAGCTTCTTGATGGCCTCTTTCAATTTTTGGACATCAAAAGGCTTTCCCATGATAAAGTCTGCGTTCTTTTCCTGGGCGAGTTCCTCAGCATGGTAACCATAACCAGTAATGGCTATTACCGGGATGTCTGGATGGTTCTTCTTCAAGATGGATATTATCCCTATCCCACTGACATATGGCATCGCAATATCCGTTATGACCAGGTCATAGGTCTGCTCCTTGATCCTGTTTAGGCCTTCCAGGCCATCTGCTGCTGTATCCGTCTGGTAGCCGAGAAAGGTCAGGTAATCACTAAGCATGCTCCTGACTTCATTATCATCCTCAACTACCAAAACCCTCTTTTTGTCACATGCCATTACCCATAATCTCCTCTCGTTATTTTGAACTGCTCAACGATGGATAATGTACCTATCTCATTCAGGGTATCCCTGAGGGGATCAGAGGATTCAAGGCCGTCTCTGAGTAACCTGAGCTCATCCACCTTGCCTGAAATGGCATCAGCTACGGACTGGACTGCAGAGTCGGATTTTTCCGGGGAGCCCATCACTTCACCGAGATGGCTTAGGAGGCCCAAGATCTCCTCACCTTTGGCTAATGCCTCCTTTTGAGCTGGACTAAAGACATCAGAAGGCCCGAAAGAATCTATCTGGCTTGGAGATGAGGGCTTGCCAACTCCTTTCGGGGCAGAAGCGTCTTCGAGTATCTCTGAAAAGGAAGGCCCTGCCACATCCTCCTTTTTCTGATCCTGTTGTGCAGAAGACCTGCCTTGTAATTGATAGATGCCTGGGTCATAGATCTTCATCTCTTTACTCCTATCATATCCGTATATAAAATTCCAGAAACATGTCAATAATTATTCTTATTTTCCCCAAGATGGGAAAAAAATGCAGGCCTCTGCCAGACAATCTATGCAGCAAGTACCACTTACCTGAGCATTTATACAAAAGCCTGTCATATTCATACTTTCCAGCTTGCCGAGATCCTATAGCTTAATTATCATGCAGCCATGAAAAACTTCACTTCACATCCAAAAACAAGGAAAAAAACGAGAACCATCCATGTTGGCCCCGTAGCCATAGGCGGAGACAACCCGGTAGTAGTACAATCCATGTGCAATACTGATACCAGGGATGTCGATGCCACGGTCCGCCAGATCAAGAAACTCGAGGCTGCAGGCTGTGAAGTCATCCGCGTTGCCGTCCCCGACATGGATGCCGCTGTGGCCATATCAGAAATACTTAAAGCAATTTCCATACCTCTTATTGCGGACATACATTTCGACTGGAGATTGGCCGTGACTGCAATGGAATCCGGCGCCCATGGAATCAGGATCAATCCAGGGAACATTGGCGGAAAGACCAAACTCCAAAAGGTCGTAGAAAAGGCCAAGGAGCGAATGGTCCCCATCAGGATAGGGGTGAATTCAGGATCTCTTGAAAAGGACATCTTGAAAAGATATGGCTCTCCCACTCCAGAGGCCCTCGTGGAAAGTGCCTTGAGAAATATCCAGCTTATAACAGAAATGGATTACAAAGAGCTCAAGATCTCCATAAAGTCATCGGATGTGTTAGCCACCATTAAGGCATACAGGCTTCTTTCAGCCCAAACCGATTTCCCACTCCATCTGGGTGTCACTGAGGCAGGGGGGCTGATTGCTGGCACAGTAAAAAGCAGCGTGGCCTTAGGGGCCCTGCTCATGGAAGGCATTGGTGACACCATGCGCGTATCTCTTACCAGAGACCCAGTCGAAGAGATACAGGTGGCCTATGAGATCTTGCGTGCAGTAGGCCTGAGAAACAGGGGGCCGGAGATCATCTCCTGTCCCACGTGCGGCAGGTGTGAAATCGACCTCTTTTCCATTGCCGAAGAGGTAGAGAGGCGTGCAAGGAATCTTCCAGACCCCATAAAACTGGCGGTGATGGGCTGTATTGTCAATGGGCCTGGTGAGGCCAGGGAGGCAGATATCGGCCTTGCAGGTGGAAAGGGAGTAGGTATCATTTTCAGGGGAGAGAAGATCCTGAAAAAGGTAAAGGAAGAGGACCTCCTGGAGGCCTTCTGGGACGAAGTGGAACACTTGCTTTCGAACAAGAACTCCACTTGATCCCAGGCCAATGTCTTTCGGCTCTGTCCTGGATAAAAATAAAAAGACTACAGGGAAATAAAAGAGAAACCATGCGTTATTCACAATTTTTTCTACCCACATTGAAAGAAGTTCCTGCTGAGGCTGAAATTGCTTCCCACATACTGATGCTTCGGGCCGGGATGATAAGAAAGCTCGCCTCTGGCCTATATACCTATCTCCCCCTGGGCCTTCGAGCCCTCAGAAAGGTTGAAGACATCATCAGAGATGAGATGAACAAGGCAGGGGCCCAGGAACTCCTGATGCCTGTAGTGCAACCAGCTGAACTCTGGAAGGAAAGCGGACGCTGGGATCATTATGGCAACGAGCTTTTGAGGATCAAAGACCGCCACGGCAGGGATTTCTGCCTGGGGCCCACACACGAGGAGGTCATAACCGATCTCATCAGGAAACACATTCGATCCTACAGGGACCTACCCCTCAACCTTTACCAGATCCAGACCAAATTCAGAGACGAGATCCGACCCAGATTTGGTATAATGAGGGCCAGGGAGTTCATCATGAAGGATGCGTACAGTTTTTCCATAGATGAGGCATCTTTGGATCAGATCTACCAGGCAATGTACAAGGCCTATTGCAATATCTTCGACCGGTGCGGACTGGACTTCAGACCAGTAGAGGCAGACACGGGCAGTATAGGTGGCCATGCCTCACACGAATTCATGGTTCTTGCCGAGACCGGAGAAGATGCCATAGCCTGCTGCACAAAATGTAACTTTGCGGCCAACACCGAGCTTGCACCTGTCAAGGCCCAAGAAGACGGCCTTGAATTCCTCTCTGGAAATGAAGAACTAAGGACAGTTGAAACCCCAGGCAAGAAAACCGTTGAAGAGGTAACCGAATTTCTGGACAAAAAGGCCAAACAACTCCTCAAGACCCTCCTGTTTATTGCAGACAACAGACCTGTGGCAGTATTAATGCGTGGAGACCACGAACTAAACGAAGTAAAATTAAAGAATGTACTCGGTGCACAAAGTTTAGAGATGGCCGATGCAGAGACAGTGGAACGCCTTACCAAGGCACCAGTAGGCTTTGCAGGTCCAGTGGGGCTATCGTCTGAGGTAAAGGTCATTGGGGATATTGCCATCTCCAAGATGCAGGATTTTGTCACCGGTGCGAACAAAAAGGATACCCACTTTACAGGGGTCAACTGGAAAAGGGATGTACCACCTCCCAAACTCTTCGACTTGAGGGTAATCACAGAAAAGGATCCATGCCCCAGGTGTGGGGGGGAGATAGAGATAAAACGGGGAATCGAAGTAGGCCATATATTCAAACTCGGCACCAAGTATAGTGAAACCATGGGGGCCACGTTCTTAGATGCAAAGGGGAGGGAAAAACCCATTATCATGGGCTGCTATGGTATCGGTGTAGGCAGGACAGTGGCAGCGGCCATAGAGCAGAACCACGATGAGAAAGGGATCGTCTTTCCCAAACCCATTGCACCCTTTGATGTCATCATCTCGGTTATAAATATCAAGGACAAGGAGATGATGAACACTGCAGAAAAGATCTATTCCGAGTTGAAACAAAAGGGCATGGAGGTCCTTCTGGACGATAGGAAGGAACGACCAGGGGTCAAATTCAAGGATGCAGAACTCATCGGTATCCCCCAGAGGATTACTATCGGGAAAAAATTAAAACAAAAAGGCGTGGTAGAACTTACGATTAGAAAGACAGGAGAAATAACCGAGGTCCAAGCAGACAAAATCCTTTCAAAATTAAGGCCGGGGGCTTAACTTATATCTTGAATGGAATTTTGGATGGAAAAACGAGAACATATATGAAATATAGTCCTGCTTTCGGATTTGATCCTGCTATATGATAAGAATCAATGACATACTCGACCAGATCCACTCCTATATGCCGGATGCGGATACGAGCCTGGTTGAAAAGGCCTATGTATACTCAGCAAAGGTCCATGACGGGCAGACAAGACTATCAGGTGAGCCCTACCTTTCCCATCCCTTGGCAGTAGCCTTCATCCTTTCCCAGCAGCGTCTGGACCTGGCGAGTATCACAGCTGGGCTTCTCCACGATTCCGTAGAAGATACCCTTGCTACCATAGAGGAACTCGAAAAGATGTTTGGCAAGGATGTGGCGCGGATAGTGGACGGGGTCACGAAGATCAGCCAGATAGAGTTCCAGAGCAAGATACAGAAGCAGGCGGAAAATATAAGGAAGATGATCCTTGCCATGTCCAAGGACATCAGGGTGCTCTTGGTCAAACTCGCAGATCGCCTGCACAACATGAGAACCCTCCAATACCAAAAAGAATACAAGAGGATCAAGATAGCCAGGGAAACCCTTGATATCTATGCTCCCCTGGCAAGCAGGCTTGGCATCGACTGGATGAAGAGGGAACTGGAAGACCTGGCCTTTTCCTTTCTGTATCCTGAAGAATACCATGAACTTAGACAGGAAGTGAAGACACGCCTGGGGCAGAGAAAGGGCTATGTGGAAGAGGTCCAGGAGATCATCTCCAAGAAGATGGCCGAATACAGCCTTTCCTGCAGGGTCCTTGGACGCCCAAAACATATATATAGTATCTTCAGAAAGATGAGGCGCCAGAACGTTACTCTGGATGAGATCTATGACCTTATAGCCTTTCGCATAATACTCAAGAGTGTCACAGAGTGTTACGAGGCATTGGGAATAGTTCATGCGCTCTGGAAGCCAGTACCTGGCAGATTCAAGGACTACATCAGCCTTCCAAAGGCCAACATGTATCAGTCTCTCCATACGACGGTTATTGGCCCCTATGGTGAGCGGATGGAGATCCAGATACGTACCGAGGAGATGGACAAGATAGCCAGTGAAGGTATTGCTGCCCATTGGCTATACAAAGAAGGCAAGATTATCTCAAAAAACCAGGCGCGCCAATTCGACTGGCTCAAAAGGCTCATGGAATGGCAGAAGGAACTTGAGGACCCGAGGGAGTTCTTGGAGTCGGTCCGCATGGACCTGTTCCCCGACGAGGTCTATGTACTGACACCAAATGGAGAGATAAAGGAATTCCCAACTGGGGCAACCCCGATAGACTTTGCCTATGCCATTCACACAGAGGTAGGCCACCACTGCGCTGGCGCAAAGGTTAATGGTAAAATGGTGCCTTTGAAATACAGGCTTCAAAATGGTGACGTCGTCCAGATCATCACCTCCAAACATCACGTCCCCAGCAGGGACTGGCTAAAGATAGCAAAAACAAGTAAGGCCCGAGCCAGGATACGCCAGTGGATAAAGACTGAAGAAAGAGAAAAGAGCCTGGTCCTTGGGAAAGACCTCTGTGCCAGGGAATTCAAAAAACACAGGCTCAATTTCAATGAGTTCATAAAATCAGATGCCGAAGAGATTGCCAGTAGCCTCTCATTCAAGACAGTTGACGATATGCTCATTGCAACAGGCTACGGAAAAATCTCACCTTCCCAGATAGTCAGAAAATATCTCAGGACGAAACACGGCGAGGATTTCGAGCTAAAGGAGGCCGAGGTTCAGACCCAAACACGGGCCAAAAAGCCATCAAAGGAAGGGATTCTGATCCACGGACACGATGACATAATGATCCATCTTGCGAAATGTTGTACGCCTGTGCCTGGAGACGAGGTCGTCGGCTACATCACCAGGGGCAGAGGAGTGACCATCCACAGGGAGACCTGCCCAAACGTGGCAGCCCTCGAGCCAGATCGGAAGGTAGAGGTCACCTGGACAACTGACAACAATGTCAATTATCCAGTAAAGCTGAATGTCATAACAGCAGACCAGAAAGGGATGCTGGCAGCCGTCAGCAATGCAATAAGTGCAGCTGAAGCCAATATATTGGAGGCAAAAGTGACTACCACTCCAGATCAGAGCGCCCACTTCACCTTTTTGGCAGAAGTGAGGGATGGAGACCACCTGAAAAAGGTGGTATCTGGTATCAAAAAGGTGGGAGGGGTAATGAGAGTGGCCAGACAGGCCTCGAACTGAGTTTATTCAGCAATGGGCTTGAAAGACGGCTTCTGAATCCTACCCGAGCGTATACACCTGGTACATACTCTCATACGCTTGGTCCTTCCATTTACATTCACCCTGACACTTTGGAGATTGGGCAGCCAACGCCTCTTGGTATGATTGTTGGCGTGGCTGACGTTACATCCTGTTCTTGGTCCTTTTTTACATATTTCACATACCTTGGACATGATATCTGACCTCACTATGAACTCTTATTTTGCAAAGGCCTTCGATTTATACCCGTTACACTGTAAAGTTGCAATATTAAATTGCAATCACTCGTGGAGATTCGGAGACCAAGGCATGAAATTCAAAAATCTGGGGGAAAATGCCGATGAGTATTCAAATACGACAAGCAAGAATCAAGGAATAGCCTTAGATATGGAGCAGGTCGCAAGAGTCATGAAGAACAACAGAAGACACGATAGAACACCCGTTATCCTCAAGGTAGATTACCGTGATGTTGATAAATTTTTTACAAATTTTGCCGAAAACCTCAGTGAAGGTGGTATGTTTATCTCCACGAATAGGCCCCTCAATCCAGGGACAACTCTTTTCTTGGAGTTTCTGTTGCCCAACTCTTCATTGAGAATAAAGACCCGGGCAGAGGTGATGTGGAGCAGGACAGATCCTAAATCTCCCAAGGAAAAGAGGGGGATGGGAGTAAGATTTGAAGATCTGAGCCAAGAGGACAAGGCCAAGATCAACCACATGATCGAACGCATGAAGAAGGGACTACAGTGAAACAGCTCAAGACAAACGACAGCGATCCGTCTTTGGAACTGGTGGTCATTGTGGATCGTGACAACCGGATAACAGGCGCTACCCCAAGATGGAAGATGCGCAGGGACAGGTTAATTCACCGGGCCAGTTTTATCATAGTATTCCGCCCAGAAGGCAGACTCCTCGTGCAAAAGAGGACTCCCGACAAAGATATCTATCCAGGACTTCTCGAAATAGCGGCAGGGGGTGTGGTGCGTCATGGAGAGACATACAAGATATCTGCACTGAGAGAATTGCAGGAAGAAACAGGTATAACGGGCATAGATCTCAACTTCCATTTTGATTTCTATTTCGAGGATGACTCGAACAGGGTATGGGGGAGGATATTTTCCTGTATCTGGGACGGGGACATAAAACCCCAGAAAGAAGAGGTGGAATGGGGAAGGTTTTTAGGGCAAGATGAGATAGAGGAAGGAATTACCAGGGGCAAATTCACACCTGACAGTGAATATCTGTATTGGCTTGCCAAGGAAAGGGGAATAATCCCGGATTATGCACCTCGGGCTGAAAAAAGGCAATCCCTTTGAACTATTGCAATAGTTCATGCATAGACCTCACCAGGCTTACGGTGTGCATGATCTGGGATCATATCTCAATTCTCACTTGCCTTGGAATGTCTGAAACTTGCAGGATCGAGATCGTGTTT
>Ga0256833_1002475_pt1 | contig 12954 bp, 12 predicted proteins | sample 356284metaG_FD_190535 | JGI IMG/M metagenome (GOLD analysis project Ga0256833, IMG submission 190535) | Hydrothermal vent microbial communities from Mid Atlantic Ridge, Atlantic Ocean - 356-284 | ecosystem: Environmental > Aquatic > Marine > Hydrothermal vents | place: Atlantic Ocean: Mid...
CATTTGGCAGCAAAAAGCTCGCCAGAGCTCAGATCACCTGCATAATCCGCCACAAACTTGCCAAAGATACCATTGGTACCGTCATCTGACATATAGACAGTCTTGTGGTCAGGCATCACATAGGCAAGCTCATGCGCGAAACGCCCCATGGCATAGTGCTTTTGTGCTTCGGTATGACCCTTCTCGTCTAGCACTTTGATCTCGGTAACAAACCCATAGTCATAGGGGTTGAGTGCCTTGAGGTCGCCGCCGATATAGTCAGCCATAGGGGCATAGTATTTGTCGATATTGCCCTGCGCATCTCTCTTTCTGGCATTGGGCGGATACTCTTCACTGCCCAGGTGGGTATTCCATGGTGTCACGGAGCCTGCACAGGGTACCCAGAGACCATTGTACTTGGAGAAGTCGATGTTGCGTGTCCAGAGAGGCTTCAGGTCACCCGTCTCTCTGTTTTGCTCCAGCTCAGTAATATAGACTGCTGCTGGACGCGTCTCAAAGTGGGAGACCATAAAGAGCTTCTCTCCTTTTTTGATCAGCGAGGCAAAGTCGTTGCTGTTGCTGATCTTGACAGAGCCGTCTTTGTTATATACCGGCTTGCCCTCTTTGTCAAAGATCTGACCGAAGATGCCTTTGCCGATGCGCTGACCGCTTCTGGCGATCACATGATAGCCGATCGGATAGCTCTTGCCATCGACAGTGACTTGAGGTGAAGCGAGGATGCTGCGCTTCTCCTGATCCGTCTGAGGTACTTTGACCCCCTCAAATGAGAGTGTGACCGCCGAAGCAGTACCTGATACCGCAACCACAGTCGCCAGTACGTAAAGATGCTTTTTCATAGATTGTCCTTTTATGTGTTTTGTACAAAGGCATTGTAGAGTCTATTGGAAACAAGAGGATTTCAAAATGGATACAGTTTAGTTACATACTTCCAGAAAAGCAGTTGCTTGTTTATATACTTGACACAGTGAGCCAGTGAGTAGTGTGCAAACCACTACATGCTGACTAGGTGGAGATGATTTTCCAGATAGGCTATTTGCCCTCAACCTGAAAGTTATTAAACCCAAACTATGCATTAGAGATCACCCATCTTCTACAAAGCATTAGCACATGGGCATTCACAAAGCATCATCTATTCACCTACGGGTGAACCTGTCCAGTGGAAATACCCTTGAGATGTCGATACTTTGTGGACACCCAAGCACCAAGCCTTTGCAGAATATTGGGTGCTTATAATGCATAATTTAGGATAAAAGCACCTAAAATATGGATTTCTGATTTCAGGCTGAAGTACAGGCAGGTCAATCTCTACGGTCTCTGTCAGGCGTGCAGATCTTAGTGCACTCTCCCAGGCCCTCTATTTAAACAGTGCTGATCCCATGCGTATCATATTTGAACCACAGGCGATTGCCAGTTCATAATCCCCGCTCATTCCCATAGAACAGATACTTGCGCCATTCTTTTGTACCCCTTCATAGACGGCATGCGCCACCTCAAAGCTCTTTTGGATCACTTTTGTGTCTTCTGTATGTGCGCCGATGGTCATGATACCTTTGAGGGTGATGGCAGAGCAGCTCTCCATGATCTGCTGGTACGCATCACAGGCCTCTTCGGGCGCAAAGCCTGACTTGCTCTCCTCCTGGGCGGCATTGATCTGGAGCAGGCAGTGCATACTGCTCTGTTTGGCCTCAAGCTTTTTGTTGAGTGCCTCTGCCAGTGAGAGGGAGTCAAGTGAGTGCATAAGGGCAGGTCTCAGATCGATGAGGTTGTTGATCTTGTTTTTCTGCAGACTGCCGATCATATGCCACTCCAGCGGCAGCGCTTCCAGCTGAGCCATGCGCTCCTTGAGCTGCTGCACCTGATTCTCCCCAAAGGCCCTCTGACCTAGCGCGTACAGTGTTTCGATATTCTCTATCTCGGTGTATTTCCCTACGACCAGCAGTTTGACAATATGGTGCTCACTAACCTTCAGCCTCGCCTCCTCGACTCTCCAGAGGACCTCATCCAGATTGTGCCTGAGTTGTTCTTTGTGTTGTACCATGGTTTCTCCTTTAGCCCCAGATTCTATTGACATCATTATACAGCCCCAACCCCATCAGTCCAAAGAGCAGCACCCAGCCAAAGAGGGTGAGGTAGTACAGTGCTGCTTCGCTGGGTTCTCGTCTGGTAACGATTTCGTAGAGGTTGAACATGATATGCCCGCCGTCTAATGCCGGGATAGGCAGGAGGTTCAGTACACCTAGATTGACTGAGATGAGTGCCATGACAAAGAGCAGGTAGACGATGCCGCGCTCTGCAAATTTCATAATGACATCAAAGATGGTGATCGCACCGCCTACATTTTTACTGTCTATCTCTCCTGTGACCATCTTTTTGGTGCCCACTGCGATCATGGTGGCGGCCTTTTTGGTCTCATTCCAGGCGTAGAAAAGTGCCTGTGCGGGGGTGAAGTGAATGCGCATCTCTTTGTCGATGTCGGTATTGATGCCGATGATCCTGCGTGTGACGGCTTCCTGGAACGCATTCTTACCATGGATAGTCTGTGTGCCCAGCGTGAGGGTGAGTGCTTTTTGGGCTCTGTCGATCTGCAGGGTCACCTCTCCTGTGGCATTCCGGATCAGACCACCCACCTCATACCAGTAGGTCACGGGCGTGCCGTTGACCGTGCGTATTCTGTCGCCAGGAAGGATGCCTGCTTTTTCTGCCGGAGAGTCTTCTTGTACCTGGCTGACCAGCGGAGGCAGGTAATCTGTGGCGACCACGGCAGGCGCACCGCTGATGGCGATCACGAGATAGACAAAAAATGCCAGAATCAGGTTGGCTACAGGTCCTGCCAGAAGGATAATGATACGCTGCCAGGGTTTTTTGCTGTTGTAACTATCGGGGTCACTACTCTTGAGTGTGGGGTCACTGTCATCTTGCCCTTTCATCTTGACATAGCCGCCCAGTGGGATAGCGGAAAAGACCCATTCTGTATCACAGCACTGCTTTCGGGCAAGTATTTTGCCAAACCCTATGCTGAAGCGCTCTATCCTGACACCAAAAAACTTGGCAACACTGTAGTGACCAAGCTCATGAAAAAAAACCAGCACCGAAAGTGCAACAAAGGCGATAAAAAGATAAAAAATAAGTGACATAGAGTTCCATTATTAGAATTTTAGAATAAATTTCAGAATTATATCTAAAAAAACAGATTTATACTTTTATGCTAAAATACCTGAAAGGAGTTATCTATGTCAGAAGAAAAAGTTGTAGAAGAGATAGAAAAAAGTGCAGGAGAGATAGAGGTGCAGGCAGAGGAGATTCGGGCAAACATAGCAGAGGCGACCAAGAGCGTCAAAAGCAAACTGCAGGTCGCCAGAGAGAAGATCGAAAAGGCAAAGGTACTGACGCGTGAGACCAGAGAGCAGATCGAGGCATGCTTGCAAAACATCGAAAAAGACACCAAAGAGCTCGAAGAGATCAAAAGAGAGATCCATGCGCAGGTGCTAAGGCGTTCTGAAGATATCTTTGAGGAGATAGGTATCGACAATGAGAGGGTGGAGTCTGTGACCGACAGCCAGATAGGCTTGGTCTCGCCGAGTGAGGGAGAGGTGGAGATCAAGGAGCTCTCTAGTGGCAGACTCAAAGGCTTCTTTTGGGCAGTGATCGTCATGATCGCTACATTTGCGACCTGGTGCTATACAGCGGTCAGTGCGCTTGGCTTGCCTCTGGTTCCAGAGAAGTTTCCTGATATCCAAAGGCTGACAAAGGCACTGGAATGGACATCGGAGAAGCTGGGACAGGGTGCCAATGCCTCTGTGGGTGTAGCCGTGGTCATTGCTGTGACCGTGATCCTCGGGTGGCTTGTGTATATGCTGATAGTATCTATGAAGCACTCACACAATCTGCGCATAGCAGAGGAGACAGAGGAGGCCGTAGCGCTCTACTGCACCGACAAGGATGACTGCAAAGCCAAAATGAAGATAGTCAGAGAGCATATCCAACACAGCAGCAAAACACTGGACAAATACAGGGTATTGCTAGAGGAGCAAAACGCCAAACTCCAAAGAGCACTTTTTATAGAGGAGGCAGAAGGGTATAATGACCTGCATGCCAACACAAAAGAGGAGATCGCTGTGACGCAAACACTGATCACAGCACTCAAAAGTCTGCTGGAGACACCGATATCAGAAGCAGGGATATTGACCACCGAGGCGATAGAGACGCTCAAGAGAACCAATAAAACAGCCAATGACCATATTATGAAGCTCTATAGCTAGGAGTCTATCCTGCAATTCAGAAGTATCTCCTGCGGAGCCATCGGGCATAGATCGCAAAGAGTATAAACCTGCCCCAAGCAGAATCGTGATATGCGACAGTGCGAGCCCAAAGGTATAGGCGTAGCTGATAAAGAGAGTTGTTGTGGCACTGGAGAGCATAAAGGTCATATCGTTGTAGATTATTTCCATGCATGCTCAGCATAAAATCAAAAATTAACACAAATTTAACACTAAAAGTGTATGATATGCCAAAAATATCGGGGTAGTAGATGAAGAGAGTTTTGCCTATTTTGGTCTCTTTGGTGATGGTGGCGATCATTGCTGGGATATTTGTCTCTATGGCGAACAAGGAGGCTCCTGTTACTGTTGTCTCTGGCAATGTTGCCAAAAAGCCCTTGCCTATCAAATATAATAAAACCAACGACACAGAGTGTGCGATGCTCATCAAGAGCAATCGTAATGCGGCTGAAGTAGTGGCACCGGATGGGCGGACTTGGTTTTTCGATGATCCGGGATGTATGGTCAAGTGGCTCAAGGATAAGCCCTTCAGAGACAAAGCCACACTCTGGGTGCATACACTGGATACCAAGAGGTGGATCGATGCGAGAAAGGCGCACTATGGTGTGGCGGATCATACCGAGATGCATTATGGATTTGGTGCCAGGGAGAAGCGTATCGCCGGAAGCATAGGGTTTGAGGAGATGCAGCTGCGGATGTACAGGGGTGAGAATCTGACCAATCCGAAAATACGCAAAAAACTGCTGGGAATATAATGGATACGATTGACATCCTCTCTATCATTACCATTGCTTTTTTGGGCTCGGTAGGACACTGTATCGGCATGTGTGGCGGGATCGTGATCGCTTACAGCAGTACCAAGATCGATGAGAAGAGTCCCAGGCTCTCTCAGTCTGTCATGCATCTGATCTATTCATTTGGCCGCATCACGACCTACACAGTGATGGGGGCAGTTTTTGGTGCGATCGGCGGTGTGGTCTCTTTTAGCAATGTGGCGATCGCGGCATTGACGATCCTTGCTGGGGTCTTTATGGTCCTGGCCGGGCTCTCTATCGTGGGGAGGCTGCGCTTTTTGACTAGGCTAGAGCACTCCTTCTCCAGAAGCGGTTGGTATCAGGAGGTTTTCCGTTCGGTGCTTCGCTCCAGATCACTTTCGAGTTTTTATATTTTGGGGTTGCTCAATGGGTTGCTCCCCTGTGGATTGGTCTATTTCTTTGCGGTGACCGCTGCGAGTACGGGTAGCCCTCTCTGGGGAGCCTTCGTGATGTTTGTCTTTGGTCTCAGTACGATCCCCTCACTGTTCACCCTGGGATTTTTTGCCGGGATCTTTACCAGAAGCCACCTCAGGAAGACGATGATGAATCTGGCTGCGATCATTGTGATCGCCTATGGTTTCTATACGGTATATCGCGGATATGATTTTATAGAGCATCCTGGAAAGTCGCTGCTAAACTGCTGTGAGGTAGAAGGGGTGCAAGAACACAACGTCACGCAGCTGCCAAAGTTTGAGGGATCTCCTTGATCACAGGGATATCTGCAGGGTGGGATTCTCCTATCATTGGAGGTATCCCTAGAGTGCCTCCTCGTCCTCTTCGCCGGTTCTGATCCTGACGGTATGAGAGATATCACTGACAAAGATTTTTCCGTCCCCAATTTTGCCTGTAAAAGCCGCTTTGCGGATCGCTTCGACAGCGATATCTGCATACTTGCTAGAGCTGACAGCGATCTCTATCTTGACCTTGGGGATGAACTCTATGACATATTCGGCACCCCTGTAGAGCTCCGAGTGTCCTGCCTGTCGTCCATAGCCTTTGACCTCTGATACAGTCATACCTTCGATACCTGCCTCAACAAGTGCATCCTTGACCTCTTCGAGCTTAAAGGGCTTGATAATCGCTTCTATTTTTTTCATCTGGGTCTCCATCTATTTTTTTTATGGGACATTATAGCATGATATTATTTGGAAGCAAAGTGTACCTCAAAGAGTGACCCCTCTCCTTCTCGACTCTGCACATGCAGTGCCATGCCGTGCAGCTGTATGATATTGGCGACCAGAGAGAGACCGATACCCATGGAGTTGTCCCAGCCGTTGCCTGAGACACGGTAGAACTTTCGGGTGATCTTCATTACCTCTTTGTGAGGGATACCTATACCGCTGTCTTTGACCCTGAGGCTCTCTGTGTCGATCTCTATCTCGACAAGCTCCTCCGAGTATTTGAGTGCATTTTCTATCAGATTGGCGATGACTATCTCCATCAGGGTGGCATCTGCCTCTATGGTGTGACTTGCTAGACCCCCTATGCGTATTTCTCTGCCAGGATAGCTGGTCTGTAGGGTCTCTATGGCACTGTGTGTAAGTGCGACGATATCCGTTTGTGTGCGCTTGAGTGCCTGCTTCTGCTCATCAAGCTTGACGGAGAGACGCAGGCGGTCGATCATATCGGTAAGTTTGTGGGCATTGCTGTATATCTTACCAAGAAATTTTTCGGTGACAGCGGGGCTGATCTCCTTGTCCTCTAGCATGGTCTGTGTGTAGCCGCTGATCACGGCAATAGGGTTCTTGAACTCATGGGAGATCGCAGAGATGATATCATCCTTTTGGCGGTTGGCAAGCTTGAGGCGTGCGGTATATTTGCTCTTTTGCTTGCGTCGTTTGGAGAGTTTCTGCGAGGTCTCTGCAAGCAGCTTGGTGATGCGCTCAAACTCTATAGAGTAGTCTGAATGGATGCTTCGATCTTTCTCTTTTCTGCCCATGTCGTCGAGGAAGTGCAGTATCTTCTCCGTCTCCTTCTGTACTCCTGAGCCGATACCGAGGATCATGCGGTAGGCAAAGAGGGCAAAGAGTCCAAAAAGAATGGCTGTTTTGATCGAGACCGCTACAAAGGAGGCGATGATCTCATCCACCTCTCTTGCCATGCGTACCACATAGGGCTTGCCGGAGATCTCCGTCTGTCTGGCTACATAAAGCAGCTCTCTGTCCAGTGTTTTGGAGTGGCGGATGGCATACCCATAGGGGTGCTTCCCGGCAGCGATGACCTCGTCTCTGAATTTGTGGTTGTCCATGCTGCGCTTGTCTTTGTCGCTTTCAGCAACCACTCTGCCATCTGGATCGATGATCGTGACGCGGATACCGCTCTTGCCTCTGATGTCGTGGACATAGCGGTCCATGTCATGGAGGTCTGTTTTGCTGACGGCAAGGATGGCGATACTGTGCAGGAGATCCTTTTTGGCCTCCTCTATATAGATATCCTTGATCCAGAAGTAGAGAGAGGCTCCAAGCACCACAAAGAGGATCAGAAAGATCCATGCCAGTTTGCGCAGAAAGATGTCACGGAGTCTCAGCACAGGATATAGCCTTCGCCTCTGACGGCACGAATGTAGCCTTTTTCTCCACTGGGGTCGATCTTTTCCTTGAGCCGCCTGATAGCGACATTGACGGTTTTGTTCTTCTTGTGTGCTGCATCACGCCAGACCCGCTCAAGCAGGGTGTCTCGGTCGAGAAGTATATCGGGATTGCGCAGAAACTCCAGCAGAAGTTCCCGCTCCAGATGGGTCAGGTGTACCTCTGTTTTGCCAATCAGAACTTTTTTGCTGGCGGCATGGTAGCTGATATCTCTGTGTGTGATGAGCTCGGTCTGCTTGAGATTTCGTTTGAGTACAGCATGTACTCTGGCGACGAGTAGCTCCAGACTAAAAGGTTTGGTGATATAGTCATCCCCACCCCTGCGAAAGCCTTCCAGGATCTCCTTGTCTGAATCCTTGGCAGAGAGATAGATCACCGGCTGGGTATATCCCTCTTCGCGGAGATACTGAACAAACGCACTGCCCTCTACGCCGGGCAGGTTTCTGTCCATGATGATCAGATCGATAGACTCCTCCTTGAGTGCCTGCTCTACACTGGCGGTATTGAGGCATCCGATGGTGTCATAGCCCGCTTTGTCCAGTGTGTACTCTACCAGATCCAAAATGTCCGCTTCGTCATCCACAATAAGTATGGTGTGCATCCATCAACTCCTTTGGATAACATTATATTACATTTTGATTGCAAAATGGTAACAGTCTGTCGGAATATTATACTCTTTTTCTGTGCTGTATAGGATCATAACTATAGAGTGCCAATGCGATCCATATCCATACAAAAGTCAGAAGTTTGATGCTGATTGACTCTTCGTCGTAACAGGCTGTAACCAAACTGTTTCCATCATGGTTTATACTTCCGCCGTGCACATAGCAACAACAGGGGTCTGGTGTTGGAATGTTGACCGTAGGTACACATTCATACATCTGGCTCCCCACCAACACACAAAGGAAAACCATGACACTCAAAAAAGTAATTGTAGCAGCCGTAGCTGCTTCTGTAGCACTCACAGCCGTCAATGCAGACGAACTCAAAGGTAGAGGTGCCTCTTTCCCTGGACCAGTCTATAAGGCATGGACAGCTGCTTACTTTGCAGCCACAGGCAAAAAAGTAAACTATACGCCTACAGGTTCCGGTGACGGCATTAAATCTATCAAGAAAAGAATGGTAGATTTCGCAGGTTCTGACAAGCCACTCAAGCCAGAGTCACTCAGAAAAGCCAAACTCTATATGTTCCCCGCAGTCGTCGGTTCTATCGTATTGGCGTACAACCTTGAGGGTGTCAAAGATGGTGAGCTCAAGCTGAGCCGTGCAGCAGTCGATGCGATCTTTACGGGCAAGGCAGCATTTTGGGATGATGCAGTGATCGCTAAAAACAATGCAGGACTCAAACTGCCTCATGCACCTATCACTGTATGTGTTAGAGCAGACAAGTCAGGTACGACATTCAACTTTACCTACTTCCTCAACAAGATCAATGCTGATGTCAAAGTGAGCAAGAAACCTACCTGGACAGCCAAGAAAGTTGTAGCGGGCAAGTCCAACTCTGGTGTCTCTGCCAACATCCAGCAGATCAAAAACTCTATCGGATATATCGAGTACTCCTACAAGACCAAGCTTGGCCTCCCTGCAGCGCAGATCGAAAACAAAGAGGGCAAGTTCATCAACCCAACAGTTGCCTCTTTCCAGGATGCTGCTAAGTATGCCAGCTGGACAGCTGACAATGACTTCTATGCTGTGATCGGTGACCCAGCGGGTGCGACCAGCTATCCTATCGTTGCAGCGACTTTCATCCTTCTTCCAGAAGAGAAGGCCGAGATGAACAAGCAGGTGACTGCTTTCTTTAACTGGGCCTATGAACATGGCGACAAAGCAGCAGCAGACCTGGGCTACGTGCCACTGCCCAAAGAGACAAAAGATGCGATCAGAGGCTATTGGACTGCCAAAGGCATCAAGTAAATTTTTCTTTTGCTGTATCGCTTCTGATACGGCAGAATATACAGAGTCCTCCTCCTGACCATAGGGGTGAAGGTTGTTTGAGGCACCTTCACTCCGAACGATGGGTCACCAAAGAGGACTTTTTCTCCATCACTCACTTACTTCCGCCTACTCTTTCCAAAATCCCGAAGGACAACCTTGCAATTTGAAACAGATAAAAATGCTATAGAAGCGTGCGAGATGCATATTGTCGGACACAAGATATTTGTCCGGATGAAAGATATACCAATGTATCTCTCCAAGAAGACCAGAGACAGTATCAGAAACAGATACAGCCATTCTGTAGAGGTAGGATTGGGGACAGAGTATCTCCTCAACAGTGTCAGCAGGAGGCTGAGCAGGGGTGTGGATCTCAACTTTTACGGCATTGCCAAGATCATAGGGTTGGTACATGACATAGGACATACTGCTTTTAGCCATGACGGTGAAATGATCCTGGACAGGATGCTTCGTGATGCCTCTAAAGCACTGCCGCAACCTATACGCTTCAGTGCCAACCTGAACAACTTTCGCCGTATTGAAAAATATGCACTTTTCGGGCGGATGCCCAGGGAGATCCAGAGGTATGCACTGGCATCTTTGATCAAGCGAAAAAAGGAACTCAAACTCTATCCTGAATATCTCATTCTCAAAAATGATCTTGCCTACGGGCTGTCATTGGAGGAGCGGTATCTTCGTAGCAAAGGTATTGTGGTTGACAATAGTAGTGGCAAAACTATCCTCTGCCAGGCAATGGATCTGGCAGATGAAAATCGATATCGGATCACGGATATTATCGATGCACTCAATATCTACTCCAAATCCAAACTCTCCGAGATACTGCTCAGAAGCATATCTAGCGAGGTGACAGTAGGAGAGATAGCGCGGTATATCCAGATGGACACTTCGGACGCGCATGTTACGGTCAAGCAGCTGCTCATCTCTCTCCTGGAGCAGGAGAGCCACGCCAAAACGGAGTTTCAAAATACTATGAACAGCATCTCTATGGCATTCAACCGAAACTTTTACCTAGATAGAGACGGGAGGCTGGTTCCTGAAAATAAGGCGCTGGAGACACTCAGAGAGGAGTTTCAAAAGATTGCAGCCACCTATATTTGGGGTTCAAAAAAGATACAGAAGATCAAAAAACCCTTCAAGCATTATTTTGAAACGGTGGCAGATTATTTTATCGATGGTGACTACAACCCTCTGTTCATAGACAGCATGACTTACCGGAACGCACTGGAGTCCCTTGCGCACCAACCCAAAGGTAGCGCACAGTATAGACATAGAGAATTGTTACTGATGCGCAATTTTCTGGGTGGGCTGACCAACCCCAAGATCATAGAGCTCTATAAAAGGATTCGCATAGAAGAGGCTGAAGAAAAGTGCTCTTGTAAAATAGACAAAAGAGCAAAGCTTATTGAAAAAACCCCAATAGGGGAGTTTGAAAAGAGACTGCAAAAATATATTGATAGAGTAGGCAAGTCTTATGAAGAAGAAAGTTCCCTGTAATCGTTTCGTAATACACTTTAACTATACTTCTCTATCTTAATAAAGAGAGGAGATTTGGTTATGAATTTCAAAAAAATTGCTGTGTTGGCCAGTATGGTCACTGTTGTTTCGCTCAATGCTGCAACGGAGATAAATTGGTGGCATGCTATGGGAGGCAGGCTGGGTGAGGTGGTTAATGAGATTGCAAACAAGTTTAATACATCTCAGAATGATTACAAAATAGTTCCTATATACAAAGGAGGCTATGAAGACACCATGACAGCAGGTATCGCTGCCTATAGAGCCAAGAAATCTCCTGATATTATACAGATATTTGATGCAGGTGCTGCCACAATGATCAACGCCAGAGGTGTAGTCTACCCCGTGGCAGACCTCTTTGATGCATATGGTGTGAAATTTAATGCCAATGACTATATCAGTGGTGTAAGAAATTTTTATGCCGACAGTCAAGGGAGGATGATCGGGTGTCCATTCAACTCCTCTACGCCTGTCATGTACTACAACAAAGAGATATTTAAAAAGGCTGGCATTTCAACACCTCCAGCAACTTGGGAGGAGTTTGAGAAAGATGCCAAAAAGATCAAGGATGCCGGATATATCGCGTTGGCGCAGAGCCATAGCCCATGGATTTTTGCTGAGAATTTCCACTCAAGACACAATATCCGATTGGCAAACAAAAATAATGGATTTGATGGATTGGCTACAGATATCAATTATGAAAATCCTGCACTTATCGATCACTGGAATAGACTCAAGAGCTGGTTAGATAAAGGGTATTATAAATATTATGGTCGAGGCTGGGGCGACAATCAGCAGGCGTTTTATGATCAGAAAGTGGCGATGTGGTTAGGATCAAGCGGCTCTTTCGGGGGTCTTAAAAAAGGTGCCAAGTTTGCTTTCGGAACAACCTATCTTCCTTATTGGAAGAAGTATATCGACAAGGGTGCACAGACATTTATCGGCGGTGCAGCACTGTTTGTCTTTTCTGGGAAGAGTGACGAAAAATACAAAGGTATTGCCAAATTCTTTAGCTTCTTGACCAGCCCGGAGATACAGTACTACTGGCACAAAGAGACAGGATATGTGCCTATTACCAATGCTGCTTATGCCCTGGCAAAAAAAGATGGCTATTATCAGCAGACACCTGACGCTGAAATTGGTATCAAGCAGCTAAGTCTTCCTACCCAAAAGTGGACCAAGGGCTACAGGCTCGGAAACTATGTGCAGATACGTGAAGTGATGGTAGAGGAGTTTGAAAAGATCCTTAACGGCAAGAAAAGTGCCAAAGAGGCTTTTGCTACAATTCACGCCAAGGCAAATGTGTTGTTGGAAAAATTTGCTCGCACACATAAACGGTAGAGAGAGGATTCGGTGACGGATTTGTCACCGAGCCATATAGTATGAAAAAAGTTCAATTCAATCATCGCTTTTTGCCCTATCTTTTTATTGCTCCCCAGATTATTATCGTTGTAATTTTTTTTCTTTGGCCCTCAGTTATGGCTATATACTACTCTTTTCAGATGCAGGATGCCTTTGGGGTGAGTATGCAATTTGTGGGCATGGACAACTATAGAGATATTTTTGCTAATACAGAATATTTTCATGCATGTGTATTTACACTCCTGTTCTCTATGGCAGTGACACTTTTTTCTCTTAGTATAGGGTTGTTTTTGGCATACAAGGTCAATACAATACTGAGAGCAAAGAGCATCTATAGAACACTTTTTATGTGGCCTTATGCTCTGGCACCTGCTATTGTTGGCTTGATTGCATCATTTCTGTTTAATGAAAGTCATGGCGATCTCTATGCGCTATTCAATCAACTCG
>Ga0256833_1002476_pt1 | contig 12952 bp, 13 predicted proteins | sample 356284metaG_FD_190535 | JGI IMG/M metagenome (GOLD analysis project Ga0256833, IMG submission 190535) | Hydrothermal vent microbial communities from Mid Atlantic Ridge, Atlantic Ocean - 356-284 | ecosystem: Environmental > Aquatic > Marine > Hydrothermal vents | place: Atlantic Ocean: Mid...
ATACTTCAGTTTGTTTTGCATTAAACTCTTCTTTCTCTTTTGCAAGAGCTGCTTTTTCTTCTTCAAGAGCTTTTTTAGCTTGTTGGATATTTTGTTTTTCTTCTTCGATTTTAGCTAAAGTTTCTTTATCTGTATTTAGAGCTTGAGTTACTTCAGTTTGTTTTGCATTAAACTCTTCTTTCTCTTTTTCAAGAGCTGCTTTTTCTTCTTCGAGAGCTTTTTTAGCTTCTTGGATATTTTGTTTTTCTTCTTCTATTTGAGCTAGTGTCTCTTTGTCTGTTCTTAAAGTTTCAGTAAGTCCAGTTTGTTTTGCATTGAACTCTTCTTTTGCTTTTGCAAGAGCTGCTTTTTCTTCTTCGAGAGCTTTTTTAGCTTCTTGGATTTTAGCTTCTTCCTCTTTTGCACTAGCTTCTTTTGTTGCTAAAAGTGCAGTAGCTGCCATAGCGACTTTTATTTTTTTATCTTTACTTTGTAGCTCTTTTGCCTGTTGTGCTAAAGTCTCTTTCTCTTTTTGAAGTGTTGCTTTTTCTTCTTCGAGAGCTTTCTTAGCTTGTTGGATATTTCTTTTTTCCTCTTCCAAAGACGCTTTAAGTTTCTCAATTTGATTATGATCTTTTTTCAACTCTTCGCTTTTTGTTTTAAGTGCTACTTGTTTTGCTTGTAACTCTTTTTGCAATTGCTGGATATGCTCTTCTTTTTCGTGAAGTTTTGCCTGAGTATTAGCAAGTTTTGTTTTTTCTTTTTCAAGAGTTTTTGTGTCTACTGATGGTTGTTTTGGTTTTGCGACCAATGCCACAGCTCTTTTCATAGGTTCTTGATGTGTTATTGCTTTGACTTCTTTTTGTGCTTTGTGTTTTGCTTCAAGATCTGCTTTGTGTTTTGCCTCTGCTTGTTTCATCTCTCTGATTTTGATCTGTGTATCTAAGTCATCGTTTGCATTTTTATCTGTTTCATGCTTAAAATAGATCGTTTTTTCATGAAATGTTTTTTTTGTTTTTGTTATATCACCTTTTGTCTCTTTTAATTCGTGAGTTACTTTATCTTCATTGTGAAGTGTATGTTTATTTACTTCATGAATACCGCTTTTTTCTGTTTTCTCATCACTACATCTGGTAAATAAAAATATTAACACCAAAAATAATAATACTAAACTGACAATCTTTTGTCTCATCTTTCACCTCCGTTAAAAATTTCTTTATAATTATAAAGAAATATAAATCAACATTTACTGACGAAAAATATTTATTCTTTATTCATTGTTTTAAAATTCCAAAAATATTTCAAAATGAAATAAAATTGCTATTTCCTTAAAAAAACTTATAAAATTCACATAAAGTATCACTAAAGGAGATGACTATGACAATCGAGCATAAAATGATAAACGCATTAAAAGAGATGATGGATTCAAAAGGATATGCATTTAGAACTAAACAACTATATATAGAAACGATAAAAGAGTATATCTCATTTCATGGAAAAAGAGATCCTAGATATATGGGAATGATTGAGATAGATTTGTTTATGGATTATCTTGTAAGAAGTAGGAAGATTCAACCAAATTCAAAACAGAAGATTTTTCAGATATTGATGTTTTTTTATACACAGGTATTAGAAATTTCATTGCAAGATGAGTATATAGAAGCTTCTCGGATATCACAAGCTCTCTTAAGTTCAAACAAAACGATGGTACAAAGTGTGATGTATTTTTAAAAATATTATTGGTTTTTACTTTTATAAACAAATGCAAGTACTTCTGCAACTGCTTTATAAAAATTTTCAGGTATGAGTTCATCAAGATCGCATTTTGCATATAGTTCACGAGCTAGTGGAGGATTTTCAACTATCTGTATCATATTCTTTCTTGCTATCTCTTTGATTTTGATAGCCATGTTGTCAACTCCTTTTGCTATAAGGCGAGGTGCATTTTCTTTATCTTTGTCGTAACGAAGAGCGACAGCATAGTGTGTAGGGTTTGTGATGATAACATCTGCACTAGGTATATCTGCCATCATTCTTTTTTGAGCCATTTCCATTTGAAGTTTTTTGATTCTACCTTTGACTTGTGGATCACCTTCCATCTGTTTGTATTCATCTTTTACTTCTTGTTTACTCATCCTTAGATCTTTAAAGTATTGCAGTCTGACTATCATAAGATCAACCATAGCCAAAACAAAAAGAATCATAAGCATGATCGCTGCAAGCATAATGATTTTTTCTATTAGCCAGCCTATTTGACCTTGGAGTGAAAAATTTATAACAGTTGGAAGTTCATGTGTATATTGAATCAAAAAATAAAATGCTATACCAAAAACGATACTTACTTTGGCGGTGATTTTGACACCTTCGATCAATTTTTTTACAGAAAAAAGTTTCCCAAAACCTTTTATAGGATCAATTTTTTTGAGATCAGGAGTGAGTGGTTTTGTTGTAAATACAAATCCAAACTGAACTACTGAAGCTAAAATTCCAGAAAGTGCAACAACCGCAGCGATAGGAATGACCATCAAAACAAGTTCTTTAAGTGTGTTTAATCCGATAAGATAAGCCGTATTTGGAGTCATCTCAACTCCAACAAATGAAATATAGTATCTATAAAGAAGTTCAATTCTTGATGTTAAAAAGGAGGTAGCAAAATAAACAACAACGACTGCGACTACTAAAGTGATAAAAGCACTTGTATCTTGACTTCTAGGAACATTTCCCTCGTTTTTGGCATCTTCGAGTTTCTTCGAGGAGGGTTCTTCGGTCTTTTCAGCGTCATCAGCCATTTGTTATCTTTTTTTAATTTGTATTATTGATTTTCAATTCTCATAGAAAAATCTAACCAAACAGCCTTGTGAATAAGACTGCCACTACTGATAGCGTCTACACCTGTTTTGGCATATTCGACGATATTTTCTTTTGTTACATTGCCACTTGCTTCTATCAAGACATGAGGATGATTATCATCTCTATATGCAACAACCTCTTTGATGTCTTCGATTTGCATATTGTCACACATGATTAAGTCTGCACCACTTGACATAGCTTCTTTTGTTGCTTCTATACTTTCACACTCTATCTCTATCTTTGAAGTGTATGGTATACGTTTACGTGCTTGTCTGATAAATAAATGCAAATCATCAATAGCTGCTAGATGTGTATCTTTTAACATCAAACAATCATCTAACCCTAATCTATGGTTCGTGCCACCTCCACAGCGTACGGCATACTTTTCCATGACACGTAATCCAGGTCTTGTTTTTCGTGTATCTAAAAGCTTTACATTATAATCTTTGACTAGTTTCACAAAGTTAGCTGTATTTGTACTGATACCGCTACAGTGTTGCATGATATTTAAGATGACACGTTCATACATCAAGACACGGTTTACTTCTCCACGTACATAGCAGATAATATCACCTTTTTTGATCACTGTACCATCATATGTTAGAAACTCTATCTCGATGTGTTCCATCTCTCCTAACTCTTTTACATAAAGTTTGCCTGAAAATACACCATCTTCTTTAGCAATAACTTTTGCTTCGACTTTTCGTCTATCGCTAACTAAAGAGAAAAGATCTCCTCTCCCAATATCTTCAAGAATTGCTTCTCTTACTGTTTCTTTGACTCTCATGATTTAGTTCACCTTATATCTCAAACATACGTTCAAGTGCAATTTTCGCCCACTTACTAACTTCTTTATCAACTTGAATCTCGCTTATGATCTTATCTTCTTTGATAGAAAGAAGTGTGTTATACAAATCTTCTAATGTAGTTTCATTCATAGTAGGGCATTCTGGTTTAGTGGAAGAGAGTACATAAGTGTTTTTCTTTCTTAATCTATTGACAAGATTAAACTCCGTGCCTACAGCAACTTTTTGTTCAGGATCAAGCTCTTTTATATAGTTGATGATTTGACTAGTAGAACCTACAAAATCACACGCATCACATACTTCAGGTTTGCACTCTGGATGTGCTATAACTTTTATACCTGGGTATTTGTTTCTATAAAATTCTACATCTTCTACTTCAAAAAGCTGATGCACAGAGCAAAAACCATTGTAGCAGATTATATCTGCATCTTTTGGATCACTGCCATCATCTACAACACATGATTTAAGTTCCATTTGATTGGCGATATTTTGTCCAAGACACTGATCTGGAACAAAGAGTATCTTTTTACCGCTTGCGAGTCCTTTGGTGATGATCTTTTTTGCATTTGAACTTGTGCAAACCATACCACCCATTTCACCGACTCTTGCTTTAACTTCAGCAGAAGAATTTATATAAGTGATTGGTAAAATATCTTCTTTTTTAATGCCTGCTTCTTCAAGGATTTTGACATTTTTATCATAATGAATGCCGTCAATCATCTTTGCCATTGCACAACAGGCAATTTTTGGCATCAAAACTCTTTTCTGTGGTGAAAGAATTTTCACACTCTCTCCCATAAATCCAACACCGCAAAATATTAAAAATGGATTTTCATCTTCCATAGCCATTTGTGCAAGTTGTAAACTATCGCCACTTAAATCTGCAAGTTCAAATACTTCATCTTTTTGATAAAAGTGAGCTACGATCGTAACATCAAGTTCCTCTTTGAGCTGGAGGATTTTTTGCTTTAGTGTTTCATTGTTGTTTTGCAAAACGTTATCCTTGTTAAGTTTTTGAATCCTTACTATACCTAAACTCTATATAAAAAAAATTAAGTTATAATCCCAAACATTTTAAATAATAGAGAATTTTACAAAATCTGAAATATTTTAATGCTAAATCTTATCTAAGGAAATCAATGTTTGATTTTTTATCTAATACCAATATCCAGTTTTATCTACTTGCTTATTTGATGGGAAGTGTTCCTTTTGGATTGATTTTGACTAAACTTTTTACTAATATAGATATTAAAAAAGAGGGAAGTGGCAATATCGGTGCGACAAATGTACTTCGTGTATTAAAAGAGAAAAATCCAAAACTTGCAAAAAAGCTTTCAATAGCTACTTTACTTTTAGATCTATTTAAAGGGGTATTTGTACTTGGATTAGGATATTTTGCTGGAGTTAGTCAAGAGACATTATGGGCAATTGCAGTTTTTGCTGTGATAGGACACTGTTTTAGTATATTTTTATGGGGTGAGGGTGGTAAAGGTGTAGCTACTGGACTTGGTGTACTTTTGGTAATGATTCCTATCTGTGCTGTGATAGGTATTGTGGTATGGGCTATTAGTGCAAAAGTATTAAAAATCTCTTCTTTATCTTCACTCTTGGGTGTGTTAGCTGTAGGTGTCAGTTCTTTTATATTACATCCAGATATGGTACAGACACCAGTGGTGATTATTATTTTGATTATTTTATATAAACATACAGATAATATAGTTCGTCTTCTAAAAGGCGAAGAAAAACGTATCGCATAAATTATAATTTTAATATGTATACTATATATATAGAAGATTTTCATATTCGAGCTATTGTAGGTATTTTAGAGTTTGAACGTGAAAATCCTCAGCCTATTATTATTAATTGTATTTTGCAATATGAAAGAGATGGTGAAGATTTTATTGATTATGCAAAAGTATCTCACTTAATCGAACGATTAATGATAGATCGTCAATTTTTATTGCTAGAAGATGCACTTGATGAAGTGACAAATATGCTAAAAAAGCAATTTTTTACAATAAAATCCATAAAAATCAAGCTAAGTAAGCCAGAAATTCTTGCAAATTGCACAGTTTCTGTTGAAAAAATGACAAATTATTAAATTTTTTTTAAAAAGTCTTTATATCTAGCTGAAATTATGGTATACTTTTGTCAAATTTTTTTTAGAAAGGAAAATAATGAGAGTACTCATTGTTGAAGATGAAATCACGTTAAACAAAACGCTTGTCGAAGGACTACAGGAATATGGATATCAGGCAGATAGCTCTGAGAATTTTAAAGATGCAGAGTATTTTATAGGTATTCGTAATTATGATTTAGTATTAACAGACTGGATGCTGCCAGATGGTGATGGTGTTGATTTAGTTACAATGATCAAACAAAAGACACCAAGAACAGCTTGTGTTGTGTTGTCTGCAAAAGATGACAAAGAGAGTGAGATCAAAGCATTAAAAGCTGGTGCAGATGACTATATCAAAAAACCTTTTGATTTTGATATCTTAGTAGCTAGAATCGAAGCTAGACTTAGATTTGGTGGTACAAATGTTATCAAAATAGATGATCTTGTGATAGATCCAGATGAAGAAAAAATCACTTATAAAAGTATAGATATTGAGTTAAAAGGTAAACCATTTGAAGTATTAACACATCTTGCACGTCATAGTGATCAAATTGTCTCTAAAGAGCAATTGCTTGATGCTATATGGGAAGAACCTGAGCTTGTGACACCAAATGTTATCGAAGTTGCGATTAACCAAATCAGACAAAAGATGGACAAACCTTTGAATATTTCTACTATTGAAACTGTCAGACGAAGGGGCTACAGATTTTGTTTTCCCAAAAAAGCATAAAACGTAAGTTTCTTATCCAATTAGTTGCCGCATCGTCGGTGCTAATTGTGATTTTTTCAGTCGTTCTTTATTACTATATCAAGATTCAGGTTTATGATGATGTTAGCCAAAATCTCAAGAGCCAGGCTGTAGCATATGTCAAAAGTTCAAAGACAAAGTTACCATTTGAAAAAAACAATCATGTTTATAAAGAGTTTGGAACGGATACAACAAGTGTTGTAATACGAGTCGATAAAAAAAGTTTACCTTTTTATGAGCAATACAAAAAAGGAGACAAACCGTATATTACGATATTTTATCCTTACAATAAAGCAAGATCTAGTTTTTTAAAAATAGAACGTGATATTTCAAGTACAAAATCTTTACTTAAAAAGATTAAGAGAAGTATCATTATCGCAAATCTTTTAACTTTGCTGATTATACTTGCTTATGCGATGTTCTTATCTGAAACACTTCTTTATCCTGTCAAATCGATAAATAGAAGACTAGCACGTATGAATGAGAACTTTTTGGAAAAGATTGACACAGACAATCTTCCTGATGAGTACAAAACACTAGGTGAAAGTGTAAATAAACTCATAGAGAGGATACAAAACTTTGTAAAATATCAAAAAGAGCTTTTTATCGGTACAGCTCATGAACTAAAAACTCCATTGGCAGTCATGAAAACTAAAAATGAAGTGACTCTGATCAAAGATCGTGATATACAAAAGTATAAAGAAACCCTACAGGTAAATAACAAAACGATAGATGAAATGAGTGCCATGATAAGTTCTATCCTGGATATAGGACGACAAGAAGGTGCACAGTTTGATAAACCTGTAGAAGTTGATTTAGTACAGTTTATCAAAGACAAAGCAAAAGATTTTCAATTGATTGCTAAAAACAAACAAAAGCATATAGCGATAGATTTAGAGCCTGATCAGTATTGTATCATCACGCAACCGTCACTCTTGACGCATATTTTACAAAACTTTGTACAAAATGCTCTAAAATTTACACCAAAAGATGGTACAGTCACGATAAAAACCAGATTAATTGGTGATGACTTTAAGATAGAGATTATCGATGAAGGTGAGGGGATAGATGAGTCACTTGATCTTTTTGCTCCTTTTAAACGAATGGGCAATAAAAGTGGTGCAGGACTCGGGCTATTTTTAGCAAAAGGTGCGGCAGATGCTATCGGGGCGACTTTGGATATCAAAAATAGAAAAGATGGTAAACCAGGTGCAATAGCATCAGCAGTAATCAGTTCCAAAAATTATTGTCCGATGGGTGACATACCTCAGACTGGGAAAAAACGTGGTCTGTTTGGTGTACTTAGAAGAGAATACTAAACTTTATGGCACTTAAAATCATCGATGAATGTATCGCTTGTGATGCCTGTACAGAAGTATGTCCAAGCGGTGCTATCGAAGGTGCTGATCCTATCTATATAATCAGTTTTGATTTATGTACGCAGTGTGTTGGATATTTTGATGATCCAGAACCTTCATGTGTTAAAGTATGTCCTGTAGATGCGATCATCTTAGATGAAAGTAAATTAGAAACAGATATTCAGCTTATGGAAAAATATATAAAGAATAACACTTAATGGCAAAAAGAACAACAATTATTGATATTGGGTCAAACTCAATCACTTTGGTTATATATGAGAAAAGTTCAAGATATGGTTTTTTTCTTATCGAAAAAAGTAGAAGTCGTGTTCGTATTGGTGAAAATGCTTATGAAAGCGGTGGCAAACTAAGCGATGAAGCTATGGAAAAAGCTTTTCATACACTTGTAGACTTTAAACAAATAGCACTTGCTTATAAATGTAAAAAAATATTTTGTGTAGCCACATCAGCATTGCGTGATGCCCCCAATAAAAGAGATTTTATATTAAGAGTAAGACGAGAGTTAAAGTTAAATATCAAAGTAATAGATGGTGAGAAAGAAGCCTATTTTGGTGCTTTAGCAGGAGCAAATTTATTGCCTCCTATAGATGAAGCAACTACTATAGATATCGGTGGTGGTTCAACAGAACTTGCCAAGATAAAAGATGGAAAAATAGTAGACACCATCTCTTTGGATATTGGTACAGTGAGATTGAAAGAGTTGTTTTTTGACCAAAAAGCTGGTATTGAGGAAGCTAAAAAATACATAGATACAATTCTTAAAAAGTTACCTGAAAATTTTTATTCGTCAAAGATTATCGGTATTGGTGGTACTATTCGTGCACTTTCATCTGCTATCATGAAAAAAGAATCATATCCGATTGATAATCTTCATGCATTTACTTATGAGTATGATATACATCAAAATTTTATCAAAGAAGTTTCTACATCTACTGTTTTAGGATTGAAAGATATGCCTATATCAAGTAGCCGATATGATACCATTCGAGAAGGTAGTACAATTTTTTCTCGTATTTGTGATTTTATAGGAGCCAAGGAGATTATCACAAGTAAAGCTGGTGTGAGAGAAGGTGTGTATCTACATGACATATTAAGATCATCTCATGGCAAATTTCCACAAAATTTCAATGTCAGTATCAAAAGTCTTCAAGATCGTTTTGCTCTTTTGCCAAGACATAGCAGTCATACCCAACGTGTATGTAAAAGGATTTACAACGTACTTTATGATGAATTTGATAACGATAAAATATATGCTGAAGAGTTATTTAAAGCAGCTAAATTATTACATATAGTCAAAAGATTAAACATCTATTCTAACAGTGATCAAAGTTTTTTCTTTCTTTTGGAAAATCTGAATTTTTCACTCTCACATGAAGAAAAATTACTGATTGCGATATTGTTACGTTTCTCACAAAAAGGTAAAATAGATAAAAAAAAGTATAAACGATACAAAGAACTTTTGCCTTCATATGAAGTATTGGAGTGGCTTGTTTTTGTGCTTTGTGCAACCGAAGCACTTACAAGAAACAAGTCATTAAATCCTATAGAGTGTCAATATGATCAAAAAGTGTTAGCTATAAAATCAAACGAAGATCTATTTTTGGCAAAAGAAGCGATCAAAAAGATATATAAGCCAAAAGCATTTGCAATTGAGATTGAGAAAGTTGGTACATGATACGTTTATATGTGCTTGTATGTTTATTGTTTATAAATCTATTTGCATCAAATGATGATGAAAACTTAGAAAAACTCAAAGAAGCAGTTGTCAAAATATATACTGTTTCAAAAAGTGCTGACTTTACAAGACCATGGAATAGCTCTATCCACAGGATGAGTGGTTCAGGTGCGATTATCGAAGGAAATAAAATCCTCACCAATGCTCATGTTGTGGCAAATCATACATTTATAGAAGTTCGCCGTTATGGTGAAGCTAAACGTTATGAAGCAAAAGTTTTAAGTGTTTCACATCAAGCTGACTTGGCATTGATTACTGTCAAAGACAAAACATTTTTTGATGGTATTAGACCTCTTGATTTTGATTCTTTACCCCGTATAGAACAAAAAGTTTCTGTTTTTGGTTATCCTAGTGGTGGCAATACTCTAAGTATCACTTCAGGTATCGTCTCTCGTATAGAACATCATCGCTACGTCCACAGTAATGAATCTTTTTTGGCGATTCAAGTTGATGCAGCGATAAACCCTGGAAATAGTGGTGGTCCTGCACTTAGTGATGGCAAAATAGTAGGTGTTGTCATGCAAAGCAGAAATAGAGCACAAAGTATAGGTTATTTGGTGCCTACAGTAGTGATAAAGCATTTTCTAAAAGATGTTAAAGATGGACATTATGATGGATTTGCTCATACTGGATTGACAACACAAAAGTTAGAAAATCCTACTTTACGAAAACTATATCATTTAGATGAAAATACGACAGGTATATTGATCATAGGATGGGTATATAATTCTAGTGCTGAAGGTATATTTCACAAAGGGGATATCGTTACTGCTATCGATGGACATAAAATAGAAAATGATGCAACAGTAGAGTTTCGTTACCATGAATATACAAATTATAAATACTTTGTAGATCTACATCAAATGGGTGAAGATGTGAAATTTGATGTAATTCGTAAAGGGAAAAATATAAAACTCTCTTTACCTTTGACGCACAAAACAGATGATTTACTTTTAGTAAAAACAAAACGGTACGATAAAATGCCTAGTTATTTTATTTATGGTGGATATGTCTTTACAAAATTAACAACAAATCTTCTCTACCAACTAGGCAGTAGTGCAGTAGAGTTAAGATATCTAGCAGGACAAGTACCCAAAGCAGATCATAAAGAAGTTGTCCTTTTACTCAAAGTATTAGCCTCTCCACTCACAGTAGGAAACAACAATCTAGGGCTTTGGGTGATCGATACACTTGATGGAAAAACATTCCCTGATTTTAAAACATTTTACAAAATGATGCAAAATGATTCTCATGATATCATCGTGCTAGAGGATAAAGAAAAAGTCCAGCTTGCAATAGATAACAACCTATCAAAAAAATTACAAAACAAAATCTTAAAACGCTACGCCATAGCTAAAGATAAATCTGATGATTTATAGTGTTTGTTTCCTCGCCCATTTTGTAAAACGCTTTGCTGGGCTTAGGTGGTTTGGTATCTTTTTTTGATTGCATATCAGATCAGCTAGTAGTTTTGCATTGTATGGAGCGAAGACGAAGCCTCGTGAGCCTAGGGCTTTGTGGATGTATAGATTTGTAAAATATGTATATTTTTCCTGGGGTACTTTTGCACCTGTTGTGATGTATGGGTATTTTTTTATTGTTTGTTTTGCATCGACAGCTTCTCCTAAAATGGGAAAATAATCGAAACTAAAGTTTCTATAACCTGTATATTGTTTTAATATCTTTAAATTTGGAAGTGGTCTTATCTCAAGTGCTTGTTTGATCAGGTTGTAGCTGTCATCTTTTGCAGCTTTTTCTAAATCTATATCTCCTTTTATATGTGAAGCTCCGATGGCGATTTTATTTTCAAAATAAGTTGAGATAGATACACTTTTATGTAGATTGTATTGAAGTTTTTCATATTGATCAAAGCATACATCATAGCGATAACCACCGATATTTTTGGTCTTTAGATAGGGTATATTTAGTGGAAGGGTTTCGCTACCTGTTGCTAAAATAAGATATTTTGCTTGATATTTATCTACATGCCATATATTATCAATGTGTTTAATGTTTTTTACTTCATGTCTTTCAATTACATCTATATCTTTTAATAACTCTTTGATTAGTTTTACAGGATCTATGATCCCTGCATCTGGGAAATAGTAGTTATCATTTTGTTTTTCAAATGCAATATCTATATAGGGTTCATATGTTTGGCATTTGTGAATATCTTCATGATCGATAGGTAGTTTTAAAAGCCCATCTTTTTTGAGAAGATTTGGAAAATTTTCTGCATAAAACTCTAAACTATATTTTAGTGAGTCATTTAAGTAAGTTTTGTATGGAGATGGTTTAGATATTTTTGGCGATAGAAAAGCTCCAGCGGGATATGAACCGCCACTGCAAATAGTATTTTTTTCTAAAACCAAAGGTTTTAATCCTTTTTGTTTTAGTGCATAGGCACTACTTGCACCAGCTATTCCTCCGCCGATTATGATACAATCAATCAAAAATAGGGATTTTCTTTTTTCTCAAAGCTATTGACTGTTAGTTTTGAAAAAGCTTCAACATAGTTCCAAAAATCAATCTTGATATCTTCATCCATATCAAAGTTTTCTAATGCTTCACGCATACAGCCAAGCCATTCTACTCTGGCTTTTTCAGGAATGGTAAAATCATCATGAACTCTTATCATAAATTCATTTAAATCCATTCCTCCACTTTCTTCTTCATATACTTTTGGACCACCACATCTTTGGATGAAAAATTTTGTATTTTTCTCTTTGACCTTGTCAAACTCTGCACGATCTTGTGGAAAAAAGTTATGAATGTCACTTTCGTAAATGATATCATAGAAACTATACATAAGTTTTTGCATACCATCAGCACCTCCTACTGCTTTGAAAAATTCTGGACTGGGATTTTTGTAGGGAACTTCTTCCCCTTCAATAGTTGGTGTGATTTTAAATCGCATTGATATCCTTTAAAAAAGTTTAGACATATTTTATCAAAATTATTTTTAAAATTTATATTTGAAACCCAATTTTGAAATCTTTGCAGGTTTAAAATACAAAGACCATTCGTTTGACGCATCAAACATCTTAACAGGGACTAGGTCGCTATTTAATGCTTCTAACACTTTGTGTGTAAATTCTTTTATCGCAGATTCTTTATCCTCCTTTCCTTGTGTGGTGGGTGCCAATGTTGATTGACTTTTTAGTGAACGTATCTGATGATGTTCTTTATTGTATTCTTTATAATCAAATGCTATAGATTTTGATGGAAAAAGAAAACAGCCACATAAAACACATGAATAAACAAAATTATTTTTTTGTAATATCATAAAAGCTCCTTTTACTTTATATCGGTTAAAGTTAATAAAACTTAACAAAT
>Ga0256833_1002477_pt1 | contig 12949 bp, 7 predicted proteins | sample 356284metaG_FD_190535 | JGI IMG/M metagenome (GOLD analysis project Ga0256833, IMG submission 190535) | Hydrothermal vent microbial communities from Mid Atlantic Ridge, Atlantic Ocean - 356-284 | ecosystem: Environmental > Aquatic > Marine > Hydrothermal vents | place: Atlantic Ocean: Mid...
ATATCAAGGGAGTATATCGTGAGTATACACAAGACAATGTAGAGACCCAAGAGAATACTATTGAAAACATAAAAGTAGATGAAAGTGGTAAAGCTATCTATGAGCATGAGTCAAATATTACATTAAGGCAAGAGAATGAGAATGATAGTATCAATGAATATAATGATGACCAAGGGTATGGGATTGGGGATTAACACTCTTTAAACATTAAAATAAAAATTACAGGAAAACAGATGCAAACCATATTTAAAACCATAAAAACCATAGCACTAGAGATAGACCACGCTATCAAAACAGCTGATTTAGGATACTCCGATTCAGAAAACTCCTCTGGAGAGGATCAGCTCAAACTCGATGTACAGTCTGATCTTATTATAGAAAAAGCCTTTGCGCCTATTACTGTAGTCAAAAACCTAGTCAGTGAAGAGAAAGAAGGGGTATTAGAACTCAATACAGAGGGGAAATATACTATCTGTTATGACCCTCTAGATGGCTCTAGCCTTGTAGATGTCAATCTCTCTGTGGGTTCTATCTTTGGTATCTACGAAGGTGCACTAGAAGCCAAAAATCTCGTGGCCTCTGCCTATGTAGTCTATGGACCACGTATTGAGCTAGTCGTAGCAGAGCATGGTAAGGCTCCCATGCTTTCACGTGTCATAGATGGCAACTTCCAAGAGATAGGTACCATAAAGATGCAAGAAAAAGGCAAACTCAATGCCCCAGGTGGCACACAACAAAACTGGTGTGATTACCACAAAACATTTATCGATGATCTTTTCGCAGAGGGATACAGACTGCGTTACTCTGGAGGTATGGTACCAGACCTGCACCAAATCATACTCAAAGGTGGAGGAATATTCTCTTACCCTGGTACCTCGGACAAACCACACGGTAAACTACGTCAACTTTTTGAGGTCATCCCTTTTGCCTTTATGTATGAGCAAGCGGGCGGACAAGCTATTAATCATAAAGGTATGAGACTCATGGAACTCATCCCAAGCCACCCACATGACACAAGCCCATGCTTTTTTGGCTCTAATTACGAGATAGAAGCGATGAAAAAATCCTACGGAATCCAAGCCTAATGAGTGAACAAACCCTAGACGAGTGGCAGATACTACTGGTACAAAAAAAAGCTGAATTAGAAGCCTGTCAAACAGAGCAAAAGGTCAATTCTTGTCTAAAATGTGACAAACTTCTAGTCTGTGAGACTAGAGATAGTTATATCAAAGCAGTCTATGATTCTATGAGTAAAGGCAAAGGTGGAGGGTTTGAGTTTTAGCCCCTAATAAGCTCCAGCTTCTCCAGCCTACGCATCTTTTTTACCACATATTCTCTTTTACTCGCAGCGCTTCTATCACTATGTTCTTCACTATAGACCAATACTACAGGGCGTCTGTTTCGTGTGTATTTAGCACCCTTGGGTGAGGTGTTGTGTTCTTCTATGCGTTTGGTGAGGTCTTTGGCTATGCCTGTATAGAGTGTATCATCCGCACAGCGGATGATATAGAGGTAATACATGCTGTTTATAAATCTTGTTCTATCGTACGGGCAAAGGTATTGAAGTAGATATCTTTTACTTTAGCAAGTGGGAGTTGTACATCATTAACTTTGACTACATCCCCACCTACGGTACCGATAATATTTGTAGTAAGCCCTAGCTCTTTTGCCATAGCAACTACATTATCCATATCTTTTTTGCTTACTTCTAACAGAGCACGTGATTGTGACTCATCGAAGATATCTCTACTCTCATCCATACGGATACCTGCAACTACACCTTTATTTGCTACTGCTGCCATTTTAGAAAGAGCGATAGCTAGTCCTCCTACATTCACATCTTTGGCAGATTTGAGTAGCCCTTTTTTATTCGCTTCTATCACAAGCTCCCAGAGTGCTAGCTCTTGTTTATAGTCAAAGCTAGGGAGTCTCCCTGCAGTTTCACCATACAATGCTTTGATGTATAACGAACCACCAAACTCACCTTTGGTCTCTCCTACTAGAAGTACCTGACTCCCCTCTTTTTGAAATTCTGAAGGCAGTACTTTATTCTCATCATCATTGAGTCCTACCATCGCTATGGCAGGTGTAGGGAAGACAGAGACTCCATTGGTTTCATTGTAAAGAGATACATTTCCAGAGACTACAGGCGTATTGAGTGCCAAACACGCCTCTTTTATCCCCTCACATCCCTCTGCAAATTGCCACATCACTTCTGGATTTTCTGGATTACCGTAGTTTAGACAATCCGTAATAGACAATGGTCTGGCACCTGACATCGCTACGTTACGTCCAGACTCTACCACAGCGAGTGCCGCACCCTTACGTGGGTCTATGTAACAGTAACGTGGGTTACAATCAGAAGAGATAGAGAGTGCTTTACCATTCTCTTTGATACGGATAGAAGAGGCATCTAGACTTCCTGGGTGTTTGGTTGTGTTGGTTTGTACCATAGAGTCATATTGGTTATAGACCCATGCTTTGTCGGAGACTTCTATATTTGAAAGCAGTGTCTCATAGGCTTCTTGGTCATTCAGCGCTTTAAAACTATCTACATTTTTTGCATGTACTGCATCGAGATATGCTGGACGTGCTGTTGGTCTGTCTAATACAGGTGCTTCTTCGCTCACAGGGGCTATTGGCATATCCGCACATTTTTCACCATGCCACATAAGCTCCATACGTGAAGTATCTGTCACCTCACCAATGACGGCAACATCGAGTCCCCATTTTTCAAAAATGTCAATGATATCTTGCTCGCTACCTTGTTTTGCACAGATAAGCATACGCTCTTGAGACTCAGAAAGCATAAAGTCATAAGGTGTCATACCCTCTTCACGTGCAGGTACTTTGTCTAGATGCATAATAAGCCCTGCTCCAGTTTTACCTGCCATTTCAAAGGCAGAAGAGGTAAGCCCTGCAGCTCCCATGTCTTGTATACCTATAATAAGGTCAGTTTTAAAGAGTTCTAAGCAGGCTTCCAAAAGGAGCTTTTCTGTAAATGGGTCACCCACTTGTACCGTAGGACGTAGCGATTTAGACGCTTCGGTAAATGAGTCAGAACTCATCACCGCACCACCTAGACCATCACGACCCGTCTTAGATCCTACATACATAACAGGGTTACCTACCCCTGAAGCTACACCTAAGAAGATTTCATCTGTTTTAACAAGCCCCAATGAAAAGGCATTGACCAGGATATTACCATTATAAGACTCATCAAAACTCACTTCACCACCGATGGTAGGTACACCCATACAATTACCATAAGAGCCGATACCATCTACTACACCACGTACGAGGTGTCTTTGGTACTTTGCAGTCTCTGAGTCACCTTTGACGGTACCAAAACGTAAGGCATTCATATTGGCTACAGGTCGTGCACCCATTGTGAAGATGTCACGGAGTATCCCACCTACACCCGTCGCTGCTCCTTGAAAAGGCTCGATAAATGACGGGTGGTTGTGTGATTCCATTTTAAATACAGCAGCTATGCCATCACCAACATCTATCACCCCTGCATTTTCACCTGGTCCTTGAATGACCCATGGTGCGGTGGTAGGAAAACCTCTAAGATATTTGGTACTTGACTTGTATGAACAGTGCTCAGACCACATCGCAGAAAAGATACCTATCTCCACCAAATTTGGGTGACGACCGTCTAATATACGTAAAATATCTTGGTACTCTTCTTTGCTAAGTTTATGATTTTTTAAAACTTCGTCTAAATTTTCTATGGGTTTGTTGGCTTGTGACATAACTGTGTCCTTATTTCTAGGAGGATAATAAAGCTGTATTTTACTCTAAAAGTACTAAATTACTCATAAATAGGCATCTGTAACATCTTTGACATATTTTGACTTTTTTTAGACTATAATTTGAACATAAAATGTTTGAAAAAGCCAAACCCGTTGCGAAGCGGGGACGGAAAACCATGGAACTCTCGTAGTCCGCCAGGTTGCCAAATACTTCAAAGTATCACTTTTTCCTCATTTTAAATTTAATATATACGTCTATAGACATGAAGTTGTCTGTGCACTATAAGTTTGAATTTAAATAAATAATTCTACTCTATACACAGGTGTACCTTTCTGCTTTTTTGTCTGTAGGATACAAAAGGATTTAAAAATGTACACAAAATTACTAAGCCTACTACTTGTCTCTTCTCTTTTTACTTTCAGTGGATGTAAAGATCCGTTCGAAAAAACCACAGAGAATCAAAAACAAACTACTACAACTAGTGATCCTAGTACTTCTTATGCAAGAAGCAAAACACCAGTGAACACTGCAAATCTAAAACAAATTAATGTATTGGTTGTTGTTGATTCTAACGATGGTGGCACAAAAAGTGGTGCCACACAAACAAAAATAGACCACTTTATGTCTGTAACCAATCAAGTACTTCAAAACAGTACGGTTCCTGCCAAAGTCAATGTAGTCAAAGTACAGCCTTTTGCATTCGGACGACAAGATTCCAAAAGTGCTCTCTCTACAATCTATCACAATAGCAAGATTGCTTCAATCAGAAACAGTGTCCACGCAGATTTAGTTGTTATTTACAGAAACAATGCAAACGATGGTTTGTGTGGTATTGCATATCTCAATCAAGCCCTCAGCAGTAATATTGCCTATGCACATGTTTCTCTCAATTGTCCAAGCACAACAACTGCTCACGAGATAGGACATACTATGGGATTACAACACTCCAGTAAAAAAACTGCCAGAAATGGTCATATATCTTATGGTCGTGGATATGGTGTCAATGGTGAATTTGCAACGATTATGGCATACAGATCTACATACAATACAGGTCTTCGTGTATTTAACTACTCTAGCCCTAGCATTGAGTGTCAAGGCTATACATGTGGTGTTCCAAATGCAGCAGATTCTGTCACTGCTCTCAAAAACTCTATTGCCACTGTAGCTAGCTTTAAATAATATCCCCTCAAGAGGAGCAACTATGAAAAATTTAATCATCCTAGCTATGGTCTTTTTTTTGTATGCCTTAGGGTATGCATGGAATACCTATGTATCTAAAGAAGAGTATCGTAACACAAGTAAACACACTGAGCATATATCCAATAGCGTGTCTAAGAAAAATCTCCAAGTAGAGAGAAAAAATAAAAATAGAGAGGAGAAACTAAATCATTCTATTGAAACCCAAAAACCTAATAAAGAAGAGAATTCTCAATCAAAGCAATCACAAACATTCTCACCTTTTGGTGATGCATATATGGATGATGTCAAACTTGCTATCAAACCCTTAGAGGGTGTAAAACCTATAAGTGCGATCCATTTAGAACAAGGCGTCATCAAACAGGCTCAAGTAGGTGACATTATTCTCTTACCTGCTATAGATGGTACCAATTACGAATTAGAAGTGACAGCACGTAGCGTTTCTAACAATGGCAATGTTAGTATCAATGGTATGTTTGAAGAGAATGGTATTACCTATCACTCCATTATTACCGAGGGTAACAATACTGCACTACTTTCATTTAATGCCCCTACTGGTAGCTATGAAGTTGAATTAGAAAATGGATTAGGATATATGTATCTTAGCAAAGATATAGAAAATGAAAGAATTGACTATTCCAAGTCAGATGTGATAGAAGATATTGAAGCACATCAAGAGGAGATATCCTCTTAGTGTGCAAAAGGTCAATTTATATATTTGCCTCTTCTTCTTTACGGATAAAGTAGAGTCCTAAGCTAGCAAACATAAACAACAATGTTACAAGTCCAATATTACTGAGTGCATCAACAGTATCAGAACTCTCTGGACAACATGCGATACAGATATAAACTTTCGCAGTATCGTGTGCTCCTGTGACACTAGTCAATTTGTATGTAAAGTGCTCTTCCATAATTGCGTCTATGGTCAATGTCTCAGGGAATGGTGTATAGGTAAATACACCCTCTTTATTCATTGTTACACTACCATATTCGAGTCTAAGTGTTTGACCCGGAGTCATCGCTGCACCTGTTTCAGGGTTTATAAGGTTAAATGTACCATTCGCATAAATATCATTTGCCGCAGCATTAAAGACTAGAGATGTACCCTCACAAAAACTTGCATTATCATCTAGAGCCTGTAGACCTTCATCAGCTTCAGTAATAAGTGGCTTAGTTTTAGGTTTTGCAGTTCCTCCTCCACCTGTATTTATATATACAGGATAAGGGTTATTCACAACTTGTGTATTATTGTTCTCAACATGAGTAGAATAAACAATCGTTATAGTAGCTGGTTTCAAAGTGTGCCCCGTATTATCTTGTGCTGTATAGGTAATAGGTGTTGGATTACCTCTAAAGGTTGTTTCTGGGACAAAGGTTACTGTACCATTCTTATCTACACTCCATACACCTTCACCTGGTACGGCAATCTTATCATCATAATCATCACCATTCGTATCAGTAGCTGTTGAATCAGTTGGACCTTTAAGCGAAATTGTACTTGCTACAACACTATCATCATTTTTTAGGATATTCATAGTCACTGTTGGATAAACCTTTGCATTTAGAGCAACATCTATTCCTATTGAATCATCATGTAGCTGTTGTAATACATTGACATTAATATCAGCAGCATTCGATACACTTCCGTCGCCATCTTCTATCGTATATTGGATTGGTGTAGGGTCAGCTGTAAATCCATTGTCCGGTATAAATGTAACAACACCAGCATCGTCTACACTCCATGTACCCTCATTTGGTACTACTATCAAGTCTATATCGCCATCACCATCTGTATCATTACCATCTATACCACTTGGTGGTATCAAGTCTACAGTTGATGCATTCAAATCATTTTCCTTATCTGTATCATTATTCAATAGATTGATCGTAGCTGGATCTCCCACTTCTGTAGTCGTATTGTCATCTCCTGCTGCAGGTACATTACTTGGATACGTTACTGTAACAGTCGCTTGATTAGAGAGGTTCCCTGCTATATCCTGCACTGTATATTTGATTGGTGTAGGGTTTCCTGTAAATCCAACGTCTGGAACAAAAGTAATCTTACCATTGGTAGCAACAATCCATTTACCTTGACCCGATACCACAAGCTCATCAACTGGGTTACCAGTTTTTGGATCAATAATTTTTACTGTTGACGGATCTAGCGGAGCGTCATGGGTATCATTAGCCAAAACATCTATCGTCACAGACTCACCTGTTTCTCCTTGCTTATTATCATCAAGTGCTTTTACTTCAGGTGTTGGATATGTTACTGTTACTTTTGCTGGTTTAGACTCATTGCCTGCTGTGTCTTTTACTATATATTCTACTGGTGTTGGGTTACCTACAAATCCACTGTTAGGTGTAAATGTAATTTTACCTGTAGTAGTATTCACATCCCATGTCCCCTCACCAGGTACTTCCAATTTCGTTACTGGCTTATTCGTTGTAGGGTCAACCAAACGTACCGATGAAGCGTTTAAGTCATTACCATCATTGCTGAGTACATCTATCGTTACAGGTTCACCTGTCTGTCCTGATGCATTATCGTCTACAGCATCAACATCATTGTCCAAGATTATACCTGTACCAACTACTGTTGTGTTACTTACTGTACCACTGCTTACTGTACCATTGAGCGTAAGATTTTCTTCATAATCCACTTCATCAATAAGGTCATCTATCGTTACTACTGTAAATGTCGTGCCTGTTGTTTCTGCATCAATTGTCACAGTTCCTGTAGTTGCGTTATAATCTTCACCACTGATAGCTGTACCATTAAGTGTAGAAAGGTCTATCACGATATCTTCGGTTGTAGGATTAGAAAGGTTAATATCAAATACAAGAGGTGTACCCTCTACAACTTTTGCATCTCCTCCATTTGGTCCTGTAATAGTCACACTTGGTACCGTATCATTATCTGTAATCGTACCTGTACCACTTGGATCCGTATTTTGTGTATTGCCTGATGTCACATTACCTTTAAGATCAAAAGTCTCTGGTGTTGGTTCATAGACAGTATCATCGATACTCTTTACAGTTACTTGGGCACCTTTTTGTCCTGCAGGAATAGTCACAGTTGTATTAACTCCTACATAATCTTTTCCTTGTGTTGCTGTATTATCTTCTGTAGTAATCTCAATGACAGTAGGGAAATTACTTACTTCAGAAATGTTCACATCAAAGAGAAGATCTGCACCTTCCACAACCGTCACATCCGAAATAGTTACTACTGGTTTTCCACCCACGGTAATTGTCTCATTCAAATCATCTCCATCAGGAGTTGTATCATTAGCATCTGGTGTGCTTGCCGCAGTTGTGATGTTTACAATACTTTGACCTGATGTCCCACTGTTTACTGTAGCTGTTATGTTTAAGGTAGCATCCGTTCCATGTGCCAATGATGGGATAGTCCAAATACCTGTTGAAGCAACATATGTACCATCACCAGTATGACTTACATAAGTCACACCTGCTGGAAGTTTGTCTGTTAAGCTTATGTGTGTTGCATCAGATGGGCCATTGTTAGTTACTTTTAAAGTATAAACAATTGTTGCACCCTCACTAGGTGATGGATTGTCTACAGTTTTCTCTGTTTTGAGGTCTACTTGAAGTTGGAAACCATTATTCTCTTCAATATTGTTTGTATTCCCCAATATCGTGACAGTTGTTGGATTTGTTCCTTCTGTTTGTGCTGAACCTGTAGGAAGTGACGTCGTATCTATGGTTACATTAGCTTCACCTGTTGCCACTGCATTAAAGCTGTAATTACCCGTTGCATCTGTCTGCGTAGTCAATGTAGCACCACTTGCATCTGTCACATTTACAGTCACATTAGCAAGGTTAGCTTCACCTGCATCTTGGGCACCATTACCATTTTTATCATTGTATACATGTCCACTCAATGGACCTGTACCACCAATGATAATCACATAATCTTCAACTTCACCAATACCACCATCACCACTCGGACCAACACCTTGGTTTTGAGAAAATCTGAAACGTACATATGATTTTCCACCTGTTGCATTTGCAGCAATAGTAATAGGTATAATAGTGTTAACCGAACTTCTAGAATCATCTTCAATACGTTGATCATCAATCACCTTTTCTCCCGCATCAAAATGACCATTATTATTGTAGTCTATCCAGGCACTTAAATATCCTGAACCTGTAGTGGTTACATTAAAGTCGTAGCTACGCCCTTGAGATACAGTAAATGTAGCATTACTCTCTTGACCAACGATAGTTACAGCACCTTCATCATCAAAAGATGTTGTATTAATATCTGCATCATCGCTGTCAGCATTTTCTGATGGCACAAATACCTCACGATCAGCAGGAGTTTTCCCTAATATTACTGTGTTTCGAATATCATGATATGCATCTCCATAACTCACAGGCATATCACCATGATCAATACCAAGCCCCACTATATCTTTAAATGAAATTTGTGTAAGTCTATATACAACGTTATATCTAGTGCTCGTAGGGTCAATTGCTCCAAATGCATTATCATTTTGTATTCGTATTCTTAGCTTATCTGTAGGGTTATTGATTTCTATAAATCCACTAACTCTACATTCTGGCTCTGGATGCGTAAGACTATCATTACAATTATCATCTGTACGCCCTTGAACTTTAATGTCGAAACCATTGTTAAAACTCCCATTGTCATCAATGCTCACCAAACTCAAATTTGAATCTTTGATTGCATAACCAGGTGATGCTATATATATATCATCAGATGATGATTTATTTGTTCCTGGATTAGTATCAAGGTCCAATGCTGTAAACTGCAAACTGTTTACCATTAATGGTAACTTATTATCTTGCCTTACTGTAGAGATTTCGATATCCATAAATGCTACTGTATCTGGATCATCTACACCTGTTTCATCTGCCATATCTCTTAAAATGAATTCAACCAATCCATCTTTTACCCCTATACAAGGACGTTTTATAAAAGCACCAGATGTTTTAGTTAATAAATCTGCTTGATTATCTTCGGCTGTCACTCTAATTTTGAGGTCAAAAGGTATGCCATCATAGGATGTAGTATTTTTTAAAATAAATTCATCTCCCACACGACAAGTAGAAAGATTACCATCTCCGTTAATCTTTTCAATGGTACCATTCAAATCAATTTGAACTGCATATAAATGTGAAAAAAGAAATGTAAATATAAAAACTGTAAACAGTTTAAGCCAATAAGTATGTATTTTCATGAGGAACTCCCTATAAGTTAAGACTTTAAAGTCATAAAATTAGGCAACCTGGCAATCTATAAATTTATAGACCCAAAGCTTTCCGTCCTTATTTCACAATAAGTTTGGCTTTATCAAGTACCATAGTATAGATTAATTATCTTTAAGAAAAGATTAAAAGAAAGAGAGGATTAAAATAATGAAGAAATCCAAGTGGCACAAGAGGCTCACTTGGATTTTACTACATATGTGACGTTCAACCGTTTTATGGTTGATCGTCCTCATTATAAGTAAGTCTAACAGTCGCTGGATCTAGTAAATATCCATTCTCATCATATGCTTCATATGTGATAGGCGTAGGATTACCTTGGAATCCTGCTTCTGGAGTAAAGGTTAATTTTCCAGTGTTGTCCACTGTCCATGTTCCTTCACCAGGTACTACGATTTTATCGATATCACCATCACCATCTTCATCAGTCGATGTCGAACCTGCTGGTCCGATGAGTGAAATAGTCTCAAGTTTTGTACCATTATCATCATTTTTCAGTATATCAATAGTGATAGGATCACCATAATATCCACTACCGTTATCATCACGAAGTACCGCTGGTGGCACATCATCTCTGATAGTACCTGTAGCTGTTTGTGTACCTACTGTGATGGTATATGATTCACTTGGTTCATAGTTTGAATCGTGAATTGACTCAACCGTCACGGTAAACTCTGTCACACCTGCTGGTACAGTAATCTTACCTGTTGTAGCATCATAGCTTACACCATCGGTAAATGTATAGCTAGTGTTGTAATCTACACCTGCAGTGGTGGTAACATCTGTGATGTTAAAGTCATAGCTTGCATCTGTTGCTGATGCTGTTGTCATTTTTACAGTATGTACAAGAGGTTGACCTTCTGTAACATTTGCATCTGTAATAGACTCAACTGCTGGTTTATCACCACCATCATTAATTGTACCTACCGCTGTTTTGCTACCCACTTTAATGTTATATGTTTCACTATCTTCATATTCATTATCGCTCTTTGATTTAACTGTCACATTAAACTCTCTCACACCTGCTGGTACAGTAATTGTACCTGCATTACTGTCGTAAGTTACATTATGATCAAATGTATAGCTAGTGTTGTAATCAGCACCTCTAGTAGTTGTATTATCTTCAATACTGAAGTCATAAGGTTCATCACTCGCTGATGCTGTTGTCATTTTTACAGTATGTATAAGGTTTTCACCTTCTGTTACATTTGCGTCTGTAATTGAATCAACTGCTGGTACTACATCATCTCTGATAGTACCTGTAGCTGTTTGCGTACCTACTTTAATTGTATATGACTCACTACCTTCATACCGTCCATCTTCAATTGACTTAACAATTACATTAAACTCTGTCACACCGGCTGGTACAGTAATCTTACCTGTTGTAGCATCATACGTTACATTGTTTTCAAATGTATAGCTAGTGCTATAGTCATCACCTGCTGTGGTAGTAACATCTGTAATGTTAAAGTCATAGCTCGCAGCTGTTGCTGATGCCGTTGTCATTTTTACAGTATGTGAAAGATTTTGGTCTTCTGTAACATTTGCATCTGTGATAGACTCAACTGCTGGTTTGTCACTATCATTGATAGTACCTGTAGCTGATTTTGTATCTACTGTGATGGTATATGACTCACTGCCTTCATAGACGCCGTCTACAATTGACTGAACCGTTACAGTAAACTCTGTTACACCTGCTGGTACAGTAATTGTACCTCCATTACTGTCATAAGTTACCCCATTTGTAAATGTGTAGCTAGTGTTGTAATCTACACCTGCTGTGGTGCTGTCATCTGCAATATTAAAGTCATATATTTCATCACTTGCTGATGCGATTGTCATTTTTACAGTATGTACAAGAGGTTGACCTTCTGTAACATTTGCATCTGTGATAGACTCAACTGCTGGGTCTTCTGCAATATCTATAATAGTTCCTGTACCAGTAACAGCTGGTCTACTATTATGTATATCAAAAAACTTACCTACCAAATTCATTGTTTCTATAGGTTCTTTAATATTATCTTTAATCGTTTTTATATGCACTAAAGCTGATGTCTCCCCTGCAGGGATAATAATATAAGTTGGGCTGACAGCTCTATAGTCTGATCCTAACTTTGCAGTTATACCTTTTGTATGAAGTAAGATAGCAGTAGGATCAACACTTTTACTTGAAAGCGTAATCGTAAATACAAGATCATCACCTTCTGTTGCCTTAGCATCTGAGATAGTTATTGTCGGTGCTTCTGGTACATGGACTGTTTCATTAAGATCATCACCTTCTGTCGTATTATCTTCTTGATCTGGTGTGCTAGCAGCTGTTGTAGTATTTGTAATCACTTTACCACCTGCATATTTATCAACAATAACGGTAATATGAAGTTCTTTTTTATCACCATTACTAATATCTCCTATTGCCCAATGTCCACTTGCAGGATTGTAGCTTCCATTTGCATCATCACGTAACCAGCTTAGTCCCTCTGGAAGCTTATCTTCTAAACTAACATTGGTCGCATCTGCAGGTCCATGATTTTCTACTTTTAATGTATACGTAAATGTTTCACCTTCTACTGGTGCTGGATTATCTGCTGTTTTTTTCGTTACTAGATCTGCAATTGAATTACCAACTGTAATCGTTTCATCTAAATCATCACCTGTTGTTGTAGGGTCTGTTGCATTTGGTGAGCTTGCTGGTGTAGTGATATTTACAATACTTTGCCCGCTTGTACCCGCATCCACT
>Ga0256833_1002478_pt1 | contig 12942 bp, 11 predicted proteins | sample 356284metaG_FD_190535 | JGI IMG/M metagenome (GOLD analysis project Ga0256833, IMG submission 190535) | Hydrothermal vent microbial communities from Mid Atlantic Ridge, Atlantic Ocean - 356-284 | ecosystem: Environmental > Aquatic > Marine > Hydrothermal vents | place: Atlantic Ocean: Mid...
CCAGAGATGGTGGCCAGCGCCGTATTTCCGGCAGCACCCACAAACGCTGCACCTTATTTGCAAGATCCATGTAATACTGCTGTTCAAGGGCGGAATTAACCGATCTGTTCCTCTGCACTCCCCCGCCGGCCGACCGGGCGTTATGCAATCGTTGCTGCTCTTGAAGAACGGCGGCTATTTCGGCCCGGGCCGTCCTGGCAGCCTGGCGGGCGCGTTTTTCTTCCGCCAGGGCCCTTTGTCTGGCACGCTGTTCTTCAGCCCTTTTTCGGGCCAGGGCTTTTTCTCTTTCCCGTTTTGCCCGCACCTTTTTCCGTATTCGATCCAGGGCAAGTTGCTCCCTGCGTTTTTCCTCCTCCAGCCTGGTATCTACGGCCTTTTTTATCTTCCGTTTCAGAGGCCGAATGGAAATGGGCCTGGCTGCAGGCACGGGAACAGGTTCAGGTTCAGCGGCAACCGCTACCGGTACGGCTTTTTCCGGTTCAGGCACCTTGGCAACAGGTTCCGGCGCCGGAGGAGGCGATGGCGGTCGCAGGGGTATGTTTTTCCGAGATTTTACCTCTGCCGGCTCCGGGTCGGGCATGGAAACCAGATCAATGGTCATCACCTCTGCAAGAAGTGGTTTTTGCGGTATTATATCAGGAAGATACCTGATAACTGCAAAGGTCAGCACGTGCAAGGTAATGCCAAAGATTATGGCCTTGCCCCAGGTGTGATCACCCTGTTCCTGTCGGCGATAAAATTCCCGCTCGGAAAAAGGCGTACCGTCCAACAGGGTCACCTCCTCCCCTGTTTTTCTTCAGAAGGACGGGTAATCATGCCGAGTTTATCAAAACCCGCCCGTTTAATATCCGCCATTGCCGTAACCACAACCCCATACGGGACATCCTTGTCGGCCCGAAGATAAATGGGCTGTTTTTTCTTCTCTTGCGGCAGTTGTTTAAGTTGAAGAAAAAGTTGATTACGATCGAGTTTGATCCGACCCAGGAAGACCTCTCCTTTGCCGTTTACGGAAACTACTATCGGTTTTTCATGCTGCCGAAGAGACTTGGCCGTGGTTTTCGGCAGATCTATCTCAAGTCCCTGGGTCATCATCGGGGCCGTAACCATAAAGATAATCAACAGCACCAGCATGACGTCAACCAGAGGTGTCACATTTATTTCAGCAACCAGTCGTTGTTTACCTTTGCCACTGACAGGACCCATGTTTTTTCCTTTGTCATTCCGGTGTTACCCCGAACCTGAGAAATTTTGACCTGAATTGAGCAATTCGGGTTTTAATAAACCGGGAAATATAAAAAACCTGGATTGATGGTGATTACAGGCCTTATTTTTCAGGCCATGACACAGAGGGTGGATAAAAAAGATCATCTCACGCCAGACGCAAGACAGTCGGCAGTTATCCCCGTGCCAGTATGTCCCGCTCAATCAGATTGAGAAAATCCGTTGAAAAATTATCTATATCAGCCTCTATATCTGCCTGTTTATTTGAAAAAAAGTTATAAAATATAACCGCAGGAATAGCAACAGCCAAGCCGGCCGCTGTGGCGATCAGTGCCTCGGAGATACCGGGAGCAACGACTGCAAGCGATGCCGAACCACGAACGCCGATATCCTGAAAGGAACTCATAATGCCCCAGACCGTACCGAAAAGACCGATAAACGGCGTTGCGCTGCCGGTGGTGGCGAGAAATGATAAAGACCGCCCCAACCGCTCACTTTCTATGAGTTGCGCCTTACTCACTGCCCTTTTCAGGTTTTCCATGGTCGCCAGCTGCATATCCAGGGTCTCCCCATCGGCCTGACTTGCCCTGTTGCGGGCACTGCTTATTTTTTTCATTTCGTTGTAACCGGAAACAAATACCGCCGCTTCCGGACTGAGAACATACTCGGTGGCGGCTTCATACGCTTCACTGAGTGTTTTGCTACTCCAGAACAGGTCAATAAATTTCGCCGAACTATTTTTGGCCCGGTGAAACATGATAAGTTTAAGGATGATTATGGACCAGGAAATGACGGAAAAAAGAAGCAGGGTCGTCATGACCAGTTTAACCATTGGACCGGCCCCGGCTATCATGCTGAAGATTGACATAATATAGTAATTCCGATGTTAAGCGAAAATTGTCTGATTAGGGTTTGTACCTTCCCGACCTTTGACTTCTGTCCTCTGTTACGGATGATGGCGTCGTAAAAACTTCTGTCTACGGCCTCGTATGTTCCATGGCGATTGTCAACATCCTACATGTCTAATTAAGACCCACCACGGAACCCCACTCCTCAGAGTCTGCGCTTACCTGTATATCTGTGTTTTGCCTGTTTTTTTTCATTGATGCCATGACCACATATTCCGGCCCAGCCATGCCGACAATGTGAAAATTGCTCGATTAAGATAGATATAAACTTGTAATTTACCCTGTCTGCCAACTATTCCTGCCTTATTGATAAGACAGGAAAACCGTCCCTGCCGGCTACATGCAAAGAACAGGCCGACCATTGGCTTGCAAATGGAATAAATAAGAGACAAGTTTAGACAGATTGTTTTCTGCAGGAGCAACCCGATCACGTTACTGAATCATTTATTATAGCGGACAATAAATATTCTGTCGACCTCGTTCTATGGATAGTGTAAAATTTTATAAGCGAGGTATTATTTTGGGGCCGGCAACCGGAATCTCCATTCAGAGAGTCACAAACCGGTACGGCTGAACCGGAGGCAAACAGGTCACGGTCACAGCCAACGGTGAAAGCGTCCGGACATGGGCTTGCCTGCTGATTGTTTTACAGAAATTTTTTTTACTCACATTTACCAAGGAGAGTCATATTATGGCTGATTCCATTATCGATGTTGTGATCATAGGGGCCGGACCGGCCGGCATCCAGGCAGCAATCCATGCCGCCAGAAAAAAAACCAGCGTCCTGGTACTTGGTCGAATTGAAAACAGTGCCCTCTATGCCGCCCATATTGAAAATTATGCCTGTATTAAAGGAGTGACGACCGGTAAAAAACTTCTTGAAGCCGGTATTGAGCAGATACAAAAATTCGGCGCAGAGTTAAGAGCTGAGGATGTTCTTAAAATTAAGCAGATAGACACGTTGTTTCACCTTGAACTTGAAAGCGGCGAAGCTGTTATATGTCGGACAATCATTTTTTCCATGGGTGTCTCTAAAAAGAAGCTCAACGTACCCGGAGAGCGTGAATTATTCGGGCAGGGGGTCAGCTATTGTGTTGACTGCGATGCCAATTTTTACAAAAACGCCAGGGTGATGGTTGCCGGCAACAGAAGTGCTGCCGTGGACGGCGCTTTGACGCTGACCGATTATGCCCGCAAGGTTTACCTGGTTGCCAGGGAACTGTCCGTCTCCCGGGAGCTCATGGACCGTCTGCAAAAGAGTCAGGTTGAACTTCTTACCCCTAACTGGGTCAAGAAGATTAACGGAGAAAACGAGGTTTCATCTGTTACCCTTGAAGATGATTCCACAGTTGACCTTGACGGTATATTTATTGAACTTGGTTCCAAAGGCGCGCTTGAACTTGCCACCCGCATCGGCGTTGCCCTGGATAGCGAACATTTTAAATATATTGAAACAAACAGACGACAGGAAACCAATATTGCCGGCATCTATGCCGCCGGTGATATTGTCGGCCCTCCGTACCAGATGGCCAAGGCTGTCGGTGAAGGCTGCATCGCCGGAATGGAAGCGGCCACCTTTGCCCGTAAGCAGAAAAGAACATGAAATTCCTCCATGGATTCCGGTATATACCCAGACAATCCAACAGTTCCTGTTGTTTTTTTTCCATAATTATGTTTAGATAAGCGTGTAATTTCAATCCGAACAAATCCCCTTTATCCTGTCTGATACCTTCTTTTCTTCTATCAGGCGGGTTTTTTTATATCCTGGAGCGGCGCAGGCTACATGGCAGTACAACTCTGTGCCTGCCGGAGTTCTATGGACGGTTTGTTGGAGAGGGGGGGAATCATCCCGGGAAGGGTGACCGACAGGAATACTGACAATCAGCGGCCCGATAGGATTTTGGGATACCGCAGCAACGGGCAATGAAAACATCTTTGTCAGAAATCAGGTCACACTCTTTTTTTGGGGAAAATATTTAATACAGGACATGCAATTGAAGACAAAAATTCTTGTGGCCAATCGTGGCGAAATAGCCATTCGTATTATTCGCGCCATCCAGGAACTCAATTACGAGGCCGTTGCTGTTTATGAATCACCCGATGGTGATTCCCGACATATACGAATCGCTGATGAGGCGGTCTGGATCGGCGACGGACCGCGTTGTGACTATTTAAATATCGACAAGATCATAGATGCCGCCATCCATGCCGGTGCGGTGGCGATTCATCCCGGATATGGCTTTTTAGCGGAAAATCCTGATTTTGCTCGAGCCTGTGAAGATGCCGGTCTTATTTTTATCGGTCCTTCATCGGACGTAATTGAAAAACTCGGCAACAAGGTTATGGCTCGCAGGATCATGGCCGATGCCGGAATCCCCATGGTTCCGGGAACCGACAACCTCAAAGCCGGAGATGAGGGGCTTGCCGAGGCAATAGCTTTCGGCAAAGAACACGGATATCCGATTATGCTCAAAGCTACCTCCGGTGGCGGTGGCCGTGGTATTCGCCGGATAGAAAAGGAGTCCGAACTCGATGAGCAGTATTTTATAGCCCGCTCCGAGGCTAAAGCCGCCTTTAATGATGATTCGATCTATGTGGAAAAGGTGGTGGTTCAGCCTAAACATGTAGAGGTGCAGATCATCGCCGATAAAACAGGAAAAACCATCCATCTCGGCACCCGGGACTGTTCCATCCAGAGGCGCAACCAGAAGCTGATAGAGATTGCACCGGCTTTTCATCTCAGTCCGGAAATGACCGAGGAGATATGTCAAACAGCCATCCGGGCTGCCCAGGCTGCCAACTATTTCAACGCCGGCACTGTCGAATTTTTAGTTGACAGTGATAATTCCTATTATTTCATGGAGATAAACACAAGGTTACAGGTCGAACATACGGTCACGGAAATGATTACCGGTATTGATATCGTCCGCACCCAGATTAAACTGGCCCTGGGTAAGGAACTGTTGTTTGACCAGGGACACGTACAACTGCGCGGCCATGCCATTGAAATGCGTATCAATGCCGAGGATCCGCAAAATAACTTTATGCCGGAAGGTGGTAAAACCATCACCGTTTATAATTCTCCCGGTGGTTACGGGGTTCGGTTAGACGGGTTTTGTTATCAGGGTCTCACCATTCCCGAGGCCTATGATTCCCTTCTGGTCAAATTGACCGTATTCGGCTGGTCATGGAATGAAACCGTTGACCGGCTCAGAAGATGCCTGCATAACTTTGTTATCACCGGTCCCAAAACCACAATTCCCTTTTACCTCAATCTGATCAATCATCCGGATTTCAAAAGAGGCCGGTTCGACACCTCCTTTCTTGATAAAAATGAACAACTGTTTGAGTATGACGAACAGGCAAGCGAGGTAAACAAACTGGCCCGTCTGATAGCTGAAATACACCAAAAGAGACAAAACACGTACGCTGCCTGATCACAATTCTACACTATCTGACCAGGCGAACGAAACGGATATAAAGATGATACGTATTACTGAAAAAATGACGGCGGCAACCGTGCTTGACACTCTTCGTCGGGCCGACGGTTATTATATCACCAACACGGCCCGGGATATGTCCCAGTCCGATTATAAAAACCGTATTCTCCTGCATACCGATCTTATGGCTGCCGAGGCCAGGGAAGAATCCGGTTATTTTTCCCTGGAAATAACCGGCGGCGCTTCCGTTCATGTCGATATTCTTCGTAAACAGGTGGACCCTTTTCTCAAGCTGAAACTGCTCAGAGAACAAATGCCCGACACCATGTTTCAGACCCTGTGCCGGGGTGTTAATCTTTTTGGGTATCGACCGTACCCGCAAAACGTCATCAGGCTGACGGTACGGGAATTTGCTCAATATGTCGATGTCTGGAGGACCTTTGACTTCATGAACCATGTGCCCAACATGGAAGCGGTTTTTGAAGAGGTTGCCAGGGCCGGCAAGATTAATGAGCCCTGTATCTGTTTTTCAACAGGTCCGGAACACACTGATGAGTTCTATGTAAAAAAGGTACGGGAAATTCTGGATGTTACCGGCCCTGAAATTATTCTGTGCATTAAAAATCATGGCGGCCTCGGCACGCCTAAACGTATCGGCGAGCTGGTTAATGCCATTAAACAGGCATATCCTGAACTGGTTATTCATTATCACGGTCACAATACGGACGGCAATGATATCGGCCGAATCCTGGCCGCCGTTTTAAACGGCGCTGCCATAGTTGATGCGGCCGATCATTCCTTTACCGGTTTTTACGGGCCACCACCGGTTCTCACCGTTATCCAGACACTGAAAGACTATGGCAAGACCGCAATCGGTATTAACGAAGAGGCCGTAATTCGCTCATCTGATGTCATTCGCGACCAGCGGCAGTATTATGCACAGTTTGAGGCCCAGATCAAAGGATTCATGCCTACCGTGCAGATTCACAAGCTGCCCGGAGGGGCAATGGGTTCCAGCCTTGAGCAGGCGGCCAAAGGCGGCTTTCTCGACAAAATGCCCGATATCCTGCATAAAGAATTGCCCAAGGTACAAAAAGAGCTCGGTAACTGGTGGAGTGTAACCCCTGGTTCCCAGATTCTCTGGACGACGGCCGTGACCAATGTTCTTGAGGGTGAACGCTATGGTAATCCATCGGGTGATTTGAAGAATCTGCTCCTGGGGAAATATGGTCCCTTCCCCTTCTACCAGCCGGAAGACTGGATTTATGAAAAAGCGTTCGGCTCTGGCTGGAAAACCGTGCTTGAGCAGGACGGAGGCATGGAACTCATTGATGACATTGATATTGAAAAGGAACGGGAAACCCTGGGCAAAAAACTGGGAAAAGAGCCTACCAAACAACAGCTTGTTACCTATCTGCAACATCCTAATGATGCTGTAGAATTCTTCAAATTTGAAGAAAAATTCGGCCGGTCATATGTTTTACCGCCATCAATTTTCCTGCGACAAGGAGGATTTCAATTGGGTGAAAGCCTGATATTTCGTGATCATAACGGTAAAGAACATCACATTGAAATCGGCCCAAGTCAGCAGGATGATGACGGCAGAACCAATGTCTACCTCAATGTCGATCACTCCCAGCGAATCTATATGATTGAACCGGATGTGCGCGAGGGAACTTCACCCCAGGCCGCACTTTCCAGAGATGAGATTGCCAAACTGGCAAAAAGTGGGGATATTCGGGCACCATTCGGCGGCAATGTCTATGAGATTTCAGTGGAAGAGGGCCGGGAAGTAACGGTTGGTGATCAGGTCGCTATTCTTGAGGCCATGAAAATGCAGACCCCCATTGTCAGCGAGGTCACCGGCAGAGTCGTTTTGATTTCAGCAGAAACAGGCCAGGCCTTAAAACCAGGGGATAAAATTCTCCAGATAGAAAGCAGCGGGGATTAAGCTCCTAAAGCCGGTTTCACCCGCAACCCAATAGAACAATGGACATCGAATTTCGAACTGCAGTGTGCCCTGAAATGTTCGCTCTCGTCACACCGCTCTGCGGTGTGACGCAATCTGTGGCGCTCTGCGCCTGTTGTCCGTATGGAATAAACAATGTTGATTACCATTAAAGAAAGCAGACAAAGGTAATGGTTGCTGTTTGTCCGCTTTCGTTCCACTCAAGCAGACCTACAATGTTAATTTTCTTGTTTTTTATGACAGAAAATGAGGAGTAAGGCACTAATGATTTTCTTTTTCCCGCTGGTTCTCCAATTCGCGGGCAGCACGAAGCAGGCGAAATATCTCCCGGCTGTGCCTGCTCTGCCGGGTACGGGCGTAGATAGCAGCCAGCCTACCGAGGGCTATGGTATCGACCATCGGCAGAGCCTTTTTGATTTCTCCGATGGTCACACTCTCCCAGATTTCGGACAATTCCTGCTGCGCGGCGGCCGCCTGTTTTCTCTTTGCTATGGCCTCATTAAGCAGACTGTCCCGGAGATATTCCAGCTCGTGAAACTGCTTTTTGTCCCTTAGTTCTCTCCCTTTTCTCTCGGTAAGAAAATTATAGAGATCGGCAAGGGATTTTGTTGCTAAACCCTTGCTGATGCTCTTGGTGATATATTTAATCTGCCGCTTCCTTGCCCCACCCTTGAGGGCCTGTGTTTCCGTCAGCAGGAGACGAATTTCCCGGTCGCAGGGCACCCTTTGGACAACGTGCTCCGGCAGAGCAACCAGCTCCCGCACCAACTGTTCAACCTCTTTAATCCTTCTCTTCTGCTCCGATCTACTTAATCTCATGATATCTTTACCCGTGGCCTAAAACCAAAAAAACGCTTAATTTCGGGAGAACTCAAGTACAGAATAAATGCGCAGGCAGTTGATGCGTTCGTTTATTTCTCACCTTGTTCTTTTTTTTGTTGCGCACGCGCACAGGCCTTTTGCAAGGCAGCTCGATGGACATAACCGGCATAATGGACAGGGCTTTTGCCGGTAACAGGGTCAAAACGGCCTGGATCTGCCGTACAATGATATTGCACGAGCCGGGGAAGCAGGATCAGGGCCTCGGCAACGGGGACACCTGTAACCTCGGCCAGTACATCCCAGGTGGCACCGCAGGGCGCTCCGCGAATGACCTTTATATCACGAATAATCCCCTGGCTGAGCTCAACCTGATATTCAGGGAAACCAAATCTTTCTCCATACCCTGCCAGTTTCTTATGGCGGCCAAGTCCGCAACAGGTAAACGGTGTATACCCCTTGTCATTGTGTTTGCCGGAAGAAACAACGGGAATCTCCAGCCTGCTGCACAGTTCAATAAGATGATGGGAGAGATCGGGGTGGGACAGATAATTGAGTACCAGCTCAGCGTTCCGGACAGTTACCGGCTTGATATACAATTCAGGATCATCGATAAATTCAGGCAACTGTTCATCAATGGCAACAACGGTAACTTCGTCATCGGCATTGCCGAATCGTTGAAGACCTTCGATCTTGTTGCGGCCGGATCCATTTTGTTCAAACACAAGGATTTGCATAAATTAATTATTTTTCATCCTAAATTTAGCAATTTAGGTGAAGATCTCTTCATCCTTATTTTTTTAATAGAAAAAGCCCGTCACCACTGGAGATGAACGGGCTTTTACAGGCGAAATAAAAAAGGTTCAGGCAGCAAAGGCCTTGTCAAAGGTCTTTGCCATTTTGGTGGTGATTACCTCATCAATATGTTCCCTGGTCCAGATTTTATCCTTGCGAACCGCCTTGGTCGCATTGCCGTAGCTGATGCGGCTCTTCATGCTGGAAACAAATTTCAGCCCTTTTTCCAGTCGGCTTTTCAGCTCTTCTTCACTTAATCCTTCGGCCTGGCCAAGGGGACCCAATGCCTTCATCTGCTCAGTAAATTCGGTAATTAACTGGACAAAACGAGGGGCTTCGGCTGCCGATGCCCATTGCAGATCATAGCGTTCTTGACGGATTCCTATCTCGTCGAGAACTTTGTGTACCAGACTCTCAGCACCCATTGCATCATAATTACCAACCTGGTAATGACATTCGCCGAGTTGTCAGCCGCCGGTAAAGATGCCGTCTGCTCCTTCAATAAAGCCGCGAATAATAAAGGCAGGATCAACCCGGCCGGTACACATAACCCTGATTGTCCGCAGGTTAGGCGGATATTGGAAACGGGAAACCCCGGCGGCATCAGCTGCGGCATAGCAGCACCAGTTACATAAAAAACCCAGTATTCTGGGACTATACTCATCATCCATATCTTACACCTCGACGGTTTCTTTTACAGTGGCCGCACCAAAGGCCTCTATCTGAGAAGTTATCTGTTCGTTAGTGAAGCCGCCCATGGAGATGGCAAAGGTCGGGCAGTGGCTGGCACAGATGCCGCAGGCCTTACAGGAGGCGGCAATGGTCCTGGCCTTTCGTTTCTTTTCCACCTTGATCATCTCAATGGCACCAAAGGGGCACAGGCTGACACACAGGCCACAGCCGATGCATGTTTTTTCGTCGACCGAGGAAACAATAGGATCGACAGACACCGCCCCTTTGACCAGCGGAATAGCGGCTTTAGCGGCAGCCGCCTGGGCCTGGGCAATGGTTTCATCCACTGGTTTCGGGCCGTGCGCAAGACCACAGACATAGACACCGTCCACCGGCAGTTCAACTGGTCTGAGTTTGACATGGGCCTCAAGGAAAAAATTATCATCGGTAAGCGGCGCCTTGAGCATCCTGCTTAAGTCTTCAGTACCGTCGGGCACGATACCCACGGACAGGACCAGCAGATCAGGTGTCAGGTCCAGTTCTTCCTGCATGAGCGGATCGAAAAAACCGACATGGAGACGACGTCCCTTTTCATAGACCTTCGGCTTGTTCTCCAGCTCGTACGGTATAAAAATCACACCCTTGAGTCGAGCCTGACGATAGGCATCCTCGGCATAGCCATAGGTCCGCATATCACGATAAAGAACAATAACCCTGGATTCCGGATTTATTTCCTTGATCTGCAGGGCATTTTTTACCGCATGGTTACAGCAGACCTTGGAGCAGTAATTAAGATCATCACCCCGGGAACCGGCACATTGAATCATGATGACAGAACCGGGTGCCCGGTTCTTCGCCTTACCGGCAAGCCGTTTTTCCAGTTGCTGCTGGGTAATAACCTTGCTGTTGCTGCCAAGTAAATAACCATCGGGTCGATGTTCATGGCCGCCGGTGGCCAAGATAACCACACCATGGTCTACTGTTTGTTCTTGTTTATTCTTACCGGTCCCGGTGGCGATAACCGAAGAAAAATTACCGACAAAACCCGAGCTGTGAATGATCTCGGCATTGGTCAACACATCAATTGCTTTGTTTTTCTTGACCCGGGCGACCAGTTCTTTCAAATAGCCTGCGGTCTCAGACCTGCTTAAGGTATGGTTAAGCAGGCCGAGATTTCCGCCAAGAGACTTGCCTTTTTCAAGGAGAACCGATTCAAATCCCTGTTCAGCCATGGTCAATGCCGCCACCATACCGGCAATGCCGCCACCGATGATCAGCGCCCTCTTGGTCACCGGCACGGTCTGCTCCGGCAGCGGTTTAAGTTTCCTCGCCTTGGCCACTGCCATGCGCACCAGATCCTGTGATTTATCCGTGGCCGCATCCGGCTCTCCTGCATGTACCCAGGAACATTGATCGCGAATATTGACCATCTCGATAAGACAGGGATTCAGGCCTGCGTCTTTCAAGGTTTCCTGAAAGAGCGGCTCATGGGTACGTGGTGAGCAGGCGGCAATGACAACCCGGTTCAGATTGTGATCGATGATCGTCTTTTTCAGTGTTTCCACCGCATCCTGGGAGCAGGAATACAGAGAATCAGTGTGATACACAACCCCTTCCATGTCGGCAACCGAATTTTCCACCCGGTGTACATCAACAACGGAACTGATGTTTATGCCGCAATGACAGACAAAAACCCCAATCCTTGGTTCGTCGGCATCTGTTTTTTCCTGCGGGTAATTTTTATGAACAATACCCTGACCGCGTTGTTTTTTGAGAAGGCCGGCAGCGATACCGGCGGCGGCAGAGGCCTGGGTAACGGATTCGGGGATATCCTTGGGCCCTTGAAAGGAGCCGGCCACAATTACTCCTTCCCTTTTTGTGGCCAGGGGTTGAAAAACCTCTGATTTGGCGAAATTATACCGGTTCAGTTCTATACCGGTAATATCTGCAATTCCTTCGGCATCTCGAGGTGACTCCAGACCGACGGACAGTACTACCAGATCAAAGGGTGCAAATTCATGCGCCCCTGCCAGGGTGGAATAGGTCAGTTGCAACCGGTTTTCCCAGGGCGTAATGTCACCGACCTTGGCGCGGACAAATTTAATGCCCATGGACTCGGCACGGTGCTGGGCTTTGTCAAACTCCTTACCCTGGGTACGGATATCCATATAATAGATGGTAATGTCTACTTCCGGATCATGTTCCTTGGCGACCATTGCCTCCTTGATTGCATACATACAGCAGACCGAAGAACAGTAGCCGTTGTCACAGCCAAGATCACGGGAACCAACGCACTGGATAAAGGCAATACGTTTGGGATGACGGCCGTCCGAGAAACATTTGACCTCACCCTTAAACGGGCCGGAGGCGGTTGTCATCCGCTCAAATTCGAAGCTGGTAACAACATCCGGATGTTTGCCGTAGCTGTATTTTTCCAGGGTTGACCGATCAATTTTACCGAATCCCGGTGACAGGATAACCGCCCCGATATTAAGTTCAATTTCTTTGGGCTTCTGATTAAAATTAATCGCATGACTCTGACAGACCGGTACGCAGATCTGACAGGTATCATACTGCAGATGCAGGCAGGAGGAAGGATCAATGTAATAGGTGGCAGGCACTGCCTGGGCGTAATCAATATGAATCGGCCGCGTTATCGACAGTCCTTCATTATAAGGGTCCACATGATGCCGGGGACAGTACTGGGTACACAATCCGCAGGCCGTGCAGGCATCAGCATCTATGTATCGGGGACGCTGGTGAATTTTTGCAGTAAAATCACCTGATTTTCCCTCCAATGCCAGCAAATCAGCATTGGTTAACATTTCTATATTTGGAGACCGACCGGCCTCTACCAGCTTGGGTGCCAGTATTCAGAGAGAACAGTCATTGGTGGGAAATGTCTTGTCCAGCTGCGCCATGACACCACCGACCACCGCAGACTTTTCCACCAGATATACATAGTAACCAAGCTCGGTCAGGTCCAGGGCGGCCTGAATACCGGCGATACCGCCGCCGACAACCATAACTGATCCGGCCCTGTGTTCCATTCCTTTTCCCATTACAATCTCCAGAGTAAATTTACTATAAGCACTATATTTACACCTACCTAAACTGA
>Ga0256833_1002479_pt1 | contig 12941 bp, 9 predicted proteins | sample 356284metaG_FD_190535 | JGI IMG/M metagenome (GOLD analysis project Ga0256833, IMG submission 190535) | Hydrothermal vent microbial communities from Mid Atlantic Ridge, Atlantic Ocean - 356-284 | ecosystem: Environmental > Aquatic > Marine > Hydrothermal vents | place: Atlantic Ocean: Mid...
TTCATACCAGCAGAGATCTTAGCCGTTTTATTCGCGTTCCATGGCTCATATATGAAAAGGATCCCAACTGGATTGCACCGTTAATGCTTGAAAGAAGGCTACATCTTTCCAAAAAATCAAACGCTTTTTTCAAACATGCCTATGCCTCTTATTGGATTGCCTGCAGAGGCGACGAGGTAATTGGAAGAATAAGCGCTCAGGTGGATCTTCTCTTTCTCGACACCCATCAATCAAAAATCGGTTTCTGGGGCATGCTTGAGGCCATTAATGACGAACGTGTCTTTAGGGCACTGTTCGATACCGCTTCAAACTGGCTAAAGGCCCAGGGCATGACAGGCATGGCTGGACCTTTTAATCTGTCCATCAATCAGGAATGTGGACTTCTTATTAAAGGATATGAGCATCCTCCCTTTTTCATGATGGGTCACAATCCACCATACTATTTGGAACAAATCGAAAGACTGGGCCACAGAAAGGCAAAGGATCTGATTGCCTATCTCATTGACAAGAAAGACCAAACCCTTGATAAGATAAAGGCCGTGCTTGGAAAAGGCGAAAGCAAAATCTTTACCCGCCCCTTGGACAAGAAAAATCTCGAATCGGAACTCGATTCCATCTTCAGCATATTCAACAATGCCTGGTCTGAAAACTGGGGCTTTGTACCTTTTACTCGCTATGAGTATCTGGAGCTTGGAAAGGCAATGAGTCATGTTGCAAATCCCAAACTAATCAGGATAGCCATACTAAATGGTGAGGCCGCAGGCTTTATTGTCCTTTTGCCAAATCTCAATGAGATCTTAAAGGATATGAACGGGAAGCTGTTTCCTATCAACTGGCTTAAATTGCTGTGGCGATTGAGATTTCACAGCTTCAACTCTGGAAGGGTGGTACTTATGGGAGTGTTAAAAAAATATCAGGGAAGATTAACTGGTGCTGCCATAAGTCTGTCCCTGATCAGGGACGTCATGAATGAGATAAAGTCGTCTCAGATGAAGCAGGTGGAGCTTTCCTGGATCCTTGAAGACAATATTGCAATGAGACGTATAATTGAGGCCCTTGGGGCAAGGCCCTATAAGACGTACAGGATTTTTGAAAAGGTGATCGCCTGATGCGTTCGACGGTTCGTAAAGACGGCCCTTCTTTGGCAAGATTCAATGGTATAATCCTTGCCGGTGAAAGAAGAAAGGGATCGGAGCTTCTTGCAAAATACCATGTGAAGGCCAAGGCATTCATCGAGCTTGCAGGAAGGCCACTTATCTTGAGGGTACTTGACGCACTTATAGAATCCGGCTTCATAGACAGAATAGTCCTTTGCGGAAACGATTTGGCCTCCTTTCGAAAATTACCCCAGATAGATAGACTCCTTGGAAAAGGGAACCTGATCTGGGTGCAAAACGAAAAAGGCCCAAGTATGTCTGCCTACAAGGCCCTTAAGGCAACAGGTGGCAGCAAACCCGTTCTTCTCACCACGTCAGATCACGGGCTTCTTCAACCAAGACATGTTCGCTACTTTTGCGAAAATGCACTTTCATCGAGGGCCGACCTTGTTGTTGGTCTTGCAAGGCGAAAAATCCTTGAGAAATACCCGCATGTAAAACGAACATACTATCGTTTCCGTAACGGACAGTATTGCTCTTGCAACCTTTTTGGCTTTATGAATACGGCCTCTTTTGATACGCCGTTTTTTTGGAAAAACCTTGAGGAACAAAGAAAAAGCCCTCTAAGAATAATAAGTGGCTTTGGGTGGACGTGGGCGCTTCGTTATCTTATGGGGAGGTTGAGCCTTGAGCAAGCACTCGAAAGGGCCTCTTTTGTCCTTGGTTGCAAACTCGGATATGTTCTGATGCCCTTTGCTGAAGCGGCCATAGACGTAGACAGTGTGGAGGACCTGAAACTGTGTGAAAAAATCCTTACTGACAGTAGCAAATAGCTAATTTCTTTCCAAAGCCTTTTTTAGATCAAGCTCGATATGGCCAAGAAGCTGATTGTCTCCCTTTATTTTCAAGATAAGACCGGTTGTGGGATCAACGTGGAATTCTATATTTTTTTGAAGGCCCAAGAGTGAGAAGGGCTCTTTCTTTTTCCCCTTTGGGCAAACGCAACTGGATGAAAGGGTATAGACAAAAAGCTCCTTCCTTCTGTCTTTAACCCTCTTGATATACTGTTGCCCCGCCTGTTCGTAATTGATCCTTTCATGAACCGTCTTTTTGAAACGAATGCCTACCTGGTGCAGGGTCTTCTTTCCAAAGACGTATAGTCTCACCCGCTCCTTTGACTGCTTGGCGCCAAGACGGGATACCAGATAAAAGAGTGCCAGAGGCTCGGATATTCCTTTGTAATCTAAAGAAATAAAGGAATTGGGGTAGCTGTAAAAAGATTTGTAACGGCGAGACCACCTGGAAGGCAATAGGTCTTCCTGCCCCTCTGACCTTGGCCTTACAACAAGTCTTTCAACGCCTTCCTCTGTCCAGCGGTACAATTTAAGCCATCTGTTGCCACTTTTCTTCCACCTAACCCTCTGGATTGTATCAAGATCCCCTGGCTCAAACCAGACAAAGTGTTCATACTTTTCTTGAGGGAAAAAAAGGCTCATGGTCACGGTCTCGGCAGAAATCAAAAGACAGTGTTTACAGTCAAGAGGACAGGAAAGGAAACCCGATGCTGCCTCCTTTAATGGATAGGGGCATTTCCCAAAGGCGTGGTCTATGCTGACACGAACGAGCAGTTTGGTAAGGGGTTTAGAACCCTGATAGGTTACTTCCTTCCAAGAGGGAATCCATGGCGACTGTTCACACCAAGATAACCTTATCCAAAAGTAAGGGGTGAGCATGAAAATTTCCAAGATGAGAAAAAGCCCTAAGGCAACTCTTACAGTTCTATAATTTCTTGATTCCATGCCAATTATTTCAGTTTGTAGAATACGAGATTCCTTGTTTCACATATCCTGTCAAAATCAAGCTCCCTGTCTTTACTGCAAAGGAGGTAATCTGTTCCATACTCCTTTGCAATCAAAAGGAGTCTTTTGGTGGAAAGGGCATTGTAGTTTTGCCCGCACAGCCTTTTGCACTCCGTGCCCTTGCACGGGATTTTTTCCTCCATATTGCACAGAAGTTTCATTCTCCTAAACCATTTTCTTGCGATCTCAGGTGGAAAAAAGAGGCCATGGCTCTTCCAGCTTACGAACACGCTTCTTTCACTGTAAAGTCTCAGCCCTTTTAATGAAGGTGAGGCAAGAATAAAGGCAGAAAGAGGGGTTTTCGCCTTTATGCAGGAAGACATTTGGGTAAGCTCAGTCCTTGGAGTAAAGACCCTGATGTTTTTGTTAAGACAGGTTGCAACAGCCCCTGATGCCGCAGTTATAAGAAACAGTAACAGTACCACATTGCCAATGCGTTTGTGGGGTAAAAAAACGTTCAAAAAAAGCATAAAAGAAACAAAGCCGATTATGCGAAGGAGTACGTCTGAACGAAAAAGATATAGAGCAAAGGCGAGGGGAAGCGGTACGATCTCTGTAAAGATAAATCCTGCCAAAGAGGCCATCAGGATTGCCACTGCCATGTAAGTTAGGGGCTTTAAAACCCGCCTGTCACCTTCAACCTTTAACAGCACAAAGGTTGCAAAAAAGGCCGCAAGCCCGAAAAAGGCCCATTCGACAAACCCTGAATAGGATAGTAACAGGTGGTGGGGAACCCGAAAGCGCACCATTTCAAGAAGCTCTTTACCCCATTTAAGATCAAACCATGGGTAACCCCTGTACTGTCCGAAAAGCTGCATCACAAAAAAATGAACGACAAAGAGCATTAGAAAGGGCAAGGCAAGAAACAAGATGGCCTTTTTCTCAACTTGACCTTCAAGGGCCTGAACCAACTGGGAAAAGATTACTGTGCCAAAGATTATAAGGCCTATCTGCTGATGTATCAGGAAAATTAAGGCACAGAAAAGGGACGCAAGAAAATATCTTTTTTCAATGAAAAGGGTTGTGGTCTTAATGCAAAAGGGAAGAACGAAGAAGTAGGGTACGAGGCGAAGTGTTACAAGGTGAAAGTGGGAAACAGACTGATAGAGATAAGAATATGGCAAGAGAAGAAGGAGACCCAACTCCCTGAATTCCTTGTTGATTCCAACAATGGCCATGAGCTCATCCATCCAGGCAAGATACAAAAAGAGCACAATCAGATAGGTTAGAAAGAACAGATACTCCATGGGCATATTGAGCAGGTGGGAAATCCAGGAAAGTGCGATGAAAAGCCCTGATTTTACATACCAGGGAAATATCATTTGCATGGGAAAATCTGTTTGATAAAGATTTGGGTCAAAGAAATGGAGAACAGTAGGCAGTTGTGACACATGATCCCCTGTGCCAAAACGATATCCGCCAACCACGAGATACAAAAGGGTGAAGGCCATGATTTTGGGCACTCTGGCAAAACTCATTAAAACCACATTCCTTTTTTACACCTAAATCCTTTACAATTCCTTGTTAAAACTTTGTTAATTTGATACTATCTCATGCTTTAATAACCAAAATGGCGGTCTTGCAAGGCAGATAAACACATCTGAGAGTGCAGAACCAGTAAAAAGGCATCGTAAACATGAATCAGAATCAGGCAGTAATAGTTACGTCTCCAAAGGGAAAGCAGGATGTGAAACAGGCCCCGTTGGAGGCGGTCCTTCCAACCCCTTCCGAAAACACCATACCCATAAGATATGGAGACTTTGAAACACTTACAGATGCCCTTGAATATGCATCAAAAGGGATCACTGGCTTCAATTTTTATAATCGTCGAGGAAAATTAGAAAAAAGTGTGCCTTATTGGCAACTTAAGAAAGAGGCAAGAACACTTGCAAGAAAGATTATTTATACAGGGGTCCCAAGGGGCAGCCATATGGCAATGGTTGCAAATACCCACCCCGATTTCATCCGCTTTTTCTTTGCCTGTCAGTATGCCGGTATCGTGCCTGTTCCCCTGCCTATAGTGATGCACTTTAGTGGGGCAAAAGGCTACATCAAACAGATAAAAAGGCTTCTTAGCCTAAGTGATGCCAAGCTGGCAGTTGCTACTCCAGATTATCTGCCGTATCTAAAGGAGGCGTCAAAGGAGCTAAACATTCATCTTGTTGGGTCTCCTGACGTCTATGACAGGCTTCCAGAGTCCAATGCCAAACTTGAACCCCTTGGCCAAAGAGAGCTTGCCTACTTGCAGTTTACATCTGGTTCCACCAGATTCCCGAAAGGGGTCATGATTTCCCAACGGGCTGTCATGAACAACATTCATATAATCACCTGTCACGGCATTGGCTGCAGAAATAAGGACAGGGCTGTTTCATGGCTGCCCTTCTATCATGACATGGGCCTTGTTGGCTTGGTTCTGGCCACCCTTGGCTCCCAGATGTCAGTTGATTTTTTCTCAACAGCCGATTTTGCCATGAGGCCAGGCCTGTGGATAAAGCTCATGTCTGAAAATCGAGGCACCATCTCCTTCAGCCCACCCTTTGGATATGAACTGGCTGCCATGCGTCTAAGGGCCAACGATCTGGAGGGGCTTGATCTTTCTAATTGGAGGGTAGCCGGTGTTGGCGCTGAAATGGTCAGGCCTGAACTTTTGAAGAAGTTTGCTGAACGACTAAAAGGCATCGGATTTGATTCAAGGGCCTTTATGCCATGTTACGGAATGGCAGAGTGCTCCTTGGCTGTCAGTTTCTCCAAGGTAGGCAACGGCCTCAAGATAGACAGGGTGGATAAGGAAAGGCTCGCCCAAAATAATGAAATCCTCTTTTTACCGACTGGAGAACAAGAAAGTACAAGGGCCAAGGAGTTTGTAAGATGCGGTCGTCTTTTGCCCGGTTTTGAGGCTGAAATAAGGGATAAAAACGGCAGGGCTCTTCCTTCAGGACAGTGTGGAACGCTGTTTCTAAGGGGCCCAAGTGTCATGGAAGGCTATTTCAACGATTCTGTTTCAACAAAAGAGGTCCTGAGTGAAGATGGCTGGCTAAACACAGGAGATATAGCCTACATTTCTGGTTCAGAGGTTGTTATCACTGGTCGTTCAAAGGATCTTATTATAATAAATGGAAGAAACATATGGCCCCAAGACATAGAATATCTGGCAGAAACCATGGATGAGGTCCGTATAGGGGATGCTTGTGCATTTTCCATTACAGACCAGGCAGGCCGGGAACGTGCAGTGGTTGTGGTACAGTTTAGAAATTCAAATGGTACAGATCATGGGGAGTTCAAGGAAAGGTTGAAGGCCTTGATTGCAACCGAACTTGGAATAGAGTGCCACGTGGAAATAGTACCCAAAAACACCCTGGTTAGGACCACTTCTGGCAAACCGTCTCGAAGCGGCACAAAGAAGAGGTGTTTAAAGCTTGATCTCATAAGGCTTTCCTGACTTGGTTTTCAAGTGATTTCCATATCTTTTTATTGAGATGCGTAAGTTTCCCATACCCTTTTAAATTCATGAACAGCATCAGAACCGTAGCCCTTACAGGTGCCACAGGTTTTATAGGTATAAATTTGCTCAATATCTTTGTAAGGCAGGGTCTTAAGATAAGGGCGCTCTATAGAAGCGAATCCCCTGGATCAAGGCCAGACCTTCCAGGAATATCTTGGGTTAAGGGAAGTGTTAAGGATGTTGATGCCTTGAGAAAGCTCGTTTCAGGTGCAGATGCTGTGGTACATTGTGCAGGTGTTGTAAAGGCACTTGACCCAAGGGATTTTTTTACTGTCAATACCCTTGGTACAAGGGCCGTCTTGGAGGCCATGGAGGCGGTATGTCAGGAGCCACGACTTTTGTTCATATCCTCCCTTGCGGCCCGTCATCCATCCATTTCACCATATGCAGAAAGTAAATATAAGGCAGAAGAATTGATAAAGAGATGGGGATGTGGTTCATGGACAATAATACGTCCGCCTGCTGTATACGGCCCAGGGGACAAGGAAATTGTTCCCATCTTCAAGGCCATGCAAAAGGGCCTTGCCTTCATTCCTGGCTCAGGATCAAACAGGTTTTCATTGATTCACGTTTTCGATCTTGCTGAAGCGGTTCTTGAGGTTGTAAGAGATGGCCACAAGTCCGCTAAGATATTAGAGATTCACGATGGGACTCCTGGTGGCTACAGCTGGATGGATGTTATCCACACATGTCAGACAGTATTTGGAAGAAAGATATTGACTGTAACGGTCCCTGGGCCTGTTCTAAAACTGGTAGGCCTTGGAGGCCTTGTAACGTCCAGGCTCCGTTCACGCCCTGTCATGCTGACGCCGTGGAAGGTCAGGGAACTTCTACATCCAGACTGGGTATGTGCAAATAACGTACAGGAACATGGCCTTTCCTGGATGCCCAGGCTTACCCTCAAGTTAGCCCTTGAAAATGGATTGGTTGGCTAATAAAGTCAGTTCCAGGTTAACAGCTGAAAGATCATCTTTTTTTCAAGCATCAATCAATTATCCAGGTGTTTGTGGGAGACGAGGAATCAACTCATGAGGGCGGATGACAACACTCTTTCCATCATAATAGACATATTGAAACAGCATGTTTCAAAGGATCTGCAAATCCATGAAGACACAGACCTTGAAGCTGATCTTTCCATCGATTCTCTTAAATCCATGGAGATCCTTGCAGCAGTGGAGGATGCATTTGATATCTCAATCCCCATAAATGTTCTTTCCGAGGTGCAAACCGTTAAAGACCTTGCCCTACAGATAGATAATTTGCTAAAAAAGCCAGAATAATATGGGCCTTTTTGACAAGTTCCAAAAGATCCAGCAATCAATAGAAACCCTGCAACAGTATAGCGATTCCTTTTTCAAGGTCGTCTTAGAAGAAATTTTATCAAGCACTGAGGCCATAATTGATGGTAGAAAGACGATCCTGGCAGGCACAAATAACTATCTTGGCATGCCCCACAGAAAAGAATGTATTGAGGCGGCATGCAAGGCCGTCAGAGAACATGGAACAGGCACCACAGGCTCAAGGATGGCAAACGGCACCTATTCGGTTCATGTGGAGCTTGAGCAGGCAATTTCGAGATTCCTAAACAAAAAACATACCATAGTCTTCACCACGGGCTACAGTGCCAATCTCTCTGCACTTTCAACACTTGTAGGTCCAAAGGACATCGTAATTCTCGATGCTGACTGCCACGCATCCATTTATGACGGATGCCGTCTCGGAGGGGTTCAGGTTTACAGGTTCAGGCATAACGATGTTTCAGATCTTGAGAAGCGGCTTAAGCGACTTATTAAGAAAGGAACCAATATATTGATAGCAGTGGAAGGGCTCTACAGTATGCTTGGTGACAGGGCTCCACTTAGGCAGATTGTAGAGCTTAAGAAGGCTTATGGTGCATACCTTCTGGTAGATGAGGCGCACTCCCTTGGCGTGCTTGGTGAGCATGGCAGGGGACTTTCAGAAGAGGCCGGGGTTGAGGAGGATGTAGATTTTGTCATTGGTACGTTCAGCAAGAGCCTCGGCTCCGTGGGCGGATACTGTTCAAGCAACCATAAGGAACTGGAGCTTTTACGTTTTGCAAGCAGGCCTTATGTATTTACCGCATCTTCGTCACCAGCCAACATCGCTGCAGCAAGAAAGGCCCTTGAGATCATAGAAAAGGAGCCACAACTTAGATCACGCCTGTGGGACAATGCCAATCTGCTCTATGGACAGCTAAAAGAGATGGGTTTTTCTCTTGGTCCTGAGCCAAGTCCAATAATTCCTGTGCGGTTTAGTGAGATTCCAAAGGCCTTTGCCGCCTGGAATGGGCTTCTTGAAAATGGGGTGTATGTGAATATGGTTTTGCCACCTGCAACCCCGGACAACACAGCACTTTTAAGGTGTAGCCTAAGTGCAGCTCACAGTCGGGAGCAGGTGGAGGCAATAGCCAAGGCCTTTCAGAAAGTAAAGCACCTGGCATAAAATATCCTGCTGACAGGGCCTTCTGTCAAAAGACATTTCCATGAAATTCATAATCACATTCTTTAAAAGATACCCAGTTAAAAGCGCCATCACCCTTGGCGCCATGCTTCTTGCAGGTATAGCAGAAGGCTTTGGCATGACCATGCTTTTGCCGCTTCTAAGCCTTTCTGCAGGCCAAATATCCCATAAGGCATCTTCAAGCCTTGAAAGGGCCATCTCACAATTTTTTACCTTGATACATGTAAGGCCGACCATTGGAATCCTGCTTACCATCTTTGTCTTAAGCATAGTGGTCAAGGTGGTTCTTGTGCTTCTTGCAAACAAGCGAGTAGGCTACATGGTAGCAGATGTGGCAACAGATCTGCGTTTGCACCTTTTAAAGGCCATCTTCAACAGTAGCTGGGGTTATTACATCCACCAACCAACTGGTTCCATTACAAATTCCTTTGCAACAGAGGCCACGCGTTCTGCAGACGCCTATCTGTTTGGAATGAGGGCCATTGCCATGGTCCTAAATGCCGTTGTCTATACCATTGTCGCCTTGATGGTGGCGTGGAAGGCAACGATAATTGCAATTTTCATAGGCTCTTTCATCCTTATGGTTCTTAGATTCATGGTAAGAATGGCAAAACGGGCAGGAAGGGATCAGACCATCCTGCTAAAATCCCTTCTGTCATTCCTTACGGACATCCTCCTTTCAATAAAACCTCTTAAGGCAATGGCCCGAGAGGAGGCGGCAGAGAGGCTACTTGAAAAAAAGACCCTCGAGCTTCGTAATGCCCTTCAAAGGCAGGTCTTTAGCAAAGAGGCACTAAGGGCACTTCAAGAGCCCCTTTCAACGATTTTTTTTGCCCTTGGTCTTTATGTGGCTCTGGTGCTTTTGAACCTTCCCCTGCCAAATGTCCTGGTCATGGTTTACATGCTTGCAAAGATCTTAAAGGCCCTGCAGCGTGCACAAAGGGAACATCAGGCCATGGTCATAGCAGAAAGTGCCTACTGGTCGCTCCTTGAAAAGACAAAACAGGCAGAAGAACAAAGGGAAGTAGCTTCGGGAACAGCAGCACCAAGGTTTCAAAAGTCCATCAGCCTTAAGGATGTGTCCTTTTCATACAAAGAAAAGGTCATCCTGGATCATCTTTACATGAAGGTAGAAAAGGGCTCGTTTACTGCCCTTATCGGGCCGTCTGGATCTGGCAAGACAACCATAGTTGATCTTATCACAGGCCTTTTTTCCCCACGCTCGGGACAGGTGCTAATAGACGATACACCCCTTGATCAGGTAGACATTAAGAGATGGCGAAAGAAAATAGGCTATGTGCCGCAAGAGACCATTCTTCTACATGACACGATCTTCTTCAACATCAGCCTTGGAGATGAAGAGATTGAGGAAAGAGACGTGATAGATGCCCTCAAAAAGGCCGGAGCTTGGGATTTTGTATCTCAGATGCCAAAGGGCATCTACAGTAAAGTGGGAGAACGGGGTGGGCTGATCTCAGGGGGCCAGCGGCAACGAATAACCATTGCAAGGGCCCTTGTCAGAAGACCAAGCCTTCTCATAATGGATGAGGCCACAAGTGCCCTTGATCCAAAGACCGAACAAGAAATATGCAAGACCTTAAAAGGACTCACAGACTGGGTAACCATTGTTGCGATATCTCATCAGGAAACCATCTTGAAAGAGGCAGATAGGGCATACTGCCTGGAAAAAGGCCAGGCCAGACTCATCAAGGATTAAACGGTTTGAAGATCTCTGCATTCATATATGGACTTACCTGGGGTGGTGCAACAAGGAGGCTTCTTAGTCTCCTTGGAGGTTTTGCAGAAAGGGGCAACAAGGTTGAGCTTGTGGTTGTGGACGCCTCTGGGCCGCTATGGGAGGAAATTCCTGAGGGCGTAAGGCTTTACCAGCTAAACCAGGGGCCACTTGGCCTTATATTTCCTCTTCTTTCAAGAAGAGGGAAAATGAGTCTAAGTAAGTTTGCCCTTTCGAGATATATGAAAACAGCCGATTTCGACCTGTTTCTTTCTGCGGCCAATCACGCCCATATCACTGCCCTTTCTGCAAAAGTTCTATCAGGCTCTAAAAGGCCTTTTGTCCTTAGGCTCAGTAGCCATGTAACTGCGTCTTTGAAAAAGAGCAGGAAACTTTCAAAACGAATACGTTTCTTGCAGGCCAAAAGGCTCTATCCAAAGGCTGACATGATTATAGCAGTTAGCAGGGCTGTTAAGGAGGATCTTGCCCAGGCCTTTTCTGTAGACGAGGCGCGTATAAAGGTGGTGTACAATCCGGTCTATAGCGAAAGGTTGATTGAGTTGTCAAAACAGCCACCTGGGCATCCTTGGCTTTTGTCAGAGAGGGGAAAAAGGCAGGTGCCCGTCCTTCTTGCTGCCGGAAGACTGAGGAGGCAAAAGGGATTTTCCACCATAATAAAGGCAGTGAAGATAGCCAGTAGCCAAAAGACGTTGAGACTCATTATACTTGGAGAGGGCAAGGCCAGGAGGTGGCTCAAAAGACTGATAAAGGAGATGGGGATGGAGACACAGGTAGATATGCCAGGTTTTGTCCAAAATCCCATATCCTTTATGGCCAGGGCAGATCTTTTTTGCCATGCTTCAACATTTGAGGGTCTGCCTGGTGTGGTCATTGAGGCCCTTGCCACTGGCTGCCCTGTTGTTTGCACTGACTCTCCAGGAGGCGCAAGAGAAATACTTGAGGGAGGAAAATGCGGCCTTCTTGTACCTGTAGGAGATGCCAACTCCTTTTCCAAGGCCGTATTGGAAGCACTCGATAGGAGATGGCAACGGGATGAGCTTATTAGCAGGGCCCGTGACTTTTCCCTTGAAAATGCAGTAAAAGGTTATTTGTCTGCTTTTGACCAGGTGCTACATGGCAAAGATGCGTAAGATATGTTTCTTGTTTAATCACTACTTCATCCATCAGGTGCCTCATGCTGCGCCCTATGCCTTTGAGCTTTCAAGAAATTATCCCCAGTTTAGATGCATAATTGCATGTTCCAGCACCCAGGAACTCGATTATGCCAAAAGGATAGCAACGCTTTACCCGGGACAAAAGTGTGAATTCAGGCTCCTAAGTGTCCCCTCCTATTACAGGTTCATAGACCCTTTTATTTCAAGATGGGCGTTTTACCGCAAAAGGCTTGTTCTCAGGAACAATCTGGATTTTTTCAGGGGTATTGATGTCCTTGTGGCACCAGAGAGAAACTGCATGCAGCTCAAGACAAGATTCGGGCTCAAAAACCTTACAATGATTCACTGCCGCCACGGAGCAGGAGACAGGGCAGGTGGATTCGACAAGCGTCTTGGAATGTTCGATTTTATTCTGCTACCTGGAAAGAAGATCGAAGATCGTCTAAACGAACTGGGCTTTTTAAGAAAAGGCCACTATGCAGTTGTCGGCTATCCCAAATTCGAGGTGATTAAAGGGCTCAACAAAGGCAGAAGGCCGCCGCGTTTTTTTAAAAATACGAATCCTACAGTGGTATACAACCCTCATTTTGACCAAAAAGTTGCATCCTGGAACGTCATGGGGCTTGACGTACTTGATTTTTTCAAGGAGTCAAGAGGATTCAACCTTATACTTTCTCCCCATATCGTACTTTTCAAGAGGAGATTGAGACACAGGGCACCTAAGGTGCCAAAGGACTATTTTAATTTGCCGAACATGCTGATCGACCTTGATAGCCCAAGCTTGGCAGATATGACCTACACCCTCTATTCCGATATATACCTTGGTGATGTTAGCAGCCAGGTCTATGAATTCATCATAAAACCAAGGCCTTGCATATTTCTAAACGCACACAGGATTAGATGGCAGGACGACCCGGCCTACCTTCATTGGAAGCTTGGGCAAGTGGTTGAAACAGTGGAGGAAATGGCCCAGGCACTTAGGAAGGCCTTTTCCGTCCAAAAGAACTTTGAGCCTATCCAAAGGCGGCTTTTTAGTTACACCTTCTATTCGGAATCAGGTTCAACAGCGGCCCAAAGGGGTGCAAGGGCCAT
>Ga0256833_1002480_pt1 | contig 12939 bp, 13 predicted proteins | sample 356284metaG_FD_190535 | JGI IMG/M metagenome (GOLD analysis project Ga0256833, IMG submission 190535) | Hydrothermal vent microbial communities from Mid Atlantic Ridge, Atlantic Ocean - 356-284 | ecosystem: Environmental > Aquatic > Marine > Hydrothermal vents | place: Atlantic Ocean: Mid...
ACATGTTCCACGTGAAACGGGTGCGCGGGGTTCGAATGCCCGCATGCGTGGCCGGGTGTGCCTGACCGATCCCGGGCGGTCAGCGGATCGGGCCGCGATCAGCGCCACGGTCCTCTCTTTTCTCTGTTTGCAGAATGGCGCGCAGCCCTTCGCGATAGGTGGGATGGCGAGGCCGCCAGCCCAGCCGTTCACGGATCTTGCGGCTTGAGACCCGCTTCGACTCCCCATAAAAGGAGCGGGCCATGGGGCTCAGCTCATCCTTGATCTCGGCGAAGGGTTTCAACGGGGGTGGCTCAAGACCCAGCAGTTCATGGGCCAAAAGGGCCACCTCGTGGGGCGGGGCCGGTTCGTCATCGGTGACATTGTAGATCTCGCCGGGGGTAGGCATGAGCAGCGAGCAGTGCAAGGCCTCGGCCAGGTCTTCCACATGGATGCGCGAGAAAACCTGCCCGGGCTTGACCACCAGTGCGCTCCGCACACGCCTCCGCGCCTTGTCCAGCGGGCTGCGGCCGGGGCCGTAGATGCCGGGCAGGCGAAAGACATGCAACGGCAGGCCGCAGTCCCGATAGAGCGCCAGCCAGCCTTCCTCCGCTTCCAGGCGGCGGCGGCCGCGTTCGCTCACCGGTTGGCAGGGTGTGGTCTCGTCCACCCAGGCGCCGTCATGATCCCCGTAGACCCCCACGGTGGAGAGATATCCCACCCACCGCAGGCGCGGGGCGAAGCGGCAGAGATCCTTTCCCAGCGTGCGCAGCACCGGATCGCCATCCGCATCCGGCGGCACCGAGCTGAGCACATGGGTCACCCCCTCCCAGGCCTCTGCCGGCAGGGGAGCCGTGCCGTCGAAAAGCCAGGCCTGCCAGCCTTCCTTCCTGATCGCATCCAGGCCCTCCGCAGTCCTTGCCGTGCCGGCGATGCGCCAGTCCTCTGCCGCCAGACGCCGGGCCAGGTGCCGGGCCACATAGCCCAGGCCCAGAAAGAGAATGTGCGGCGCCTCTTCGCTCATGACCGTTTCTCCGCCCCTTTCTGCCTCTGCATTGCCGGCCTTTCAGAAGAGCGCGCCTTCATCGCCTCGGCAAGACCTGCCTGCCATTCCTCCCGCACCAGAGAATCGCTCTCCCGTGCCCCATGCCGCGCAGCCAGGTCACGAAAGGCGGATGGTTCCAGCAGTTGCGACAAGGCCCACACGGCCATGGCGCGCACCAGCGGCGCCTCGTCGGTCAGGCGGGCCTCGGCCACGGGTGCGAGACCTGGGTCCCCACTGTTGCCGATGGCAATGAGCACGTTGGCCACGAAACGCACCCGCCCGGCGCGGCGCACGGGCGTGCCGGCAAACATTCTGCGGAATGCGGCATCATCCAGCGCGGCCAGCGCGGCGAGCGGCGGATCCACAAGGCCAGGCCGCGGCCTGAGACGCTCTTCCGTGGCCGGACGTGCGAACCTGTTCCAGGGACAGACAGCCAGGCAGTCATCGCACCCGAAGATGCGGTTGCCCATGCGTGGGCGCAAGTCTCGCCTTATGGGCCCCTTGTGCTCGATGGTGAGATAGGAGATGCAACGCCGGGCATCCAGCCGCCGTGGCCCCAGAAAGGCTCCAGTGGGGCAGATGTCCAGGCAGGCCGTGCAGGTGCCGCAGTGAGATGTTGCCGGGGTATCGGGCTTCAGCGTGGCGGTGGTCAGGATGACACCGAGAAAGAGCCAGTTGCCATAGTCACGCGACAGCACGCAGGTGTGCCGCCCGATCCAGCCGATGCCGGCCCGGGCGGCCAGCGGCTTTTCCATGAGTGGCGCGGTATCCACGAAGACCTTCACGCCGGCACCGGTGCGTGCGGCCAGCCACTGGGCCACATGCTTGAGGCGACCCTTGACCACATCGTGATAATCGCGTCCCAGGGCATAGACGGAGATGTTGCCACGATCGTGCAACCGCGTCCGGGCCAGCGGATCGAGGCCAGGCGGCGGGCCATAGTTCATGGCACAGACGATGGCGGAGCGGGCCTCCGGCCACAGGGCGCGTGGCTGCAGGCGGCGGGCCAGCGTGGTGGCCATCCATTCCATGGTGCCGTGCAGCCCGCGGGCCACAAACGCTTCCAGTTCCCGGCTGGCCTGTGCGGGGATCCCGGCGCGGGCGATCCCCACCTTGTCAAACCCGACGGCAAGGGCGCGGGCACGGATCTGCTCTTCCAGGGACCGTTTCGCCATGCAACGAGGGAAGGGCGGGCCGGCTCAGAAGTCAAGCGCCGCATAAAGGGCTGGTGGCGCGATGCCCCGCACGCGATCGGCGAGAATGGGGCGGAAGGCCGGCCGTGACTTGATGCGCTGATACCACAGCTTGGCGCTGTCGTTTTCCGCCCAGTCCATGGCGTCCAGATATTCCAGCACGGAGATCTGGGCGGCGACAGCGAGATCGGCCACCGAAAGTTCGTCGCCCGCCAGCCACTTGCGGGTATCGGCCAGCTTGCCGAGTGCGGACAGATAGTCTCTCATGCGCGCCGTGGCGGCCCGCACGCGGCGCGTGTCCGGTGGACCGCCCCCCGCCTCCCTGGGCAGCAGGCGGCGCAGGGCCTTCTCCATGTAGATGGGCGCGGTGACCTCGGCATGAAAGCGCCCTTCGGCCCAGGCCAGCAGGCGGCGGGTCTCGGCGCGTTCACCCGGCGTGTGGCCATAGAGGCTCTGATCCTGGCGGCGGCGTGTTTCCTCCACGTATTCGCCAGCGGCCAGGACGCCGGCAGCCACGGTGCCATCGTCATCCACGAAAACGGGCACGTCGCCAAAGGGCGAAAGCTGCAGAAACGTCTCGTCCGGCGCCCAGGGACGCACATCCACGAGCTCGGTCACCACGCCGAACTCGCCCAGCATGAGGCGCAGCCGGCGGCAGAAAGGATCCAGCGTGAAGTGATAGAGCCTTGGCATGGAACCGTCTCTCGCCCCTCGCATCGCCCCGGCATCGGGGCCGACCTGCCTTCAGCCACCTGCCCAGCGGCCTGTTCGTCGTCTGCGTGCCCGGGCAGCACTGGAGCAACAAAACGACAACATGATGGCAGACATCGTCAGGCGTTCGGCATCGTCGCGACCACTCGCATGCCTGCTCCGGAGAAAAGCGCCGGCATCACGGAGGCTGGACGATGCACCGCCAGCCTTTGTCATATACTCCTGATGCGGCAAGGCGTGTCCCACCACGCCGGATCACGGATGGGACACCTCGTTTCGTGTGTGCGTCGGGCCGTCTGCGCGTCAGTCGCTCCTGCTGCCCTCTCGGCGGCGCTGGCCCAGCCCCATCTTCTTGGCCAGCTCGGAGCGGGCCTTGGCATAATTGGGCGCCACCAGCGGATAGTCGGCTGGCAGATTCCACTTTTCGATGTATTCCTCAGGCGTCATGTCATGATGCGTGCGCAGGTGACGCTTGAGGGACTTGAATTTCTTGCCGCACTCCAGGCAGACGATGAAGTCCGGCTGTACGGAGCGGCGGATGGAGACCGCCGGCTTGGGCTCTTCCTTCTTTTCCTCTTCCGGCTGGCCAACGGCTGTGGCCAGGGCCTTGTAGACATCGTGGATGAGCTGAGGCAACTCGTTGGCCGGCACGGCATTGTTGCCTACGTAGGCCGCCACGATCTCGGCCGTGAGCTCCACGAATTCGGTCTCCGGCGTGTTTGTCGATCTGGTTTCGTCTGTCATGGTCTCTCGCCTTTCTCTCGTGGGTTTCCTTCTGACAAGACCGCCCGCCTGAAAAAAGCCTCAAACAGATTTTCTAGAATTTTCCCTTACGTAAATATTTCCACTTTCGCATTATAGCATGTGCAAGATATGTGTGGCGGATAGGGTCATCACAAATGCCTGCAATCCTCTACATGTGCGATTCGCTACCTGTCAATAGAAACAACACGCAATTTCATGAAATTTCCATAGGAGGATGCGCTTTTCTGGATGTCTCTGAATACTGAACAGCCGCTTTACAGGATGCCCCAGCGCATAGGCAATTAGCGTTCACAATTGGGAAAAGGCCCTTTCTGATCATGGGCAGGGACAAAGAAAGCGGCGCCCGGGACAGACGCCGCTTCCGGTATCCTTCATCTCACGTGCTTGCCCTTGCGCTCAGGCAAAGTCCTTGACCAAGGATTGCCGCACGTTCTCCGGCACCTCGACCTCGTGGGCGTATTCGGGGTGTTCGATGCCGATCCGGATGGGCGCGCCTTTCCTGGCGTCCTCGATCATCTCCGGCGTGAATTCGAAGCGCAGGAAATGCACCGAGGAGGTCTTCTCCTCGTTGGTGCGCTCGAGATCCTCGTTGGCGATGGCATAGACCTTCTCATGATCACCGATCTGCACCCAGACCCTGTCCTCGATGCCCTTCAGCTCGCGCAGCCGCCGGCGGCGCTCCTCCACATCCGGATACTCGATCATGAACGTGGCCTTCAGATTGGTGCCATCCGGAATGAGCGGGTTGTAGACATCAAGCTCGTCCTGGATGCCTTCCGGCTCGAAGGTGCGCTCGATGCGCAGCATCTCCTGGATCTGATACTGCATGGTGAGGGCATCCTCGAAGTGGAGGGTGGCATTCGGCCCCACCTGCACCACTCGATTCTTCTTGTGTTCCATCACCTTGCGCCGGAATTCCGGACGCACTTGGGCATATTCCTCGAGCGAATAGAGATCGTCTCTCGTCAGATGCGGCATGGCGTTCATGCTCCGTATCCTTCCCTTTGCTCTTCCTGGTGGGTGACGGGGGCAATCCGCCCCGGCGCAGGATCACCCCTGCTCCTCCCCGTGATGGTGGTGATGATGGCCGTCGAGCGGCCGCTCCGTGAACAGCCAGTCGCGCAACTCGTGATCGAATTCAGGCATGCGGCGACGGATCCACTCCAGCACCATGGCCGCGTGCTCGATCTCCTCGTCGCGATTGTGCTTGAGGATCGCCTTCAGCTCCGGGTCGTTGCAGGCATCCATGCGCTGGTTGTACCAGTCCACCGCTTCCAGCTCCTCCATGAGCGAGACAATGGCCCGGTGCAGATCCCGTGTTTCGGCCGAGAGCTCCGCAACCGGCTCGTGATATCCCTCGCTGGCCATGCCCTTTCTCCCTGTGCTGGTGGTTGTTTCCGGTTCCCTTCCGCCTCAGATGCCGTAGGCCTTGCGCAGCAGGCTGATGGGATGCTCGGCCTGCCTGCCGTCGCCCTTCTCGTGAACGTTGTAGATATGCTCGATGTGGCGCTCGGCCATGGGGCAGTCGGAACCGAAGTGATCCGGCTGCTCGCGCTTCACCTGGCGCGCCACGGGGCGGCCGATCTTCACCGCCGCCTCGTGATGCTCCGACTTCACGGCATAGGTGCCGTCATGGCCAGAGCAGCGCTCCACGATCTTCACCTGCGTGTCGGGCACGAGCCTGAGCACGTCCAGCGTCTTGCGCCCGATGTTCTGCACACGCTGGTGACAGGCCGCATGGTAGACCACCTTGCCCAGGGGGTTCCTGAAATCCGTCTTCAGCTTGCCTTCCCTGTGGCGCAGCCAGAGATATTCGAAGGGATCGAAGAAGGCCTCCTGCACCTTTTTCACCTGCGGATCATCCGGGAACATGAGCGGAATTTCCTGGCGGAACATGAGCGCGCAGGAAGGCACAGGGGCGACGAGGTCGAAGCCCTCGTCCACGAGCCGCGCCAGATAGGGAATGTTGATGTCCTTCATGCGCGCCACGGCCTCGAGATCGCCCAGTTCCATCTTGGGCATGCCGCAGCAGCTCCTGTATTCGGCCACGCGCACGGGAATGTCGTTGTGTTCGAAGACAGCAACGATGTCCTCTGCCGTCTTCGGCTCGTTGTGGTTGGCAAAGCAGGTGACAAAGAGCGCCACCTTGCCCCGCGTGCGCCCGGCCGGCTCGCCCTTGCCATCGCGATCCCAATGATCCTTCAGGCGCTTCACCGCCGTCTTCGCGGCAAAGGGGGGCAGCCAGGCCTCATGATGGATGCCCACGGCACCGTCCAGCACCTTGCGGGCAAGGCCGATGCGGTTGACACCATTGACCACGTTCGCAATCAGCGGGCGGGCGAAAAACTTGCCAAGCAGGTCCGTGCTGGTGAGCATGCGGTCGCGGAATTTCGCGCCCTGCTTCCGGTAACGCACGGCCTTGGCCTGCAGCATGAGGTGGGGAAAGTCGATGTTCCACGGATGCGGCGGGATGTAGGGACACTTGGTCATGAAGCAGAGGTCGCAGAGGTAGCATTCGTCCACGACCTTCCAGTAGTCTTCCTTCTTCACGCCGTCGATTTCCATGGTGGGCGATTCGTCTACCAGATCGAACAGCGTGGGAAAGGCGTTGCAGAGATTCACGCAGCGCCGGCAGCCATGGCAAAGATCGAAGACGCGCTCCATCTCCTTCATGAGCGCCTCTTCGTCATAGAAGGCCGGATCCTGCCATTTCAGCGGATGGCGCTCGGGCGCCTCGAGGCTGCCTTCCCTGGGCGGTGTCTTGCTCATGGTCTCTTCCCTCAAGTCCCTCAAAGAGTGGTCCCGCTCGTGGTGGCCCTGATTCGTTCGTTCCAGCGGCTTGTTCATGCAAAGGACCGGCCGTGCCCTCATGCCGGCGCCGGCATGTGATCCCCACCGCTGTCCGTGCTGCCCTGAATGCAGGCGGGTCAGACAGGCCAGCGAGCCGGCGCGCAAGAACCCGGCAGCCGTTCGTTCCCACCCGTTCCGGCAGGCCCCTCTGCCCGCCGGTCATGCTGCCCGGACCTGGGTGGAGAACAATCTGGCCGTCAGGGGCGGCGGACGGGAGACAGGCTCCCGTCCGCACGGCGTGCGCGTGATCGAATCACGATCCGTTGGCAAGCAGCTCGTCGAGCGCCTTCTGGAAGCGATTGGCATGCGAGCGCTCGGCCTTGGCGAGCGTCTCGAACCAGTCGGCGATCTCGTCGAAGCCCTCCTCGCGGGCCGTCTTGGCCATGCCCGGGTACATGTCGGTGTACTCGTGGGTCTCGCCCGCGATGGCGGACTTCAGGTTGTCCACGGTGTTGCCGATGGGCATGCCCGTGGCCGGATCTCCCACCTGCTCCAGATACTCGAGATGGCCATGGGCATGGCCCGTCTCGCCCTCGGCCGTGGAGCGAAAGACGGCGGCAATGTCGTTGTAGCCTTCAACGTCCGCCTGCTGGGCAAAGTAGAGATAGCGGCGGTTGGCCTGGCTCTCGCCGGCAAAGGCTTCCTTCAGCGCCTGCTCCGTCTTCGAACCCTTCAGTTCCATGGTTTCCTTCTCCCTTCTTTCCGTTGTCCGGATCACTCCAGAAAACCTGTGGCCATGCCCGCACGCAACAGGAGGCACGGCAGGTGACCCTCGTCACCCGGAGCTTTTATTAGAACAATTCTAACTTCATGTCCAGCCCCCTTGTGACGATTTCACAAACTCCAGCACTTCGGCCTTCATGCGCCTGGCCCGGCCGGATGCCTTCCGCGCTCTGCTCGCATTTCGCGTTGCCTGCAGGCAATCGGCGGGAGAACGCATCTTGTGTCAGCCAGTCAGGGGATGGGGAAGGAGGCGTCTGCCACCCCGCGAATGCGAAAGGAAAGGATGCCGATGGCCATGGCGGGACCCTGCCTGCCGTTCTCCGGAAGTGGACAATGGCAGATGGTGGTCACGGCCGGCACCGATCCATGCATCCCTCTGCCCGGCAGAGAGATGCAATCATGCCTGACAGATGTCGGGCCACCGGTCGTATCGGCCTTGCTCCTCAGTCGTCACCATTCCCTCGCAGCCAGGCCACGAGCTTCTCGAAGGCACGGGCGCGATGGCTCATGGCATGCTTCTGATCGGGTTCCATCTCGGCGAAGGTCATCTCATGCCCTTCCGGCACGAACACGGGATCGTAACCGAAGCCCTTCTCGCCCCGTGGCGGCCATACGAGGTGACCATGCACCTCGCCCTCGAAGACCCTGGCCTCGCCATCCGGCCAGGCCAGGGCCAGGGCACAGGTGAAATGGGCCTTGCGCTGTTCTGGCGTCACGGCGCCGGCCGCCTGCAGCTTCTCCTCGATCAGCCGCATGGCCATGTCGAAGTCCTTCTCCGGCCCGCCCCATCGCGCCGAATGAATGCCCGGCGCGCCATCGAGCGCATCCACGCACAGCCCCGAATCGTCGGCCAGCGCCGGCAGGCCCGAGGCCCTTGCTGCCGCCCGTGCCTTGATCAGCGCGTTCTCGGCGAAGGTGGCGCCGGTCTCCTCCGGTTCCGGCAGCCCCAGCGCACCGGCGGCGATCACGGAAAAGCCCAGCGGCGCCAGCAGCTCGCCGATCTCGCGCACCTTGCCCGGATTGTGCGAGGCAATGACGATGCGGCTGCCTGTCTCCGGCCGGATCATGTCTGCCCTCCCTGCATTGCGCCATGCGCGTGTCAGCCCGTCGTGTCCTCGCTATTGCCGGCCTTCTCAAGCGCCGCCTTCTGTGCCTCTACCAGCTCGGCCACGCCCGTGCGCGCCAGCGCCAGCATCTCCAGGAACTGCCGCTCGGAGAAAGGATGCTCCTCCGCCGTAGCCTGTATCTCCACCAGCCCGCCACTGCCGGTGATCACGAAGTTGGCATCCGTTTCGGCCTCCGAATCCTCGATGTATTCCAGATCGAGGATCACCTCGCCTCCCCAGATGCCGCAGGAAACCGCGGCCACGTGATCGCGGAGAGGATCACGCTCGATCATCCCGCGCGCCCGCATCCAGTCGATGCATTGCCTGAGCGCCACCCAGCCACCGGTGATGGCGGCACAGCGTGTGCCGCCATCGGCCTGCAGCACGTCGCAATCGATCACGATCTGGCGTTCGCCCAGGGCCTCCAGGTCCACCACCGACCTGAGGGAACGGCCGATCAGGCGCTGGATCTCCTGCGTGCGCCCGCTCTGCCCGCCACTTTTCGCCTCGCGCCGCATGCGTTCGCCTGTAGCCCGCGGCAGCATGCCATATTCCGCCGTCACCCAGCCGCGGCCCAGGCCCTTCATCCAGCCGGGCACCCCTTCCTCCAGCGAAGCCGTGCACAACACCTTCGTGTGACCGACGGTGATCAGGCACGACCCCTCCGCATGGCGCGAACAGCCAGGCTCGATGGTGACAGGCCGCATTTCGTCATGGCGGCGTCCGGACGGTCGGGCCATGATGCACTCCTCTCTTGCAGACCGCTCTCAGACCGCTCTCCGGTTCGGCCCCGAACAGGCGGGGCACGACCGTTCATTTCCGTGTCAGGTGCCATGGGCTATTGCATGCAGACAGGCAGGTCAACAGGCCTGCGACAGAGGCGCGCAAGGCGTTGATTCCCCATGCCCACGCGCCTATCTCCAGCAACGGCAAGGGAAGGGACCGCTCCCCACGTCCACGACGCCCTTCCATCGCGCCGGGCATACCCGGCCAGCGGACCGGCCGGCCGGAAGGCAAGGAGACACGAGGATGCGCACCGCGCTGGCGGCAGGATGCCATATTTTTTCCGGTTTCCTCCGCTAGGAGCGCCCGAGACCTGGGGGTCCGATCCGCAAGATGAGCAGAAAGATGCCGACTATCGCGCTTGTCGACGACGATCGCAACATCCTCACCTCCGTCTCCATGGCGCTGGAGGCCGAAGGATTCCGCACCCAGACCTACACGGACGGGGTCTCGGCCCTGGAGGGGCTGGAAAAGAATCCGCCGGACATCGCCATTCTCGACATCAAGATGCCGCGCATGGACGGCATGGAACTGTTGCGGCGCCTGCGCCAGAAGTCCAACCTGCCGGTGATCTTCCTCACCTCCAAGGACGACGAGATCGACGAGCTGTTCGGGCTGAAGATGGGCGCGGACGACTACATCCGCAAACCCTTCTCCCAGCGTCTGCTGGTGGAGCGGGTCAAGGCCGTGCTGCGCCGCGCCCAGTGGCGCCCCGAGAACGCCGAAGAAGAGGAAGGCAGCCGCGTGCTGGAGCGCGGCCGGCTGGTCATGGATCCGGACCGTCACTCCTGCACCTGGGACGGCAAGCCTGTCACCCTCACCGTCACCGAATTTCTCATCCTTCAGGCCCTGGCCCAGCGGCCGGGCGTGGTGAAGTCGCGCGATGCCCTCATGGATGCGGCCTATGACGATCAGGTCTACGTGGACGACCGCACCATCGACTCGCACATCAAGCGTCTGCGCAAGAAGTTCAAGGCGGTGGATCCGGAATTCTCCGCCATCGAGACGCTCTATGGTGTCGGCTACCGCTTCCGCGAGGAATGATGCCCCGGATCGCATCCGACAGCGCGTCGCCCCAGGCACTGGCAGCGGCCCGTGATGCCGCCCCGGTTGGTGTATGATGCAGGGCATGAATGTTCGGCCGGACATCGCGGAAGAGAAGCGCACGATCAAGCGTTCCCGGACAGTGACCCAGCCTGCGCCGGGCCAGGAGGTGGATTCCGCGCATGCCACGGACCATTCACAGCCGGCCATGGACGCTGCGCCTGCCGCCATACCGGCATCGACAACGGCATCGGCCATCACCCTCGACGAGGACGAGGTGCGCGGTCCCTTGCACTGGCTGACGCGCCTGAAGCCGCGTTCACTGCTGGCCCGCATCGTGCTCATCAACCTTGCCGGCCTCGTCATCCTGGTGGCCGGCATCCTCTACTTCAACCAGTCACGCGAAAGCCTCATCGATGCCCGTGTGCAGTCGCTCATGACCCAGGCGCGCATCATGGCCGCGGCCGTGGCCTCTTCCGCCAGCGTGGATACCGGCGAGATCACCCTCGATCCCGACCGGCTCATCGACCTCATGGACGATGCCCCGGACAACCTGGACGATCTTGCCCGCTACGACTTTCTCATTCGCCCCGAGCAGGCCGGCCCCGTGCTGCGCCGCCTGGTGAAGGGCACCAACACCATCGCCCGCATCTATGACCGCGAAGGCGTGCTCACGGTGGATACCCGCCACCTTTATGGTTATGGCGGCATCCTGCGACTCGAACTGCCGCCCGTGGACAGCGAGAAGAACAACTGGTTCGCCAACCTCTGGCAACGGCTCTACAAGTGGCTCTTCACCTACGGCTATCCCTTGCAGAAGGAATACGGGCTGGAAAACGGCAAGGACTTTCCCGAGGTGGTGGCTGCCCTCAACGGCGCCTCCGTGTCGGTTGTGCGGGTCAACGAAAAGGGCGAGATCATCGTCACCGTGGCCGTGCCCATCCAGCGATACAAGATGGTGCTGGGGGCGCTCGTTCTTTCCACCCAGGGCGGCGAGATCGATGCCGTGCTGCGCAACGAGCGACGCATTCTTCTCTTTCTCTTCCTCGTGGCCGGCGTGGTGACACTGCTGCTTTCCTTCTCCCTGGCCAGCCAGATCGCCGAGCCCATCCGTCGCCTCGCCGCGGCGGCCGAAAAGGTGCGGCGCGGCGTGGACAACCGTGTGGAGATCCCGGACTTCTCCGATCGTGCGGACGAGATCGGCCATCTCTCCGGCGCCTTGCGCGACATGACCCGGGCCCTGTATGACCGCATCGACGCCATCGAGAGCTTCGCAGCCGACGTGGCCCACGAACTGAAGAATCCGCTCACCTCCCTGCGTTCGGCCGTGGAGACCCTGCGCCTGGCGAAAACCGAGGCGCAGCGCCAGCGGCTCGTGGACATCGTTACCCAGGACGTGAAACGGCTGGACCGGCTCATTTCCGACATTTCCGATGCCTCCCGGCTGGATGCCGAGCTGGCCCGTTCCCAGGCTCGTCCCGTGGACGTGCGCGAGGTGCTGGAAACCCTGGTGACTCTGGCCAACGAAACCGCCCGCGAGCATGACGCCCGGGTGGAGCTGGTGGTGCATCAGCCGGAAGGGCACAAGGGCGCCCATCCCTGGCTGGTGCTGGGTCATGACACGCGCCTGGCGCAGGTGGTGCAGAACCTGCTGGCCAATGCCCGGTCCTTTTCGCCGCCGGACAGCGTGGTGCGCGTCATCCTGCGCCGCCGCGGGCGCTGGGTGGAATTCGCCGTGGAAGACGAGGGGCCGGGCATTCGCGAGGAGAATCTGGAGAAGATCTTCCGCCGTTTCTACACCGACCGCCCGGCCGAATACTTCGGCCAGAATTCCGGCCTGGGGCTGGCCATTTCCCGCCAGATCGTGGAGGCCCATCAGGGCCGCATCTGGGCCGAAAACCGCTACGGCCCGGCGGATGCCTTCGGTGAGCGCAAGGTGCTGGGCGCACGGTTCGTGGTGCGCCTGCCGGCCGCCGATGCCCCGTCCCCCCGCCGCAGCGGCCGCTCCCGCACCGAATCGGCAGGCCGCGGCAGCGGCGAGAACGCCTCATGATCATGCCGCCATCAGAGATGTCCGCAGCCCCTTCCGTCACCGTCGAGGCTTCGGCCCACGCGGCGCCGGCATGGCAACCGGCCTCCCGCCGGCGGCGTGACGCCTGCATCTGCCTGCACGCCACGATGGTGCAGCTGGATGACCGTGGCGTGCTGATCACGGGACCATCCGGTGCGGGCAAGTCCACCCTGGCCCTGCGCCTGCTGGACGAGAGCGGCCGGGGGCTGGGCGCAACATCCCTCGATGCCCGGCTTGTGGCCGATGATCAGGTCATCGTCACACGCGACGGCCTGTTGCTCATGGCCCGTGCACCGGACGCCCTGAGAGGCCTGATGGAAGTGCGGGGTCTCGGCATCGTGCGCCTGCCCGAAATGGCCCCATGCGCCCCCGTGCATCTGGTGGTGCGCCTGCATGCCCATCTGTCGGCACTGGAACGCCTTCCCGTCATGGCCTACACCTCCATCCTGGGAATCGCCCGGCCGTTGCTGGCGCTCTCGCTCGAGGACTCAGCCGCTTCGGCCCGCCTGCGCGCGGCCCTTACTCATGCAGGACTGGTGACATGAGCGCTCGCTCCGCCAATTCGGATTTTCCTGCCCGCACGCAAGGCCGCCCGACCGGCACCGCACCGACAGGCTGTCGCAGGCGGTCCGTGCCGCTGATGCTGCTGGGCGGTCTGCTGGCGGGCCT
>Ga0256833_1002481_pt1 | contig 12936 bp, 12 predicted proteins | sample 356284metaG_FD_190535 | JGI IMG/M metagenome (GOLD analysis project Ga0256833, IMG submission 190535) | Hydrothermal vent microbial communities from Mid Atlantic Ridge, Atlantic Ocean - 356-284 | ecosystem: Environmental > Aquatic > Marine > Hydrothermal vents | place: Atlantic Ocean: Mid...
GTAAGCCGGGAGACAGTCAGGAAAATGGAGGTGAACCATGACGAAGGTCGGTGAGATGGCGCCGGATTTCTGCCTTCCCGGTCTGGATCCCGAGGGAAGGGAAGGAAATTTCTGCCTGAGAGACTTTTTAGGGCAGGGCAAGTATGTGGTCCTTTACTTCTATCCTAAGGACAACACTTCCGGATGCACCCGGGAGGCGGTGGATTTCAGGGACCATCTGGAGGAAATTTTGCCCATGGCCGTAGTTGTCGGTGTCAGCCCTGACCCCGTGGAGAGCCACAGGAAATTTCGGGAGAAGCACCGCCTGAATTTCTACCTGCTCTCGGACACTTCGAAGGAGGTCCTCAGGAAGTACGATGCCTATGGCCCGAAGAAGATGTATGGAAGAACGGTCGAGGGGGTTATCCGCTCCACTTACATAATAGCCCCGGACGGGCGGATCGTGAAGGGGTGGAGAAATGTGAGGGTAAAGGGACATGTGGAGAAAGTAATAGAGGAACTGAGGTCCCTAATGGGTAAGTGAAGACCCCTCCTGAGCCCTTCTTATCAGCTCTTCTATCAGTTTCCTCATCCTTCGGGTGTGGGAACCTTCCCAGTAGTATTTCTTGCATGCGGGACAGTATCGAACTGTGGAGGGGTCCACCCATCTGAGGGGAGGAATCTCATCCGGAATTACGACGGGTGTGTTGCACACTATGCACCTGGAGAAGAATCTTTCCTCCGGAGGGATTCCGAAATTCCTCAGAACCCATACGACCACCTCTTCCATCGGTGTATTCTGTTCGAATACCTTTATGCGTCCCTCCACCTTTCTCCAGAGCCCCTCATCCCATCTCCTTCGGGAGGTCAGAATGAATCCCTTCCGCTCGACGAAGCGGTGGAGGGGTTCGTTATTCCCCCTTATATAAGCATCGAACCCCATCATGCGCAGGAGTTTTCCGGCTCTGCCCAGCATCGCATCCACCAGGAACCTCTCCCCCACGCTGAAATTTTATAATGTTCATGGCCGCCCTGTGGTTAGTCGATGCTCGATATGGACGAAGGTGGTACTCATCGACTTGGGGGATTGTCCCCTTTTCCGGTTTAATGTGAACTTCAAGAAAATCAGGCCCTTTCCGGAGTCTTTAAAATTTGGCAGGTCATCATGATATCGCTATCGATACTCATCGTATCGGACATCAGGTTCCACGGACATGTTTTCGATGGGAAGACCGGCCGCCCGATAGAGGCGGCGGCAGTTTACACCCCCTGGGGAGACGGGGCCTACTCCGATGCGGACGGATATTATGAATTCTATATTAAGGACACCACCGGCGATATAAAGCTGACCGCCTCCTTCATCGGATACAGGGAGTCCCACAGGACGGTCAGCGTGAGGCCCGGAGGCAGTTACAGGATAGACTTTTACCTTCAGGAGGAAGCCATCCCCGTTCTCCAGGCGGAGGTTGTCACTGCCGAAAAGGAGCAGATTCGGAAGGACATAGGCTATTCCTACCAGACCATACGGAAGCGCCAGCTGGAGGCAGTGGGCCAGATCAGCATACAGGATGCCCTGAAGAATATCTCCTCCATTTCCGGACAGGGATACGAGGTCCACATAAGGGGAAGCAGAACCAACGAAGTGCTCCTCCTGGTGGATGGTATCCCCATAAGGGACCCCATATCCGGCTCCGCTATAGGGACCTTCCTTCCCTACAATGCCTTCGAGGAACTGGAAGCGCTGACCGGTGGATTCAGTCCCGAGTACGGAGAGGCATCGGGCGGCGTTATCAATATTCGTCTGGGTGAGGGAAGGAGCGAGTTCAGGGGCAGTGTGCGCTATGAGAAGGGCAGTTTCGGGGTTGTGGTTCCGGATACATTTGGACAGCAGTGGGGCTATTATCCATACGATTATGTGGATTTCAACATCAGCGGTCCCATAGGAAAGAGGTTCACATATTTCTTCGATGTATCGACGACTCTGGACCAGACTTACCTCCCATCGCGGGACGGTCTGCCCAGCTACATGTTCGATTTCACATATCCGAGGGAAGAGAACTACTTTTCCGGAGTGGTTAAACTGGTGTATCATCCCAATGAGAAGTGGAAGTTCAGATGGACCTATACACGCAGTTTCGAGGTGACCCAGGGTTATTTCTACTCCTCGAGCGAGTATCGATTTGCCTATAGATTTCCGTACAGGTACATGTACAATCTGGACGGCTATCCGGTGTTCACGAAGGAGCTGGTCAATTCCTATTTCTCCGTCGATTATATACCGAATACCTCTTCCCTCCTGGAGCTCAGGATAGCCAGGGTGTTCAACAGCCTCAATGTTTCGGTCAATAATAAGCACTGGAGCCAGTACACCGAAAGGCAGGACCTCTATCCGCCCCCGGATGGAGATGGCTACTTCTGGGATACCGGAGACGCCCCCTACTGGCACGACCACTACTCCGATGGATGGATCTTCAAGGGGGACTATACCCGTTATATAGGCTCTTACAACAAGTTCAAAACGGGATTCATACACGAGTACTACGAACTCCAGTGGATAGATATCCATTATCCCTGGTACTACGACCCCAACGGTCTTGGGCTGAACCACGACCTTTTCAGAGCCTATACCAACAAAGGGGGTTTCTATGTGCAGAACTCCACCACTTTCTCGGGAATCATCGCCACATACGGATTCCGTCTGGATTACTGGAAGGTGGGCGATTATGCGGTGCAGGCTGTCCGGAGGATACTCAACTCGGGAGAGTACATCCCCTATATAGTGGAGAGGGAGTATTCGCAGTTCCTGCAGAGCGGGGATCTGAAGCTGTACCTGAGCCCCAGAATAAGCTTCTCCTATCCCATAAGCGAGAGCCAGAAGTTCTTCTTCTCCTATGGGAGATTCTCCCAGGCCCCCGATTTCCGATTCGTTTACACCAAACTGGACCAGCTGGCCAGCACCGGATATGAGCTGGTGGGGAATCCCAACCTCAAGCCCATAATCACCATTGCATACGAGATGGGATTCGAGCAGATCGTGGCCGCGAGCACTGTGATGAAGGTGACGGCTTTCTACAAGGATGTGTTCAATTATCCCACAGCTGTGAGGGTGAACAATGTGCCCCCCAATCCCGATTTCTGGATATATGTGAATTCGGATTATGCCAGAACCGTGGGCATAGAGTTCCAGCTTCAGAGGAATACGAGGGGATTCTTCTATAATCTGGATGTGACCCTCTCCCAGACGAAGGGCCGTTCATCCTCCCCCGAGGATGCCTACTATGGGGAAATAGAGGACTATTACAGGGAATACTTCGTCAGATGGGACAGGCCGGTGAGGGCCTACTTCAGCATCGGAAAGAGCGTATGGAAGGGCATATTCGCCACCATAAGCGTCCGATACCAGTCGGGGAGGAGATATACTCCCGTGGATGAGGAGGGCAATTACGGGGAGCGGTATTCTGCTCTGGGTCCCGACTGGTTCCGCATGGATCTGAAGGTTATGAAGACTTTCAGGCGGTGGGGCCTCAGGATCCGTCCCTATGTCTATATAAGGAACCTCACCAATCACAGGAACCTCTACTACTTCAATCCCGTGACGGGGGAGGAGTACAGGGATGGGGATCCCCTCCCTCCCAGGTCTCTGCCCACATACTACAAGCGCCCTGACAGATATGTGGATCCATTTAAGCTGGTAATAGGAGTGGATGTGCAATGGTGATGCTGTATATGGTGGCCCTGCTGGACCCCATAGGGGGTCAGAAGATAGGGACCACTTTTGGAAGTTTTCTCAAGAGCAATGTGGGGGCCAGAGCGGAGGCCCTGTTCTCGGGAATATCCATTACGGATGACGCCACAGCCACCTATATGAACAGTTCCATACTCGCGTTTCTGGAGGGCAGAGGGGTGGCATTTTCCCACAGGCTCCTGCCAGCTCAAATCAATCACAGCTTTCTGAGCTATTACCTGCGCAGGGGGTACTGGGGCATCGGATTCTTCGTCAATTCCCTGTGGACTCCGTACGAGGAGGTGACGACAGAATACAACCCCTACGGAAGCGGCTATTTCTGGAATTTCTCCGATATAGTGCTGGGGGTTTCAGCGGCTACGAGCCTGTACGACAGGTTCGCCATCGGGGGAAGCATAAAGTTCTTTCAGGAGAACCTCTACGATACTTCCTACTATGCTTTTATGCTGGATTTCAGCTCCATATACCTGGTGGGATACAGGGACATCCGTATAGGCATGGGCATCTACAACATTGGTCCGGATGTGGGCGGATGGGCCCTTCCGGTCACCTTCAGGCTCGGTATATCGGGAAGGGTTTATCGCTCCCTTTACGCAACTGCACAGCTGGAAAAACAATCGGATAACTACGAGATTTTCTCCATGGGGCTGGAATACCGGATGGAGGCTTTGCACCTGCGGGCCGGTGCCACTTCGCGGGGTGAAAAGGCCTTCGGGATTGGACTTATGACGAAGAAGATCAGGCTGGACTATACATACACCGACAGGGGCCTCTTTGGGGCAACCAATACATTTACAATAGGAGTGAACTGGAAATGAGAAGGATAGGATTGATTCTGATCGTGGGGATGGCGGCATGTACGGGGCGCAAGTACCCCATGCCCACGATAGTGGAGCAGACAGTCATAACCGACAGCACCTATATAAGGACTGCATACTGGGATTTCGATAAGGAGATAAGGGACATGCAGGTAGGTCCCGATGGTCTGATTTACATCCTCTTCGAGGATTCCCTCAAGAGATTCTATCAATCCATGCAGGAGGAGGGCTTTTCCCTCGGGTTCGAGCATCCGGTTTCCTTCTACATATCCTCCGACCGGTATTTGTATGTCCTGGAGATGGCCGATTCCTCCATCCGCATATTCGATTACGATGGGAATCTGGTCGCTGTGGAGAATGTCTATGCGATAACTCCGGCCACAGGGCCCTATGCCTCCATTTCTGCTGATGGAGAGGGCAACTTCTTCGTGACATATAAGGACAGCAGTCTCCTCCTGAAGTTCAACAGGGATAGCGTGGGACTGAGACCGCCGCAGGTGCTGGCAGAGAGGGGAAATGGGATAATCAATGTGAAGATGCCCTGGGGGACCGCCTACAGGTCGGGTGTGGTATTCGTGGCTTCCTCCGGAAATCACTGGGTGGAGGGCTTTACGGAGAGTGCACCTGTGCAGAATGTTATTCATCTGGGCGGACTCGTGCCCGAGCCTTCGGACAGCGCTGGCCGATTCGATACTCCCATGGATGTGGCACTGGACAGCTATGGGGCCATTTATGTTCTGGAATACGGCAACAGAAGGTTTCAGAAGTTCTCCCCATCCGGGGAATTCGTAATGGTATCTTCTTCGCCCGACAGCACGCTCCTTCCCGTTGCGATAGGGGTGACGGTTCTGGGTGAGGACATATTCGTCGCATATAACACACCTGATGGAAGGGGCAGGCTGGAGAAGTACAACAAGCCCCAGAGGATAGGGGAGGGAGATGAGCAATGATTTACTTCATTTTAATGCTGAGCGATTACAAGGCGACGGAGTATAACAATGTGGGGCTTACCATCACCAGCTATGGGGTGGTGGGAAACAACTTTTCCTTTCAGGTGGATCTTCCTTCCTTCGAATATCCGCTCGGTTCCGGGACGGAGCACCTTACCCTCGCGGGATTGTGGGTGGGGGCCATAAATATCAATGGCGATACTCTGGTCACCACGGGAGCAATAGATCAATATGCGGGGAATACTGTGTCGGGTGAGGGTTTCGAATTCTTCAAACAGGACAGCGTCAGCGTTTATTCCTCCCTTCCCACATCCCCCTACTATGACCCGGTAAATGCGTTTTCTGAGCAGGACCTGGTGTCCGTCTTCAACGACTTCACCGGTACAGCCCCGGAGCACAATCCCCTGAATATAGAGGTGAAACTCCGGGCCTTCCTCTGGACATATTCCTACATAGACGACATAGTCTTCCTGAAGTTCACCATCATAAACCGCAGTGGTGGGGACCTGAGCGATGTATATGTGGGATGGTTTTCGGAGCTGGTGACCGGAAACAGGGACTTCTGGGGGGACCAGTTTGCAAGGACCCCATTCTTCCAGCACAAGAGGGTCTTCTTCGTGGATAGCCTGTCCCTCGTGTGGGAGAAGAACGATGGATTCGATACTCTCGCCACTTCCATGGTGGGGTTCCAGTTCCTGGGTTATATTCGCGGAGGGGATAAAGTTGTGCTGGCCGATTCTGTGTCTTTCCTCTGGTTCCAGTGGGATCCCAATGCCAACAGGACCGATGTGGACAGGTATAAGTACATGGCCTCTGATACCATTTATCCCAATGTGGATGACGAATACCTCCAGTACAATCCCTATCCAGATCCTGTGGAGCTTATCGCCTTTGGGCCCATAGATTATATCCCCGCCGGAGACTCCATCGTCGTGTATATGGCAGCTGTGGGCGGACTGAATGAGAGACATCTGATGGATAACGCAGCGTGGGCCCTGAGGGCTTTTCAGTACGACTTCGTCCTTCCGGCTCCACCGCCTTCTCCCCGCATGGTGGCCATACCGGATGAGAACAGGGTTACCCTCTACTGGGAAAGCTCCCCGGAGGATTTCGTGGACCCCTTCTCCCACGAAAAGGACTTCGAGGGCTATAAGGTCCTGAGGGGCCGCTCGGAGATTTACGATTCCACATGGATCGTCCTGAGGCAGTTTGATCTGGAGGATTCTCTGGGCTACGATGCCGGTATGCCGTCCATCACCACCGATTGTCCCCGGGAGCTGGAGGTGGAGACATGTTATTACTTTGAGGATGTGGGGGTGAAGAACGGCTTCAGGTATTATTATTCTGTAGTGTCTTTCGATAGGGGCAACAGGGAAATGGGAATACCTGTTCTGGAGAGCTCTTACAGGCAGAACCTTACGGAAGTCATACCGGGAGCACGGCCCAATACCGATAAACCCATTCGCATATACCCCAACCCGTTCCGCTACTCCTCCATGTTCGGCGGTGTGTATATAGCCAACATCCCTGCCCGGGCCCGTATCTACATCTATGATGTTAGCGGCAATCTGGTCAGGACAATGGAGCACGAAGACCCCAACAGGGGTGAGGTGCTGTGGGATCTGAAGAACGATTCCGGATTTCCCGTGGCACCGGGCCTTTATGTGGTGGTGGTTCAGGACCTCGATACGGGCAGGAAGAGGGTGGCCCGGCTGGGAGTAATAAGATAGGAGGAGAAAAATGAGGAAACTTTCGCTTGCAGTTCTTGTGGCGTTGATTCTCAGCTACTGCTCCAGACCGGCCGATAATCCCGTTCCCAATCAGCCTCCAGAAACCTATCTGTTTGTGGAGAACATAAGTCTTCCGGTTGGAGGGAAGCAGGTATTCCACTGGTATGGGAACGATGTGGACGGGGAGGTAGTGGGCTTTTATATAGCGGCTGATGATACAGCTCAGAAGACATATACGACCCGCAACAGCGACACCCTGTACTTTTCTTCCGGGGACTCTATCGCTCCCCATCTCTTCTGCGTCTGGTCGGTTGACAATCTTGGGGCGGTGGATCCGACCCCGGCATGTATCGATTTCCTGGTAGCCAATACTCCCCCCGTCATCGATTTTATGAGGGGCACCCTTCCCCCCGATACGACCCTTCCCATCGCCACTTTTTACCTCGAATTCCACGACGACGATGGGGATGCCACCATAATGGGTCTGGAGTACAGGATGGATTACGATACATCCTGGACCATGCTCCTGAAGGATTCCGCAACCGGCCTGGTTCCATCGGAGGTAACGATAGATTCCATCGAACCGGGGACCAGAACCGTATTCTTCCGTGTATTCGACGAGGTGGGAGCCAGATCCGACTCCATATCCTATACCTGGGAGGTGATACCCGTGGTGGGGGATATCCTTCTGGTGGATGACGCTGCTTCCTACGATGGTGATGTGTATGCGGAGGGCCTGGGTTCCCGTCCTTTCACCTACTGGAATGTATATGGAAATCTGCCCTATTCGCCGAAGGACATGAACTATATCATCAACAATCTGGGCTTCAACACCATACTCTGGTTCACCGATAACCAGCGGACATATCTGGACAGGTTCTTTCCGTACCTTCAGGCCTATCTGGATGCAGGAAAGAAATTGATAATAATCTCACCCCATGTGGCCAACATCTCTGCCGATACCGTCTATGGGGGCTTCCTTCCTATATTCGGTGCATACGCCGGTGTGGACACGGTATACTACAGGGACAAGACCATTTACTATGGAAATCCCGTTTACAACAATGCTCAGCATGCCTACGACTCCACCCTCACATACCCCTCCCCCCTGATACCATCCGTTCAGCCCATACTGGTTGCGTATGCGGATGGTGTGGGGCTGGATTCCACTGCACAGGTCATATACACTCTGCGGGATACTACATGCAATCAGTTCACATGGAACTACAATCCTCAGGACAGTACATGCACCCTGCCCGAACCAGTTGTCGGATGGAAGAAGAACAGGTTCTATATATTCACGATTCCCCTGCATCAGATGAATCAGAATTCGAATGTTCCTGCGCTCATAGAACAGTTAATTTCTGAGTAGAAGTGGGGGGCTCATGCCCCCTCAGATTTGATCATGCTGTTTATGACGGATTTCATATAGTTTTCCAGCAGGGCCTGGCTCATTCCCGTGGCTTCCCGCACAGCCTGCAGGAATGCCTGATTTATCTCATCTGCCAGGAGAAGGAGCATTACCAGGGAGAATTTTTTGAGGGTCTCCACAATGTCTTCTGGATTCTCGAATCTCTCGCTTATGAGGGGTTTCATCCCATCCAGCACGGTGGATACAATGAGGGCAAACCTGTATATGGAAGTTCCGGTTCTGAGGGACTGGAGGGCCAGCTTCCTTATGGTTTTAAAGTCCTGCTTCCCCGTCAGAATTACCCCGAGGAAATCCTTTATCAGGGCGAGCATCTGCCCGGGATTTTCTACCTGGAGGTTTTCGAGGAGTTGCTTTTCATCTTTGCTTATCACGGCATTCAGTATGTTCAGGAGTTGTTCTCCGTTGTGCTTCAGTTTATGAATATCCTTTTCCCCGAGCCCCACTATGTTCATTATATCCGCTTTCAGTGCTTCAAAGGTGGATGCAGTCATCTTATACCTCCTTATAGAAGCCCTTTAAGGGCTTTCTTCGCATTCTGCACAGCAATGCGAATCATTCCGAGGGGTGTGGTCGGAAGGGCGAGGGCCATTATGCCGACGCTGTCCGTGATTCTCTCCACTATGATGTTGCCGTTATTGGACTCGATGGTGAGTTTATCGAGGGGCATCATATTTATCTGCTTCAATGTCTTTTCTGCGAGGGAAATGAGACCTGCTCCTATTGCTGAGAACAGTTCGTGTTCGGAAATTTCGTTGCTGGAGGAGTGGGGCAGTGTGCTCTTTACGGGAAAGCCGTCCATGGTAAACAGGACGAACCCCAGCAACCCCGATGTATCGTTCTGCACTTTCTCCAGAATTCTCTCTATCTGCTCGTCTATGCTGTTTGCCTGCATAGTTGCCACCTCCCCCGAAGGATTTTCCATAATTTTACAATAACTGCGGCTCCACAAATGCCTTAATTCTTGAATGTGAATCCCTTTACCCGAAGAATGTCTGTCCTCAACTTGTGTAAATCTACAGAACAACTGACCATAATTTACCATATTGATGGAAAATTTAACAGCCCATCGATGCGCTGGCGGGTCTGACCCGCGAGGCGATGGGCTGCCCGTTTCCTCCGGCAGGCGGGATTTTATATGAAAGCTGTAAAATTTGCAAACGCATGAGGAGATTTTACATAAAGACCTTTGGCTGCCAGATGAACGAGCTGGATTCCCAGCTTGTTCGTCAGAGGTTAATAGAGGAGGGGTTTCAGGAGGTGGAGGACCCTTCGAAAGCGGAAGTGGTCCTTATAAACACATGCGCTGTAAGGCAGAAGGCGGAGGAGAAAGCCATCCACTTTTCCCGCCAGATGAAAAATTTAAGTAAAACCGTGGTGATGATGGGATGCGTTGCCCAGGTGAGGGGTTCCAGACTGCACGAGGTGGCCAGGGCCGATGTGGTTATCGGTCCCCGGAGCTACGAGAAGATTGTGGATGTTATACTGGACCTCGAGCGAAAACAGACCCGCAGATCCGTGTGCGAGGACCTGGGGATATTCAGGCTCAAGAGGAGAAGGGTCCGGCCCGGAGAATTCTCCGCCTATATAAGCATTCAGCAGGGATGCGACAATTTCTGTACATTCTGCGTCGTTCCCTATACGAGGGGGAGGGAGCTTTCCCGCCCTGCCCGTGAAATAGTCAGGGAAGCCATGGACCTGGAAGAGCAGGGGATTACGGAGATAACCCTTCTGGGGCAGAATGTGGATTCCTACTTCGATGGAAAATACGATTTTGCAGACCTTTTGAAGATGCTGGAGGACAATCTGCGGAGTGTAAGGCGCATCAAATTCACGAGCCCCAACCCCAGGGACATGACCTTCAAGGTCATTAAGACCATTGCAGAAAGCGAAAGAATAGTCCGCTGGATACATCTCCCCCTGCAGGCTGGATCCACCAGAATCCTGAAGAGGATGAACAGGGGATACACGAAAGAGGAGTATATCTGGCAGGCCCGGATGATAAGGGAGATGATACCGGATGTTTCCATAACGACGGATATTATTGTTGGATTTCCCGGTGAAACCGAAGAGGATTTCGAGGAGACTCTGGATGTGGTCCGGCAGGTAAAGTACGATGGGGCATACATGTTCATCTATTCGCCCCGGCCCGGGACCCCTGCCTCCTTTTTCCCTGATCAGCTGGACTACGAGACCAAGAATCGCCGTTTGAGAAGACTCATAGATACCGTCAACGGGGAAATTGTGGAGCGCAGAAAGGCCATGATTGGCGGGCAGTATGAGATTCTCATAGAAGGGCCCAGCAAGAAGGACCCTGCCTACAGCGTGGGGAAGACCTTCAACAACATTTCTGTGGTGGTGAAAGGCATATACAGGCCGGGGACATACCTGAAGGGACGGGTTGTATCCCTGAAGGGCCATACTCCCATACTCCAGCCCTTACAGGAGAAAGAGGCCATCTGAAGGGGATTTAATTTTTCCCATGCTGGTTCTGCAACTGTGGTAATTCAGCTTTCTGGTTTTGTTTAATTTATCGTTATCTATGTGTAATGAATTTTATTGTCATGCAGTGTTTTTCCGGGCCTTTATAATTTGAATCGGGAGGTGTATCATGTTCGGTGTAATTTTACTGGCGGGGTATATAGAGTACTCGACATGGGATAAGGTTATTCCCATTCACGAGGAGACCGCCCGGTTCATAATAGAAATGCAAAGCGGCAAGCACAGTTATAATCCGCTGGTCAAGGGTTTTGCCATAAATTCGGAGATAGTCGGGCGGGAGCTGGTGGAACTGGCTGAGCGCAGTCGGGAAAGGAGTGGAATCGGTGCCTTTGTCTTTGCCCATTTTAATGGTGAGCCCACCGATACGATTGCCCTTACTGCTCCTCCAAATGGGGGATACTGCCCCACGCAGATTATTCACGAGTGCTGGAATTGTGCGTGTTGTGGCAGTGCCCATACAGTTTGTGTTCTTCTGTTCGTTTCCGGAGATGGCATGTGCATATACAGGTGCTATCCGTGCCCTGCTGTTCCTCCCAACTGCGATGAGCCGCCGGGTGGTATAGGTGCTACGGGAGGTCCTTCCTGCGGCGAAATCCTTTCCATAAAGTCCCAGGCTGGAAAAGAGTCCCGTATTCCCGCTGCAAAGGATTACACCGAAATCTATACTGTCGGAGGGAAACTCATCTACAGGGGTCCAGCGGACATAGATGTGGAGAAATTCCTCAGGGGCAGGAGTCTGAGGGGTCTTTTCATCATTAGGGAGCATGTGAAGGGAAGGGTCCTGAGCAGGAAGGTGTTCATCCGTTAGGGGGATTTCTTCCCCCTGTGGATTATAATTTCGGCCATGGATGTAATGGATTATCTTCGGGCAATGGAGGATTTACAGGAGAAACATCCCCTGCTTATGGAGATGGAGAGGATCGGAAGGGAAAGAGGGTTCCCCATATTGCACCCCCTTTCTGCCCGCTTCCTTTCCGTCGTTGCCGCGTCCTATAGGAGCAGGTATGTTCTGGAGATTGGTTCGGGATTTGGATATTCAGCCCTCTGGATTGCTCTTTATAATCCGTTTCTGGAGAGGATTATCCTTACGGACCTGGATGCGGGGAATATGGAGCTCGCCCGCCGATTCTTCGAGAGGGCCGGCCTTCTGGAAAAGGCAGAATTTATAGTGGAGGATGGGTTGGAGGTGTTGAACCAGCTGGACTTTGCTCCTGATCTGATTTTTAACGATGCCCATAAGATTCAATATCCCATGATACTTAATATTGCACGAAAGAAACTGAAAATTGGTGGAGTGATCGTTTCGGATAATGCTTTCTGGCTGGGAAAGGTCCTTGACGATGGGAATATGGATCCCTCCGTGCAGGCTATCAGGGAATTCACCAGATTATCTTTTTCAACTGAGGACTTATTAACCACATTAGTTCCGATGGGTGATGGTCTTATATTCAGTGTTAAGATTAAGGAAAGCGAATGAAAACCAAGATTCATGGAAATTTTAAAAATTGTGCACCGTGCAGATGCATTATAGAATGATTAACCTTACCCCGCATTAATTTGGAATAATGTCCATTAAAATTAACTCTGAAAGAGGAGGTTTTAAGGTATGGCAAGAGTAGTGGTGCTTGGAGCAGGGATATCGGGGCATACTTCGGCGATGTACCTGAGGAGGCTTCTGGGAGGGGAGCACGAGGTCCTGGTGGTCTCCCCCAATAGCAAATACCAGTGGATACCCTCCAATATATGGATTGGTATCGGGAAGATGACTCCCCGCCAGACTACA
>Ga0256833_1002482_pt1 | contig 12936 bp, 4 predicted proteins | sample 356284metaG_FD_190535 | JGI IMG/M metagenome (GOLD analysis project Ga0256833, IMG submission 190535) | Hydrothermal vent microbial communities from Mid Atlantic Ridge, Atlantic Ocean - 356-284 | ecosystem: Environmental > Aquatic > Marine > Hydrothermal vents | place: Atlantic Ocean: Mid...
AATTATAGTCGTACTCTGTTTTTTATTTTACGGAGCTTGGATTTATCAATTAAAAAATCATAAATATATTTTCTTGTTTGTAAATAAGTTTTATTAAATAACCCATCAGTATTTAACATATACACGTGAGGTGCTCCTTCTACAACAATTAATTTCATATCGGAGTCGGGAAAAGTTTTTTCGTATAGACATTTTGAACCACATACCTGCGAAGTAAAACTATTTAAAAATTTTTTTATGGCTGATTTAGGAATAATGGGTCCGGTGGAAAAAGTAATATGGGTATTGGTTTTCGTTATATTCTTTTCGGTCTGTGTGTCTATGGATTTTTTCACTCCAAGATTGAAGTAAAAATTTAAATAATCAATTTCTACATCTTTTTCAGCATAAATCTGAAAAGGATGATCTTTACCCAAGGGCACCATTTTATCATTATTTCCGTGTATTAACAACATAGGTGTAAACATATTATCATCATCATCTATCATTTTATCATCTAAAATGCCTCCCGAAAGAGAAATAACTCCGGCGATATTATCTTTGATATTTTTTTTAAAAATATATTGATTATCAATTTTATTATATGTAGAATCTATTGAGTTTATAAGATTATCTTTTAGTTTTTCAATAAGACTTTTTTCAATTGATTCATTGATATAGTCATAAGCTTCCTTTAAATCAGTAAAAACAACTTGATTGGCTAAAAAACCGCCGGCACTAAAACCTACCAAAAAAATTCTGTTATTGTCAATTTTTAGTTTGTCAGCATTTTGAATAAAATAATTTATTGCGGCATTTACATCACCCAAAGATTGCATCAATCGACTTCTGGTATAAGGTTTACTAATACCGGCCAAAATATTTGTAATATCATCAATTTCATCAAAATTTATCAACCTGTAATTTACAGATGCAGTAGCAAATTCACCTGTTCTAGCCAGGTCTTTACAATATTGTGTGATGATATAATTCTTTTTATCTCCGGTTATAAAAGCCCCCGAATGTAAAAAAATAACAAGAGGCAAAACATCATTTTCTCTACCGGCAGGTTTGTATAAATCATAAGTAAGATATTCGGGGTGTATCTTATCATAATCTGCATATTTACCATCTTCAATGATGTTTTTGGCTCTAAATCTTTTCCATTTTCCCTTTGTGATTTTTTTAAGAGATACCGGTTGGGCATTGTAACTTGTAGTCATCAATAATTTTTCTTTTTCAGATGCACAAGATGTGGATAACAGTATGATTAAAATAGCAATAAAAAGATTTATTTTCATATGTTTATATTTTTTATCATTGGTTACATTAGCATGATTGAATAATCACCTCCCCGTGTTATTAAATAATTATCCAATCAAAGTACGTTTCATTTAGGATTACTATTTTTTATAATATTTTAATAATAGTTCAAAAGGATTATCCATTTTAGCTTCTTCAAGTAACTTTTTCATCAGACGATACCCATCTCCGTATTCATCTTTACGGGTTTCAGGTACAATTATGTTCTCCCAATCTTTACTCCATTTTGCAATTTCTTTGGCATAAAAAATCTCTGACCAAGTTGTATGTCCTTCAATTAAATACAAATCATAATCATCTTTCATTTTTTGATAATCCAAATGCAAAAATTGCCAAATATGAACCATTTCGTGAATGGTAGTTAATATCATATTTTGTTTAGGCGACATATTTTCAGCTTCAATATAAAATTTATTATCTTTTATTGTGGCAAAACCTAAAACTCGCCAGTCGTAAAAACGCGTTGGAATAAAATCTTTTCCATAGTGAGCATTAATATCTTTTGCATTTTTATAATTTATGCTTATGTCATCAAAATCAGGCATTTCAAGTTTGAAATAATCAAAGAATAATTTTATTTCATTTTCATGTAATTTTAATACATCTTCTTTTTCGTCAACAGCATTTTCACTACAAACAGGACATCTTTCTCTACCGTCTTCTGCTATTACATCCATTTCTTCAAAAGGATATTCTGCACCGCAAAAATCACAATAATGTGGCAAGCTTTCATTATCACCAATTATTTCTTCGATTGATTCGATTTGATTGTATTTTGCCCTGCTTAATGTAAGTTCATTTTTATCAAATAATTGTGACAGTAAAACTTTCGTATTCAAGTAGTCAAAAAATTTAGGGTATTGATTATCAACACATTTTAAAAATGAATTTATATCATCATATTCATTATTTTTATTAATACCTCCTTTTACGATATGTCCTTCATCAACATTTATTTGTCCAAATATACGTTCCTGTTCTTTACTGGATTCTAATGTTTCAAATTTATATATATGCCATTTCAGATAATCATCAATGTATGCCAATACTGTGTTAATTAATGTATCTTCCAGTGCTTCCAAAATTCCTATATCAAGTGGTGAATTTTCAATAATCAATAATCTTATAGAATTTTTATCAAATTTTTCTAATAGACTTTCATCAAAATTACAATTAGGTAATATAAACATTTCATCATATTCATTGGGTATTTTATTTAAAGGGATAACATGAATATATTCAATATTGTCAGAAAAGAATGTTTGAAGTGCCTCATATATTAGAAATGACAAACTATAAGAAACTTTGCCTAAAATTAAATCAATATTTTCTCCTTGAATTTTTTCTTTTAATAAGTTTGTTATATCAAAACTTAAATACAAAGTTTTTCTATTTTTGTGTTCATATGTTAGTTCTTTTTCATACTCATCATCTTTATCGAAAAGCTCTTTAAAGTTATCTTCTCCAATTTTTATTGCATTTTTATAATTAAATTCATTATCACCTACAAAATCATACCGCCCCACTTGTTTAATAGTAAAATCAGCATTTATAAGCCCTAGTCTAATTGAAATCTTGTTGCGTATTTTTAATGATGGTAAACGATCTATTTTATTTACAGAAATATTATATATTCCTCTAGAAGCAAACCATTTATCTATAATTTTTTCTTGAGTATGCCTTAATAGAATAATTTTATTTTTCAAATCAATCTTTTGTAATATAAATGATTTATTATGATAGGTATGCAATGGCTTTCTCAAAAAATATTGATAAGCAAAACCTTTTTGTATTCGTCCAAATGAATTACTGTTTGTAATGTTTCCATCTTTAATATCAAAAAATGAAAAAATTGGATGAAGTTTGATATTAGAATCAGATTTTATATAATAAGTTTTTATTGGTTTCCATCTATTATAGATGTCTTTTTCAGTTTTTACCTTAATATATTTTTCAATTTCATCAAATTTAAAGACATCCTTAAATTTTTGATCGATAAACTTAATAACATCATCAATATTTTGTTCATTGAATATTGCAAGAATATCATTTTCTTTCAACCGATATTTTTTTAAGGATTCAAATAAAGTAATTAAACTATTGGTGTCATCATTTTGATCAATTTGTGGTGCTATATGATGTAATGGGTGTTCAAAAAAGTAATTTAGATTATCATGCATATAGTCACGAAACAGATAAGGATAACTACTGATAGAATAAAAACTTTTTTTATTTTCTGGTATTCTTAATCTATATAATATATTAGATAAATTATGCTTATCATCATTTACAACAAAAAAAGGATTTTCTATTTCATCTAGTAATTGTATTAATGACTGTTCAGAATTATCAATTTTTTCAACGTTTTCCAAAACAGTAGTTTTCTTCAATTCTTCAACATAATCTGCATCAGGTTGTTCATTTGAATATATCCAGTTAATATCTTTTTGTCCCAATTTTTTAGCTTCATATATTACTAAACTTTCGTTACCCATATAATCTTTGTCGGAAAGATTGTATAATGTATTTTGCAATGCACGATTTTCATTTTTTAATGATAAAAGATATGACAATGGTTCCAAATTTGCCCTATATGAAATTTCATCAATATCACCTTGTCTTAAAAATTGAGTTCGTATAGCAGATTCAAATCCGATATTTGAATAACCGAGAAACCAAAAAGCAACTTTTTTATTTATAGATTTTAGAATAATTGATAAAGATGATTGTGCTGACCTGCTAAAAACTATTTTTTCCAAAACATTTTCAAAAATAACAAGATCTAGATTTGAAAACCAATTGTAATTATCATTTATAAAACGATTGAAATAAAGAATATCAAAAGCAGATGTCATAACAATATTCTTTTTTAATTTATCGTTTCCGTGTGCTGATGAATACAATTGTATATCAAAACTATCAGATAACTTATATGAACCTTGAAGTAAGTTATTAAAATATTGCTCTAAATCTTTATAATACGGATTTTGCAATTCTTCATCGTTGTTTTTAAATATAATATTCCAAAAAGGTCCGATTATTAGAACATTGCCTCCATTCAATACTATTTGTGTTATTTTCTTTTTTAATTCATTTTGCAGTAAAGAATAATTTCCGGTTTGAATAATAAGATCACCTTTTTTATGATTTATTGGAGAATTATGAATATCTTTTTTTGTATCACTACGTCTAATTTTTGATATTTTAATAATTTTTTTGTCATTTAATATTTCTTTATGATTCCTGAAATATGATAAGACCTTCTCGAAATTAGTATCATTTTTTACTATTACATTATCAATAATATCTTCCGTATCTACATTGACTTTTTCCAATTGCTTTCTGTTGCCGTTAATATACCAAAACAATTCAAGAGAAAGCAGTAAAACTAAAAACAAATAATAGAAAATAGCACTTTGATAAAATGTCAAATAATAAAATGATATAAGAGAAATAATGGAAATTATAATAACAGATACAAAAATTACTTTTCCGGCAAAAAGAAAATCATTTTTTAGTGTGAATGATGACTGTTCTTTATCATATGCTAGATATAAAGGTATATATTTTCTTACCCAATGTAATAAAGGTTTTATTAAGGCAAAAATAAAAACAGAAAAAAATATAAGCAAAAATATACTTGTGTGAATAATATAATTTTGAAGTTCAAAATGTTTCAATATCGGAGTAAATAACTTTTCATCAAGATATTTAAATAAAAAAATTAAAATTGTAAAAATTAAGACAAATACCGGTATGTTTAGCAATTGTTTATATCTATTTTCTTTTTTGGTATTTAGTAACCAAAGAAGTAGTATAGGTAATGAAATAAGCCCTATTATTATTAAAAATTTAATCCAATCCATTATGTTTCTTCTTTAAATTCGTTCAAATCAAATTCAATATTTCTGAAAAATTTATTTTTGTTAAAATTAATTTTAACATCTTTTTCTGCATTAATCCTACTCAAAACGCCTAAATCCAAAATTGCAGAAATAATTTTCTTTTTTTCTTGTGATTGTTTATCTTTTTTCAAATATTCTTTCAATTCTTTTTTTATAATATCAAGATTTTCTTTGTAAAGAACCCTTAAATTGTATGAGGTTAGCTCTTCTGCACTTTTTTTGATAATTGTATCCTCATATTCTTTAAATATGCTTTCGATATCGTGACGTAAACCACTCACTAATGAGTTATATTTTCTATAATACCTGTTAAGCCAAAAGAAACCTATAATAAGGAATGTAGCATAAACAGCAGATGCAATTTCTAAATTTGTAATAAAAATTTGCCCCCATTCTTTTGATTCTATTCTAAAAACTTTTAATAGAAGTATTGCAGGTGAAAAAATCACAAGGAAATAACTAATGAATAAAAACAATATGGATTTATTGGAAGGAAATTTTTGTAATAATTCACCGAATTTCCATCTGAAATTATTCAAATGTACTTTTATTTTATCTTCTATTTCTTTATACTTTTTTCTTGTATCAAAATCAAAAGATTTATTTAATTCATTTGAAAGACGTTCTTCGTATGTTTTTATTAAATCTTCCAAGACTTCCCTACTAGGTTTGTTGTTATTATTTAAAAAAGGGTTTAAATTTTCTTTTGCAAATTCACCATTTTTGCTAAAATTATATTTTTTACTTTTTTGAATTTCAAGAAGTTTATGGATTCTATTGTAAAGATCTTGTTCTAATGTTTTCCACCTTCTTGTAAAAGTTTTATAATTTGTATAACAACCTTGTTTCTCGTCCGGGCAAATAATATCTTTAATGGTTTCGTTACTCAATTCATCAATTTCATTATCACTTATTTTTTCTTCTGTCCAAAAAACGGTATCATCTTTATATAATGATAACTTTATAGTTGTTTCTTCTTTTTTTAAAAATTCTAAATTCTTGATTAATTTAGCTTTATATTTTGGAAGCGCTTTATCATATTCATCTGTTATATCACTGACTTCTTGAATACATATGTAATCATCTTTTAACTTGCAATTTTTTATAATATCAATCTCACCGGTATCAACAATTTTGACAACATATTTCATACTTTCAAAACTCATTAAATCAAATGCTAATTGTGCCGGATTACCTTGAATTTGTGCAAAGCGATATGTAAAAAACGTATTTCTCTTGTTATTTTTGTTGTATTCTTTCAAGATTGGAACTACTTTATCTTTAACAATCTTTTTATGCTCTTCAATATCTGCATCAAACCAAGGTTCATGAAAAATATGAATATGCTCAAATTTACTAAACCTTTTAACTAATTTATCATATTCTTTGACCTGATATAAAATTTTATTAGTAAAATATAACAATGTATTCTCTGAATCATTTGCAACTTTATCTAATATCAGATTATTATAATTAGAATTATAATATACAATTCTGAAAAATTGGTTGGTAGTGTCTAATGTTAAATTTTTAATATCAATAAAGACCTCTTTTAATTTGTCTTCAAGACTTTTATCAAATTCTGTTAAAAAATAATACAAAAACACATTATTTTTGTCAATATAAGGCAATAAATAAGTATGCGAAAGATAATTGGTCATCTTTTGATTGCCTATATTAACAATAAATGTATAATTCTGCATTCTTTCTTCTGTTTTCATTATGTAATATTATATAACGGTTGAATACCCACCGGATTATTATCTACTATAAAAGCCGGTGGGTAAAAAAGTTTTAAAAGTTACTATATATTATTTTCATCATCAACATTATCGTTTTCATCATCAGCTATATAGAAATTTCCTTTCATTTTGAAAATATCTTTTAATTCTATATCACGACTTTTAAAGCCAAGTAAACTAATTATGCTTTCAATCCATATTTCGCGTAAACCATTTTTACCACAATCTACATCTTTTGCACAATTTGATTCTCTTAAAATGTCTTTTACAACTCTTCTAACTCTTTCTGTTGTATAAGTGTCTTCGCCGAATCTTTTCTGATAATCTTTTAATTCTTCTATAAGCAATCTAATCAATTCTTTACCTAATTCCTTTACTTCTTTTGAATTTTTCTCTTTGTGTAATTTAAAAAACACATCAAAAATTGTATAATCTGTACCCAAATGAAGAGAGTATCTAATATTTGTTTTAATATTTAAAATAAACTTATGTTTGTTCCAATTATCATAGTAATGTAATTTTTCAACATCATATTCATATTGCTTATCAAAATATCCTTTATTGTATTTACCATAAATATCAGAATAACCATTTATTTTTAAAACCAAACCAATATTATCCAAAAGTACTTCGTATAAATTATAGAATGTTCCTCCGGCAGCTTTCCCATTTATATGTTTTAACTCCATTGAAACACTTTCGTCTTCCAAAACATATTCAAATTTCCATGTATTCTCATTTGTTTCATTGTCTTTTATACTTTTAAACCATTTCATAGCTAGCCCTCGTATAAAAGCTTTTTTTACTTCTTTTTCAAACAATTCATCTACACCTCCATTCAAATCATTGAGAACAAATAGACTATCCCAACGTTTATCCAAATGAGCAGTAACTTCATTACCATCCCATAGAGCTAATTTTTGTTGATAGTAACTTTTATAAATTGGCCCACCGGAATTAAATACATTTTTAGATGTTATTGTGGTGTCTAATCCGTCAATAGCAGAAAATGCATGTAAATTATTCAAACTAAAATTATAATCAAAATTATTTCTTATGATTTCATATTTACTAATAGCTGGAGTTGGAATATGTGATTCATATTTCTCTTGTGCAACAAATTTTTGTTCTTGATTTAACACATTTTCTTCTCCAAATAATTTAATGTACGCGTCATCTTGATACATATTTTTAAGCATCTTATTACTTTCGTCATTTATTCCCCAAGCATTAAATGAACGTTTGGATTCATTTGAAATGCTAGGATTCATAAATGGTCCTGCTTTTTGTTTTATTTCAAATAATTTATCTTTTAAGTATTTGGTCTTTTCAATTTTCTTTAATTTTGCTTCATCTATAATGGCTTCAATAACATTAATATCAAATACTTTTAATTCTTTTAATTCCTCTTCCAGTTTATTCAATACCATTTCATCAAAATTCTTGTTAATTATATCTTCTTTATCTTTTTCATAAGGGTAATATGAAAAGTCTGCTAGTGCATCCTTATAAAAAAGTTCAGTAATCTTATAATCAAATGTATCAGGATTAAACTTACTATTTCCTAACCGTTCTAATACGAAATCTTTTCTTAATTCATAATTATCGAATAATTTTATCATTCCAATTACCGGCTCTGAACTTAATTTTTCACCGTATTGTTTAATGGTTTTTTGCAATATACTTCTATTGTCAGTAATACTATGTTTTAGTATTTTGAACAAGTTTTCCCAATATTCAATCAACAAATCCACACGTTTTTCCAATTTGTCATAAATATTATATTTTACTTTTTCCGAATAATATCTACTGATCAATTCAGATTCACGAGCTGTATTACTGACATATTCTTCCAAAACCTTTTTGAGCATGCTTTTTCTATTTTGGAAAATCCTTTTAAAAATACTTCCATCATTACTGTTTTTTATTAACTCAATGGCCTCTACAATAGTTTCTTGCATATCCGGTGCATTCCACTCATAATAATCAATCTTTTGAAGTTCTTTAATTTCGTTTTTTAATGCCGGAATACTACCTTTGTAAGAAGGTGTACCATTAGCGTTATATTCTATTTTATACAGTTTTTCTTTTTCAGCTTTGATGCGTTTACTTAATTTGTATAGAAAATACCTGGTAGCTAACGGATGCAAGGCTTCATTTTCTCCAAGTATGTAATGTGCCAAATTAAATTCTTCTTTTCTTTCTCTCTTTAAATCGGCCAATTTAGCATCTGACATATTCAAATAATTATCCAATAAATCATTTGCAATTCTATCAGTTTCGTTTTCAGCCATATATAAATAGGCTTTCTTAAATTTTTCGGCTGTAAATATAGCATCTTCATAATCGCCATCAATGTTGATAGAAGGTAATAATTCTTTTATATCATTTTCAAGTGTAATGATTTTTTTTGATTTACCTTTAAACTCAAAAGTCCTATTTTTAATATTTGTGGTGAGATGAGCATTCATTTTTTCAAAGAAACTATTCTCATAAGTTACTTCACCGGTTACCATTCCAAACTCGTCTTTTGTAATTGTTTTTAAACTTTCTAATAAACGTTTAAAATAATTCTGTTGATATCCGCTTTGAGCATAATCATTAAAAGTTTGAATAAAGAAATTTTTCAAAACAGGTTCTTTTGCCCGGCTATCTGTTTCACGTTTTTTTAGATATTCGGCATAAGCCTTGTCAAATTTATCATCTATTTGCATCCACCTGTCATTAAGCGAATTTAGCAATAAAGATGCGGGTGCAAATTTTAGAATTTCATCAAATGGGTAAACAAGTGATGTTGAACCGAATGATGCCATTTTATTCATTCCTCCGCTTTTTACAAAATCTGACAAAGCATTATCCAATCTCGATTCTGCCTGACTTCCCATATTGCTTGCTAAATCCAGGAACAAGTAATTTTCGGTCATTTTTATATAGTTACTTAAATATTGCAATGTTCCTCCTCCAGCACCAACCGAGTCAATACCTACAAAAATGTCAATGGGATCTAAAAAATCTGAATTAGCCTTTAATCTATCAGGTGTTAAAGCATTCATACCACCCAAATCCAACAATTGCAAACTCATCAAATCTATATTTTTTTTGTATTTGTATTCGTTTCTAAATATATCATTATAAGTTTTCCATTCTTTGAAAAAAGCATAAGCGTTTGCTCTAACTCTTCTTTTTTCATCGGGATTGAATCCAACATCATTGGACAAAGTATATACATCCGGAAACAAAACAATAGCCTTTACCAATAAAGTTTTTTGCAATGCAGTAGAAAGATAATTTTTCAAAGTAAATGCCAAAGGTAGCAACAAACCACTTCCCGTACCTCCTGCAACTGAACTAACCAGATATAAATTTGCTCCTTGGCTACCTGCAAACCTATTACTTGCTATGTGGTTAATTTTATTTGCAATTTTCTGTGCCGCATCTCCTTGTAAATTTTCCAGCGCAAAACGAGATAACATCCTGACCTGTGCCGCTCCATCACTTAAATTGTTGCTCATTATATCTCTTTCGGTTGATAAATAATCAAATTTTTTTGTTTTATTTTCCACTATAATTTGTTGCACTGTTCTTTGTCTTCCTATACTAATTACATCATTTTTTGCATCGAGATGTTTAAGTTCTTCCATATCACCCATATCAGTATCAAAAGCAAAAAATATTGCCTTATCCCTGTCTTTCTTTGGAATTCTTCCGTAAACACTATCTACTATTTTGGCGCCTGTGCCTCCTAGTCCTATTACAATTGCTGGTCTCATAATTATTATTATTTTGATTAATATTTTTTTATACTACTTTTGCGTAAAACATATTCATAAATATAGAAATTATTATTTCTTTTTTTATAAATAAATGCGTTTTCTCTAATTCTTTGATCCGAATATATTTTTTTCTTCGTTTTTGTATCAATATTGGCAAAAAATCCTTCATCATTAATATCTATAGTATCTCCATTATAAGTACAATTGCCAATAGTGTCATTGATGGTTTCTTTTGACAGAATAATATCTCTCGATCTGGAATATCTTTGTGGAGCTTTAAATAACATTCCGTCAATACGTTTCTTTTCGACTCCAAATGGATTTAGATATCTGTTAAAAAAACCACTTTTTAATTCTATACTGGATATTTTTTTTGGTTTACCATTTTCTAATCTGTATTTTATACATTTTGCTTTTTTCCCTTTATATTTTCTAAATCGCGGTTTTGTAATTATAAAATAAAGGTATATCAAAAACAATATAATAAGCAACAAACCTATAATTTCACGTTTACATCTTTTCCAAAAACCTGTATCTGTTTTTTTAATAATTACTTTATATTCAATAGGTTCATTAACTGATTGTGGATGTTTTAGTTTGAAAACAAATTTATCATTACCGGTGGTTCGAAAACAGTTGGCTATTATCCCTTTAAATGAATTGTCTTTTACCAGTTTAAAAGATGATTTTTTGTTACTATCAATTTCTACGTAATAATCTCCTTCTTTTGGGTTTTCTATTTTAAATTGCTTGAATTGTTTTTCGTCATTAATTTTTACTTTATTCAATTGCCATACAATACTATCTGCTTTGTTAAGCATAGAAAAAGACACGGTATCTGTAACATTTTGAAGCATTAAATTACACATATTATGTCTTAATAATGTACTATCTTGATACGTATATTTACCATATTTTACACTTAACTTATAATTAAGAGTATCATCTTTTCCACTCAAATTGATAGTGTCGTAAAATTTAAAATTTTTTACATCTTTTTTGTTAATTTTGATTTTGACTATTTCATCGTTTTTTAAATCAGGTAGTGTATAAACAAGTTTTATTTTTCTTTCACTGATACAGTCTATCTGAAATTCCCCTTTTCTCTTGTTTGTTTCCTTGGTTACCTCATCACATTTTTTTCTATCAACATCTCTTGTAAATGTTTTTTTATATGTGCCGTCTTTTGTTTCTATTTTAATGCTAAAAATACTATCTTTTTTTAAGGGAACAACTGCATACAATTCTTTATTTTTTTTATCGTAACTTAAAGTAAATTGTTCATTAACTGTTTTTGTAGCTAAAAGTTCAGAAAAATTATCAGGAGAATTCTTGAATTTAATGGCAATCCTTAAAGAGTCTTTTCCTTTACATACCGTATAAGTTTCTCCGTTTAATTCTACACCTTCTTCAAGTGAGGGCGGGGTTTCTACTTTCAAATTTGAAATGGCATAAATTTCATAGTTTTCACCCAAACCGCTTATTTTAATATTGCTTTTTGGTGGTATATATTCTTTTTTTGGTGTAATGGTTATAAAATTAGCAAATAATTTATCATTACCAATTTTCAATACATCATAATTAATATTATTATTGCTTATAGTAATTTTATTACTGGCGCCTTGATCAATGATGAATATTTTTTTTAAAGGTAATTTATTTTTTATAGTTAGATCATTATCCTCTTTTTCACAAGAATCTCTTGACAGTCCGTTTTTACCTATATTTAACAATTCTTTAATAATATCTTTAATTTTTTCTTGTAACTCAACAGGTTCGCTATTTGTTTCAAGTATTTTACCTAGCAAAACAATGCTTTTAAAATTTTTTAAAAACTTATTGTCATGCGTGTTTGTTTTGTTTGTATTAATGTAAATAAGTTTTGATTTATCAATCTTATTAAAAAAAATATTTAAAGAATTTGATTGGCTATTTGTTGGTTCTTCTTTACCGGAATTACCAAACCATTCTCCATCTCCAATCATAATAAAATATTTATTTTGATCAGAAAGTTTATTAAATACGCTTATAGCATTAGAAAGTGCATTATACTCATTTGCAGATGAGCAACTTATTTTTTTTAGTTCATCAATGGCATTTTTTCTATTACCACTATATTTTTTATATTTGTTATCTACTGCTTGTATAAGATGTAAGGTATCATAATCGTCCAAAGTTGCTGCAAGTAATTGCATAGCATAATTTGCCGTTTCG
>Ga0256833_1002483_pt1 | contig 12933 bp, 13 predicted proteins | sample 356284metaG_FD_190535 | JGI IMG/M metagenome (GOLD analysis project Ga0256833, IMG submission 190535) | Hydrothermal vent microbial communities from Mid Atlantic Ridge, Atlantic Ocean - 356-284 | ecosystem: Environmental > Aquatic > Marine > Hydrothermal vents | place: Atlantic Ocean: Mid...
AGGTTTTGTGATAGTGGGTGATTTTGCGTAGTCCTGAGGGCGTGGTCACGATGCGAGTCTCTAGCATACGTCTGTGAGTGTAGGGGTTACGGTAGAGTGTGCCGTCGGTATTTTTCTTGTAGATATTGATGGTTTTCATTCCACAGCTGGTGATGCTGCTATTGCTTTCATCAATAGCATTTTCATACAAGACTACATCACCAGTAGGTAGGGTCTTTTCACTTTTGAGTATGCCGTTTTGGACGAAGTGATTTTTATAGGTTACTACATCGCCAGAGGCCCTAGTGACCTTGTGCGTACCAAAGGTAGTTGAAGAGCTAGCCCCAAAGTTCCACTCACCCTGTTCGGCATCTATGACCTTGACCACTTTACCTGCACTGTCAAAGAAGTGCAAAAATGCATTGCCATTGGGTTCTGTCTCTTTGGTCATCAAGTGACGCTCATATTCAAAGACATACGAAGAAGTATCTTCATATTGCACTTCTGTCAAATCACCCTCGTTGTTAACCTTTAAAAGCGTTCTTTGCCCCGTAGGAGCGACAATAGCAGTGACTAAGCCAGCCCCATCTCGTTCTATGGTTGAAATTTGTCCGTAAATATTGGTCAGTGTTACTAATCTACCCATATTATCGTAGCCAAAAGTGGTTTTGGTCTCTTTGGTGTAGAGGTCTCTGATACTTTGGAGTTTGTCATCGGTATCAAAAAGGTATTCGTTTGAGCCATAAGGGACAATGGTCAGGTTGCCTTCGGTGCTGCTTTGTGTAATAGCATAGAGGGCACCAGAACCAAAATAGAGTTTGTCGCCCACTAACCTCGCATGAGAACTAAGGCTCCAGCCATGCGCCAGCGTAGTATCCTCTCTATTGGCAGAGGAGTAGTGCAAGCCGAAATCTGCACCTGTAACTTCTATATCTTCGTGGAAGGTACTGTCGTGAGGGGAGACGTAGGAGCCTACTTGTTCGTCTTTTTCTACTTTACAACTTTCTACCAAGCATCTAAATTCATCTTTACAGTTTATTTTTCTTTGTTGCACTTCAGAGTTAGGTATGGCAGAACACTCTGCAGAGCGGTCTTCTGGTGATTTCCATGTGAAGGCTACTTGTTGGTTGGAGGCTTTGGGTGGGTAGGGTACATAAGGACAGGTACAACGGTAGTTCTTTTTACAAGAGAGAAGCCTTTCTTGTGCCTCTCCTCCTTGATTGGAACACTGTGTACTTTTGTTGTCGGGTTCTGCCCATAAAAAGAGAATAGACTCCATGTATTTCAAAGCAGGGAAAGCGGTATCAGGGTCAGTACAACTCATGGGGGTCTTGACACAGCGAAACTGTTTTTTACAGTTGAATCTACGCTCTTGTACACTGCCGTTTGCATCAGTACATGTGGCACTATTGTCCTCTGGTTCAGACCAGCTACTGAGTATCTTTTGGTTTGTATCTAGCGGAGGAAACTGTGTGTCTGGATCTTTACAATCTGCTGGACGCTTGTCTACACAGACAGGGGGTGTGGCATTCATATCCAATGTTTGGTTTTCATCACAGACAGGGGTGCTGATATAACACCGTTTGTTTTCTCCACAACATCCTGTTTTCCATGATTGTATGCGTATGCCCGTAGCATTTGCATCACTACATACATCAGGCAAAGTAGCATTCTTTTCCTTACACGATGTCTCACCTACAAGCTCCCAATGTGTAGTGTTGGTATCTTCTGGTGGTGTTGGGGTTGGGTCGGAGGGTTTGGTGCAAAAGTTACATATATGAGCATATGCATCTATATCTGCACATGGTTGAGCCCATTGCCCATAATTATATCTTTTTGATATTTTATACTCTAAATAATATGTACTAGTTTGATAACAAGCAGGTGCTTCTCCATCATATGTATCCCCAATATTCCATGTATTTTTACAATGAGTATAACTTCTTTTTTCTGCTTTTATAATTTCTGTTACGTATTTATCATTGATGAGACATTCACAAGGATCAGCCTGTAATAGTGCTGTCATTATAATCATAAATATAACTATTTTTACTTTCTTCATAAAATCTCCCAAATTAGAATAATTTTAGTATACCTAAATAGAATTAGGAATTAGAAGGTAGAAATTAGAGATATTCTTACAAATTCGCCGACAATGCCAACAACCTACAAGAGTTCTCTAAAATCGAAATCTTCTTTGCCATCTCGGTGATGTCTCTGTCGTATGCAATGAGTCCAAACCCTTTGATAAGTAGTAGATGGGTATCATGTTTTTGAAAAAATTGGGGTATCTCATAGGGGGCACGTTCTAGCCAATCTTCTATGTTTTTAGGGTCATAGACGATGACCTCACCCAGTACTTTTTTGCCATAAAAATCAGCAGGAGAGACCTTACCATGTTTGAGTGAATAGGCAGTGGCATAGGGTGGCATGGTGTAGCTGACATATTTGGCATTGGGGAGCGTTTCGTAAATATGCTCATGTATATGGACATCAGAATTGGCTAGGTTCCATCGATAGTCACGCTTTTGACAATCCAATTTAACCAATGAACTTTCTGTGACTTCATCTAAGATGGTATCTTTGGAATTGATAATGAACTCTGAGCTACTTACACGTGCAGAGATGGATCCATGATAGACAGAAAAAAAGTTTTTGTTAAAGAGAGAAAGAGAGATGTGTTTGATGTCATCTATGAGGTGTTTGTCCATAAATACGAAACCTTTATTAGGATTATTTCGCTATTATAACGATTAAATTAGAAATTAGAAATTAGAAATTAGAAATTTACTTCTTTTTAGACAAGGAATCTCGTGGAAATACCTCATATACCTGTGCTTTTAGATGAAGTCCTCGAAAGTTTTTCGAGTGTCCCACAGGGGTATTTTGTAGATTGTACACTGGGCTATGCAGGACATAGTTCTGAAATATTGACAAGATATAGACACCTCAAACATATAGGAATCGACAGAGATGATGAAGCCTTGACATTTTCTAAAAAGCGTTTAGTGTCTTTTGAGGGACGTAGTAGACTCTATAAAGGCACTTTTGCAACCGTACTGCCTACACTCAACGAGGCACCCATTACTGCACTTTTGGCAGACTTTGGTGTCTCTTCGTTACAGCTTGACAAGATGGAGAGGGGATTCTCTTTTCATTCTGAAACCCTAGATATGCGTATGGATGCAGATGCTCTTTTGAACGCCTATGAAGTGGTCAACACCTATCCACAAGAGAAACTAGAATATATTTTTGATGCCTATGGAGAAGTGAGAAGTTATCGTAAACTTGCAGGTGCTATTATAGAGGCTAGAGCCAAGGCACCTATACAGAGTGCTATAGCATTGAGTGAGCTAGCAAAAACGGTGATACCCAACGGCGGTAAAATACATCCAGCAACCCTCATGTTCCAAGCCATACGCATAGAAGTAAACAATGAACTAGGAGAGATAGAAGGCTTGCTGGATGCGATAGAAGCTACACACTATGAGGATGAAGTGGTCTCATTGATTACCTTTCATTCATTGGAAGATAGGTTGGTGAAAAACAGATTTAAAAAATGGGCAACTGCATGCATCTGTGATCCTCAGGCTATGCGGTGTACCTGTGGTAAAAACCATGCATTGGGCAAGCCACTAACTCGTAAACCTATTACTGCGAGTAAAGTAGAGTTGAAGTCCAATCCACGCAGTAGATCTGCAAAATTACGTTCATTTAGGTTTAGACATGACAAAGAAAAATAAAAAAATAATCGAAGAGAATGGCATTACCTTTGGTATGATATCTGTCATAGTGATGGCAATGAGTATTGTGTTGATTTTGACAACCATTAAAATATATTTGAGTAATCAAATCTATCATGAAAGTAAAATTGTCAATAAGCTTAAAAGAGAAGTGGATGAACTTAAAGCACAAAGTGTCACACTAGAGCAAAACGTTGAGGCAATCAAATATAAAAATGAAGTTGCAGATACTATATTTGTCATAAATAACAAGGAGTAGTTGATGCGAGGCTTTATACAATTTGCGGTTGATAAACCTATTATCAACCATATTTTTATGCTCTTTATGTTGTTGCTTTCTGTGTTTGCTTATCAAAATATTGCCAAAGAGATATTTCCTCCTTCTACCTTGGATATGGTCTCTATCAAAGGCAACTATGTAGGTGCAAGTGCAGATGTGCTTGACAAAATGGCAGTCAACACCATAGAAGATGAACTCAAAAGTCTCTCTAGTATAGATACGGTCAATACCAGTATACAAAATGGTTTTTTTCTTATCACCGCAGATATCAAAACAGGAGAAGCCTCCCAAGAAGTGCTCAATGATGTCAAAGATATCATCTCTAAAGTCAAACGGGATTTACCCTCGGATATGGATGAACCTATTGCCCGTGTGGTCGTGCATCAGTATCCATTGCTTCTGGTAGCCATCTCTGGCGATGTGCCTAAAAAAGAGCTCATAGCGGCAGCAAAAGATCTGAAAAGAAAAATTTCAAATCTTCATGATATCAGTGGCATAGATGTACGAGGTGATACAGATGAAGAGGTGCTCATCACGCTTGATCAAAAAAAGATTGAGGCCTATGGACTGGATAAAAAATCTATCTACCAAGCAATCTCCAATATCTCTAGTATTTTTCCTGTGGGTACCCTCGATGGTAAGGGTGAGCATCTTTATATCTCTACCATCAACGGAGAGAAAAATGCCAAGGCATTGGGTAATATACTCCTCCCTATAGGAGGTAAGCATATTCGTTTGTCTGACATTGCAAAGGTACAATATGGTTTGGGAGAATCTGAACAGATTTCACATTATAACGGACAGACAAATATTTCGCTCAATATTAATAAAAGCAAAGAGGGTAATGCCATTGCATTGAGTAAAGAGATCAAAGCAATGTTGCCAGCGTTTAATAAAAAATATAAAGATATTGAGTTTAAAGTCTATACCGATACCTCTATTTGGATAAAAAACCGTCTGAATCTTGTCTCGTCCAATATTCTATTTGGGCTTATTTTGGTCTTTATGGCGTTATTGCTTTCGGTGAATATACGTATTGCTTTGGTTGTGGCTATTGGGATACCTGCGAGTTTTATGATTACGCTTATTGCTGCAGATATGATAGGATATAGCCTCAATATGCTGACACTTTTGGGGGCACTTATCGCCCTAGGGATGTTGGTAGATGAGGCGATTGTGGTGGCAGAAAATATCTATAGACATATGGAAATGGGAAAATCTCCTAGAGATGCAGCGATTGATGGTGCACTAGAAATGTTCCCTGCGGTGCTTACTGCCACACTCACTACGGTATTTGCTTTTTTACCACTATTGATGATGTCTGGAAAGATGGGTATGTTTATGCAGGTCTTGCCAGTGATGATTTCTGTTTTATTGCTCTCATCACTTTTTGAGGCATTTTATTTTTTACCTCTGCATGCCAAAGAGTTTTTTGCTATGGGTACATTTAAAGCTGAGAAACATGATGAGGGTATTTGGTCTATTTTTGTTGCATGGTATGATAGGTTTTTGAGACGATTGCTCTCTCATAAAAAAACCTCACTGTTTATGATATTGCTGTCTATTATATTGGGTACAGTAGGTCTGGGAAAAATAACGAAATTTCAGCTTTTCCCTGAGTTTGATGCACAACAGGTCTACTTAAGTGGAAAAGTGAATATCAACAATAAATTAGTTGATACCGAAGTCTATGTCACAGAGATAGAAAAAGCCATACTGAAATTATTGGATAAAAAAGAGATGGATTCTGTCACTTCTGTGATAGGGTTTAAATTTAATAAAGATCAAACGGTAGAAGTAGGTGAAAATCTTTTTCAAATTTTTATCAATTTACATGAAAAAGCGCCTGAAAACTTTTTTGATACCTATATCAATCCTATTTTTTCTTTGGAGTATGACGATACAGACATGATAAGAAAACGTCTCTCTCAAGAGATTGCCAAGGAGATACAAGAAAAAGTACTACCCAAGTTTCAAAATAAAATGATAGATGGTCAAAAACTATTTGAAGAGTTTACAGTGTATGTACAGCAGACAGGTATTGTCTCTAACGATATAGAGTTAGGCTTTGAACATCCTGACCGAGAGGTTATGCTCTCTGCTATGAAGCGTGTAGAAGAGAATCTCTCTGCTATAGCTGGGGTAAAAGATGTCTCTGACAATGCCAATGAAGGTGAAAAAGAACTTAAACTACGTGTCAATGAATATGGACAGTCTTTGGGGCTGAGTGAAGGGTATATTACCTCTGTACTAAGAGGTGCCTTTCTTAAAGCAGAGTATGGAAAGATATTTGACTCTAAAGGACTTGTACGTATTAAAATAGAAGATAGATACAAACAGGACAGTAAAGCCCTTGGTGGATTTATGCTTTCTACCCCAGATGGTAAGAGACGTGTCAAACTCTCAGAGGTATGTGATTTTATCTATCAAAAATCTTTTGTCAAGATATTTAAAGAAGATGGGGAAAAGGTACGGTCTCTTTTTGCTTCTGTGGATAAAAAAATGATCACACCCACAGAGGTGATGCAAAAGCTCAACCCCCTTTTAGATACACTAAAAAAAGAGGGTATACATATTGTGGTTAAAGGAGAAGAAAAAGAGAACAGCAAACTGAAAAAAGAGATGGGACAGGCGTTGATTATGGCAGTTTTTCTTATTTTTATTACCTTGGTTTGGATGTTTAACTCTTTGGTGCTACCCTTGATTGTGCTTTCTGTGATACCTCTTTCTCTTTTTGGTGCCTTGGTAGGTACCTATCTTATGGGCATGAACATGTCTATGCCTGGTGTGATGGGTGTGATTGGATTAGCTGGTGTCGTGGTAAATGATGGGCTTATTATGCTAGATTTTATTAAAGGCAGTAAAAACTATGAGGAACTTGCACACAAAGCAGGTATGCGTCTGCGTCCTATTCTTCTTACGTCAGTTACCACTGTTCTTGGGCTTTCCTCACTCATGTTTTTTGCTTCTGGACAGGCACTAATCTTACAACCCATGGCGATTAGTCTGGGCTTTGGTGTGGCATGGGCAACTATCTTAAACCTCTATTATGTACCATTGATGTATGCGGTGATTTATAAGGTGCGCTAGGGTGTAGTTTCTGACTACACCATTTTCATGCAAGAAGAAAAGGATTAATTAATATTTGTAAACACTGTTTGCACATCTTCATCTTCTTCAAGTTTGTCGATGAGGGTTTCTATTTCTTCCATGTGTTCATCACTGAGGTCTATAGGTGTATTGGCGATATACTCAAGCTTGGCACTTTTGACTTCGATATGCATATCTTCGAGTGCTTTACTGAGTTCACCAAATGATGTAAATTCTCCAAAGACTCTAACGATATGAATATCTTCACCATCCTCTTGAGGTTCGACATCTTCTTCTATCTCTTCGAGTCCAAAATCAATGAGCTCAAGTTCAAGCTCTTCTAAATCCATCTCTTCGGTTTTATCAAAAACAAAAACACATTTACGTGTAAACATAAAGTTAAGTGACCCAGAAGTAAGCATTTCTGCACCATTACGTACAAGTATGGCTTTGACGTTGGCTACGGTTCTTGTGTTGTTATCTGTTGCACATTCGACTATCATCTGTACGCCATGTTTTGCTTTTACATCATAGGTAAGTTCTTTGATATCAGCTGCATCTTTGGCTGCAGCTCTTTTGATGGCTGCATCGATGTTGTCTTTAGGCATATTTTGTGCTTTGGCATTGAGGATGGCAGTACGAAGTTTAGGATTCATATCTGGATCCATTCCTCCTTCTTTGGCTGCCATTGTGATGATTTTACCTAGTTTAGGGAAGACTCTTGACATCGTCCCCCATCGTTTCATTTTTGCTGCTTTACGGTATTCAAACGCTCTACCCATAAAAAATCCTTCATTAAAATATTGCGATATTATACTCCTAAGTCACTTTAAAGTTTCTCTAGTAGTATATGTAGAGGGTATGCACCATAATGGTACATAACAAGTTGTGTAGTTAGTGAGGTAAGAATACCATAGGGCTTAAGTATTCTTTGAAAAAGTAGGGTTTGTTTTCATAAGTATATTCAGAGGTGTGTGTTAATACAGGTGCTTTACTAGCATTGGTTTCATCAGGAGAATAATACTCTACTTTTTTGCGTAGACCTTTGTCGTATGTTGCTATAGCTGTTTGAGAGAAGTATCTGTAGTGTTCCGTGTGTTCTGAGAGGTTTGTGGTATAAATTTTGTCTTCATTTTTAGGAAAATCAGTATTATAATTTGGATTTTCACTGTGCCCAAAACGTCCATCACAAATTTCACTTATCTTATCAATAGAGCTTGCATGATTTGAAGCATTAAGTAGATATTGGTGCTTGTAGACACAAGATCCTGTATAATTTTTAACTATGATTGTATCAATAACAGGTAATTTTGTTTTTTCGTCAAGCAAGTCTTCGTAAACATATTCTGTATTGCTACCTGTTACAATAGAACCAGTAAAAAATGCTTTTGTTTTTAGCTGTTTATTTTTATTGTAAGTGTATGTAATTGTTGTTGTAGCTGTTTTTTTTGAGATTAGCAAATTTTCCTCATTATAGGTATATCGCGTTATTGTTTCATTCGACTTATTATTATCAGCGGTTTTTGTAATAATATCTTTGACTCTTAGGCTCTTGCTGCCATTGTTGTCATCTTTAAGCGTATATGTTTTTTTATTGCTACTGCCACATGAGATGACAAAGAGTAAAGCCAAGCTTATTGATATAAGTGTTTTCATAAGTATGATTCCTTTGTAATGAATTAATTTTTCATATTATCTAATAGTATACTCCCAAGTCACTTTAAGTTTCTCTAGCTACTATGGCTAGATGAAACTAAACGCATTAAAACTAACCAATCCCTACTTAGAACTTCCATCAGAGTGTTATCACAGGACAGTAGCAAGTCCACTGGTAAAACCTCACCTCATTCATGCTAATGAATCGCTAGCGAAAGTCTTGGATATAGATGTTTCGGAACTTCATACAGAAAATTTCGTAAAGTTCGTCAATGGTGAGTATGCTCCTAAAGGTACAGATAGCTTCGCGATGTGTTATGCAGGGCACCAGTTTGGGCATTTTGTGCCTAGACTGGGTGATGGTAGGGCTATCAATATAGGCACAGTCAATGGCTTGCATATGCAACTCAAAGGTGCAGGGGAGACAAAGTACTCTCGTTCAGGGGATGGACGTGCTGTATTACGCTCTAGTATTCGTGAGTATCTGATGTCAGAGGCGATGTATGGATTGGGTATAGAAACGACACGAGCATTGGCTATTATTGGTTCTGAGCATAAGGTCTATAGAGAGCAGTGGGAAAAGGGTTCTATTGTATTGCGTGTGAGTCCTAGCTGGGTGCGTTTTGGTACGTTTGAATATTTTGCACATAAAAAAAAGTATGCCCAGTTAGAAGCACTAGCAGATTATGCTATCGCAGAGAGTTATCCCCACTTGATGGATGAGCCTAACAAATATTTGCACTTTTTTACAGAGGTGGTAGGCAAAACAGCCATACTCATGGCACAGTGGCAGGCAGTAGGTTTTCAGCATGGGGTGATGAACACGGACAATATGTCTATCCACGGGCTTACTATAGACTATGGACCTTACGCTTTTTTAGATGACTATGATTTTGAAAATATCTGTAACCACACAGACCAAAATGGACGCTATAGCTTTGGAAACCAACCCAATATAGGTCAGTGGAATCTCCAAGCCTTCATGGTGGCACTCTCTCCTTTGGTACCTATGGAAAAATTGGAAAAAGTGCTAGAACACTACCCACGACTCTATACCCAACGTTATCTTTACCTCATGGGAAAAAAACTAGGACTAGAAAACGTCACGCAGGAAAAAGATTTGGCGTTGTTCAAACATCTTTTAGGGATGTTGCAGGGCTTAACGATTGACTACACAGTATTCTTTAGAACGCTAAGCAGATATGATGGAGACAGAACAGCACTCCTAAAGCTAGGACTTTACCACACTCCTATGAATGATTGGCTAGACAGCTACGATAAGAGACTCAAAGAAAATAGCATCTCTACAGAAGAACGTCATACACACATGCTACAGACCAACCCAAAGTATGTCCTCAAAAACTATATGCTTCAAGAGGTTATCGAAGCAGCAGAAGAGGGCGACTATACAGGGGTAGATGATCTGTTCAAAATCGCACAAAACCCTTACGCTGAACACCCAGAGTTTGAGAAATGGGCAGGAGTGACACCTGATGTGTTTAAAAATGAGAAGTTGAGTTGTTCTTCGTAGTTGACATACACATAAAAGTATGATAATATGTATGATTAAATATCATGAATCCAAATTATGTAATAGAATTGCCAAAATTAGTGAGAGTGCTTGTGCTGTGGGTGTTTGCAAAGAATTTGCACCCCAAGGGCATTTCCGTTGGGCAGTTTAACCCAAAGGTTAATCGATGATTATTTGTAAATGCCCACGGTGCAATGACTTTTGCTAGTTTGGTGATTTCTATTGCATATTTTGGGATGAAGGAGTACACTATGCTGAGAAAAACCATATCTATAGATGAACATCTTTTTGCAGAGCTAAAAAGTGAAGGGGTGCTAGAGCATTTTAAAAACTTTTCAGACTTGGTTTCTAACTCTTTACAAAAAACCATTGAATCTATGAGACAAGAGAACTATAAAAAACAGATAGAAGCCATGGCTCAAGACCCTATGGTATTGGAAGATATAGAAATGATTAAAGAAGACTTCAAGTATGTAGACTATGAAAACAATGCATTTTAATATTTATTGGGTAAACCTTAATCCGACTGTGGGTAGAGAACAAGCAGGGCATAGACCTGTGCTTGTCGTCTCAAACGATATAGAAAATCAGATGGATATTGTGACGATTATCCCCATTACTTCTCGTAAAAAAGGAAGGAAAATATACCCTAATGAAGTATTGATAACATTGAAGGGCAAAGAGGCAATTTTACTTTGTCATCAGGTGAGGACTATTTCTAAGGCTAGGATTGATAGGCAAATAGCAATTTTGAATGATGGATTAAAAAATAAAGTTATTGATATTTTATGTATGAGATTTAAATAAAGGAACAAAAATGACCCAAGAAGAACTAAAACAAACCATCACTGAAGAGGTAGGTGTACTCCTCTATTTTTCTGGAGAGCAGTGTAATGTGTGCCATGCTTTGCGTCCTAAGTTTAAAGCGCTCTTTGATGCAGAGTTTCCTCAGATAAAGCAGATATACTTAGATGCCCATGAAAACCCAGAAATTTCTGCACACTACTCTGTATTTTCTGTGCCTACAATGATAGTCTTTTTAGATGGGCGTGAGTTTGTGCGTGAGGGTAGGGCTGTGAGTTTGCATAAGATGACAGAACAGCTTAAGCGTCCTTATGGGATGATGACTTCGTAAGTCGGGGTGAGGATACTCGACCTACTGTTTCGTAACAATAGAGATGTTTTTAAACCCTTTTGACTTTAAAATATCTATAATATCTACGAAGTATTTAAACGCAGAGCTTTTGTCCATACGTAGAGAGATGATATCTTTTTCTGGCTCAAGTTTGAGCAGTTTTTCTTTGATGAGGTCTAGGGTTAACTCCTCTTTATCATAATAATACTTGCCCTCTTTATCTACGGCAATACTGATACTCTTTTTTTCCTCTTTTTGTTTAGAACTGGCAGCAGGTAAGTCTACTTTGATGCTTTTGTTAGTGATAAACGTAGCTGTTGCCAAAATAATAACCAAAAGAACAAGGACAATATCAATGAATGGTACCACATTCATTTTGTCAAAGCGTTCACGTCTCATTTGACGCTTCCTTTCTGGGCAAAGCCCAGCAAAGGACTCTTCAGCAGAGAGCTCACGCAACTTGTTGCGTTGAATGAGACACTTATCTGTATAGCGGTAGCATGACTCATATTAAATCTCACCTTCATCTTTTGCGATTTCCCATTTGGCCAAAAGTGTATCTACTTTGGCGAGTAGGGCATTGTAAAGTACTGTGGCAGGAATGGCAACTACAAGTCCAGCTGCTGTGGCTTTGAGTGCAAGACCCAAATGTTTCATTATTTCACTAGGATTAATAGTCTCTTCTTGTGCACCTATGGCATCGAAAGTCATTATAATAGCGACGACAGTTCCAAGTAGTCCTATATAAGGTGCATTCGATCCGATAGAGGCAATGGTTGCTAGGCGTTTAGATAGGTCAAGTTCAAGTGCTATCTTATTTGTATAATTAGAAATATCAATATCACTATAATAAATAGTTCGTTCAATAAAAAACCATACTGTGATAAAACTCAATAATGCAAGCAGTACAAAAATACCAATGTCAGCAATAAAAGTCAAAAAATCATGCATAATAAAAAATCCTAAATAATAAAATATAAAAAGTATTATATCTAAATAATATGAGGAGAAAATAAGAGGGCTAAAATAAAAAATAAGAGGTTTTTTTTAAAATATTATGTTAATCAAAAAAATAAAAAAAGTCTAAATTTCCATTTAAATAGACTTAAATGCCATTCTGAGAGCTTTTTAAGTCTTTTTATATATCTATAAGTATAAAATATAAAGAATATATATACTAAGGAAGAAAATTGTCTGATTTATTTGAAAACAATGAAAACACACAACCCATACTTATAGAAGATAGTATGAAGTCTAGTTATCTTGACTACTCTATGTCCGTTATCGTGGGGCGTGCCTTACCAGATGCACGTGATGGACTCAAGCCTGTGCATAGAAGAATTCTCTATGCGATGGAAGATTTAAATCTCTCTCATCGTGCAGCGTATAAAAAGTCTGCACGTATTGTCGGGGATGTTATCGGTAAGTATCACCCGCATGGTGATAACTCTGTCTATGATGCCCTCGTACGTATGGCACAAGACTTCTCTATGCAGGCTCCGCTTGTGGATGGGCAAGG